>ERZ1740067.200-NODE-200-length-49903-cov-8.327355_pt1 | contig 49903 bp, 51 predicted proteins | sample MGYA00581736_ERZ1740067 | MGnify/ENA primary metagenome ERZ1740067 (study PRJEB43018, sample SAMN04849236) | marine metagenome | isolation source: floating plastic debris | place: Pacific Ocean | collected 2008-08-27 | study: EMG produced TPA metagenomics assembly... | reverse complement strand
CCGTGGGAGTATCACCAACGGTCAAGAGAGGACCAAACCCTGAACAGAGCTAACTGAGAAAAGCGGACTCAAAGGGGAGCAGGTCAGCCAAAAGACCCGGTAAAGCCCCAACGACAACAACCAAAAAAGCGGTAGACAGTTTGCCTTCCGGCATGTTCGGATCGGCAGAACCATGCAATTCAAGGCACCGATCCGTCAGGTTCGCCAGTACGATTGGTTCCCGCCCAACTGGAGCCCAAACAACGGCGACATCATCGCCATGGCGGTCGCGGTCCAGCACTTCACCAACGAACGTGTGCTCTTGCGCACCGACTTCCCAAAGCGTCATCTCCCGCCACTGCCGTGAACGCTCGACACGCCGGGTCCGGCGGTTCACCTCCCGCTTACTGCGCTCAACGATGTCCACGACATTTCCACGGATGACTTTGTATCCGGGCGGCATTTTCGGCGCGTTCTTTGGGGAACCAGGCATGGATTCCTCCGCAATATTCTATAACGGTATTGCGCGGCAAGGGCTTAGCCCGAATGGAGATGCCGCATGACCAGAAGTCTGCAAACGCCGGGGCACCAGGCGTTGATGAAGGTACTGGTAGAAACGAGAAAGTCGAAAGGCGTTACACAACAGGAGCTTGCCGACCGCTTACAGCGACCGCAGTCCTATGTCGCCAAAATAGAAACTGGTGAACGACGGCTAGACGTTGTTGAGTTCGTAGAATGGTTTCAGGCACTGAACGCCGATCCGAAAGCGGCGGTTTCAGCAATTTCGGAAGTGCTGTCCGCTTAAGCTGCGAGAGCCGCCATCCGAGCTTCAACTCCTTCCCAGGTACATGCCATTAGGTCACGCGGAAAGTCCCTTGGGAAGGCACGCTCCGTCTCCGCCATAGCTGCCGGAATACGACCTAGAAGCTCATCAATTGCATTTTCAGCTAAGTCGCCCCCAAGCCCAACGGTTTTGGCCGTCTCAAAGTAGTGGCGCTTGACCACCTCGTTGATCCGATAGTGGTTCTGATCTCCGACGCACATTGCAAGGCGCATTCGATTATGGCGGATTTGTCCGTCTGCCATGGCTTTTTGCGCGGTCAGGATGTCATAGAGTGGGGTCATGCCAAATCCGCCGCCTGGACGCAGCGCGATACTGAAGTTCTTGGCATGGCCATCTGTCGCCCCAAGAAGCCAGAAGACGACCTGTGCTTTGAAGAAGGCCAGGCGGTCGTCGTTTGGGGCGTCGCTCGCCGACAAGAGTTTCATACCCTCAGCGATGCCCGGCCCGCCATCCATCTGGTACTTCTGGCTCGGCGGATAGCCAAGCGCCTGGCAGAAATCCTCTTGCGGCAGGCGGATCAGCCTCTCGTCGCGCGTCCAGCGCCGGTCGAAGCGCGTGACCACCAGCGAGCGCACATCCTCGAAATCGGCGATCTCGACCTCGGCCACATCAAGCCCCATGGCTTTGCAGAACGTCATGCAGAGGAACTCATTCTCGACGCTGTCGGACAGGTTGATGCCGTTTGGCAGCACCCCGAGTTGTGTCTTTAGAATATGGGTTGTCGGTGTCATGCCGACCGGCCTGATCCATTCTCCGTCTTTGCGCAGGAGCGCAGTTTTCTCTTGCGCACCGGCGAGTGAAATCCGAAAATCGTGATCGTCGATCCCAAGCGGAGTCGTTGCAAGGTTGCGGAGCACCTCTGCCACCTCTGCGTCCGAAACCGTCTCCCCTTCCAAACCTTTCGGCTCCAGAAGATCATCACCGACGACAAATTGTAAGGCTCCTACACAGTCGCGACCGATCTTCTCAAGAAGGTTGTAGGCGTCCGTGCCACCTGCTCCGGTCTTGGCTGCCACCCGTTCCCGGATCATTGAATTGTCCGGCAGAAGGTTTTCCAGATAGGCGATGACAGGCGCACCCTGATGGGACTGCTCTTGCAATGGTAGGGACAGGGAGACGGGAAGGGTATGTTCCCATGTCAGCCAGTCCGGCGCATAGCGGAACGAAATCGCGCCGCTGCGCGCCATATCGATCTCTCCCATATGGCGGTTGTTCAAGAGAACCTTCAACCGGCCTGCCATCAGAAGATATCCTCGATATCCGGTTGATCCTTCCGGCGCTCGCCGATCCGGAACTCAAGGCTGAGCGCCATCATGATTGCGAGGATCGTCTTGAGCTGCGTGCCTTCGTCGCCATTCTCGACCGAGGAGATCGTTGCGATGCGCAAGCCAGATAGCGAGCTGACCTCTTTCTGGGTCAGCCCTTTTGCTTTGCGGGCGCGCCGCAAAGCAGTGCCGATCTGATCCGGTGTGCGTGCCAGGGTTTCCATTATGTGCTCCATTTACGCCAGAGCGTATATCTTGAGCTTTTACGCTTAAACGTAAAAATTGAGAAATTACGCCATAGCGCAACATTTTCGCAACACTGGCTTAGCCGATACATCCGCCCATTGTAGCTGGCTATCTTTGATAGATCCGGCGCACGCCAGGCCAACAACTCGCTACCGTCTGGAACCACAAAGATCACGCGGCCACGGTCTTCGACCAACTCCAAGCCAATCCGATTGCGCTAGTCTACTAATTCTTCCAGCGCCAAACGAGTCGCATCGCGTTCATCCGCAATTTCAGATAGCCCTGCTCCTACTTCGATGTTCTGGCGCTCAATATCGGAGCGTCGTGTCGATATCTCAGATTGTAGTGCAGCCAACTCCGCATCGCCTTCCAGCCGCGCAGCCTCGATCTGGTCAACGTAAAGGGTTTGCAGGATGTCAGCTTCGGCCCGTGCGACAGTCTTCAGGTTGCTGCTTGACCAGAGCGCAGCCAGCAAAATCAATGCGCCGAGTAAACCGGCGGCAGCAATGCCACCGATCAGAAAACTTTGGGTGCGTTTTATCCGGCTCTCAAGCGCGCCCATTTCCACTTCCAGGGCTTGCATCTGGCCCTGAACAGTAGTCGCTTTACAAGACGTGGTCCGCACGAGCTCTTGCCGTTCATCAATCGCCTGGATCAAATCAGCTGCCTTCTGACTCTGTGCCGCACCTTCAAGTTGCCTTTGCTGTCGCAGGTATTCCAAGTTGACCAGCCCGATCTTTCGCCGCCAACTGGATCGATTGCCAGCTGAGGTGACGTCGGTTGTCGAACGCGTTCCAGTAGAGCTCCATGATCTTTCGCAGCGGTTCGCTGGCCAGCAGCGCCACCTGCGCAGGTGTTGTTCGGATCGGCCGAACATCATCCTGCCCGTCAGGCTTACAGGTTTTGTAAGTGTTTTCCGTACTTGTATTGAGTGCGGGTGAAATGTCGCACTGGTGGGGCTTTTCACCCCTACCGATCTGCGCAGAAAAATCCTTCCAGACCGCTTCAGCGCGCGAGCGGCTTGGCGGATTTAACGGCGAAATGCGTCATGCCCTCAAAATGGCAGAACTCGCTTTGGTCGAACCGTATGTTCGGCAGAGCCGCCTTTACATCAGCCAACACGGTGTCCGTGACGGCGTCAAAGGCTTCGGCGGCTGCGATGCTCGGCCAGCGGATGAGATAGGCGAAAGTGATGTGAAATTCGTAGTCGGCATGGCCGGGACGGTGGGCGAGGCCCGCAGCGGCAGCCAGCGCGTTGCGATAGGCGCGCATTCCTGGGTTTGCGGTGTCCGTGGCGGTCAGGCCAAGACCCAAAGCATCATCCGCTTGGCCGTAAAACCGGGTTGGCGTGACGACAAAGGGGGTGTCGGGCACCTCTGTCGACTCAAAGGCGTCTCGCATAAACGCGTCGGCTGCGGCGCGTGTCGCGTCCACAGCCAGACCGGAGGGCCAGTGCGCCGCACTGCGTTCCGCATAGATAAGACCGTTGAATTGCGTGCAGTGCAGGCTGGCGCGGGGGAGCCATGCAAAACAGCCGCCCGCTTCGGTCTCGGCCAGCCGCGCTTGCGCATCGGTCAGGATATCAAGCACCGCAGTATCGTAGATATGGGCGATGACGGTGTTGCCGGGGCAGGACACCACGGCACCGGCACTGTCAAACCGGCGGTCAAGGAACCTTGGCCCGCCTTGGTCTGCGGCGGCGGTAACGCGGGCCGCGAGCCTCATCGCGCCTTGCCCGTGCCGGGATCAAAGCAGCGCACCTCACTGGCCGTCACATGCGCCATCAACCCATCGTTGATCTCGGCGGGCAAGAGGGGCGTGTTGATCGTCAGTTCGGTCTCGCCCACGGCGGCGTGGATCAGGCGGTTGGCGCCTAGGTCTTCGACCGTGTCGATGCGCAGGGCAAGCCCGTCGGGCTGATGGTTGAGCGTGATATGTTCAGGCCGGATGCCGATCGTGTGGGTGCCGTCGGGCAGCCCATTCACCGGCATCTCGGACCCACCGATATGCAGCGTGCCGGCGGACACGGTGCCGGGCACAAGGTTCATTGGCGGCGACCCGATGAAGTTCGCCACAAAGGTCGAGGCGGGCGCGGCATAGACCTCGTGCGGGGTGCCGATCTGTTCGATCTCGCCCCCGTTCAGCACCACGATCTTGTCGGCCAGCGTCATCGCCTCCACCTGGTCGTGTGTCACGTAGATCGCCGCCACCTTCAGCCGTTTTTGAAGCCGCTTGATCTCGAGCCGCATCTGGTTGCGCAGCTTGGCGTCGAGGTTCGACAGCGGCTCGTCAAACAGGAAGATTGCCGGATCACGCACGATGGCGCGGCCCATGGCGACCCGCTGGCGCTGACCGCCCGACAGCTGCGATGGCTTGCGGTCGAGGAAATCCGCGATCTGCAACAGTTCCGCTGCCTCTTGCACCTTGCGCTCGATCTCGTCCTTGGGCGTACCGCGGTTTTTCAGCCCGTAGGCGAGGTTCCCGCGCACCGACATGTGCGGGTAGAGCGCGTAGTTCTGGAACACCATGGCGATGTTGCGGTCAGCCGGTTCGACGCCGTTCACCATCTTGCCCGCCAGTTCGATGTCGCCTTCGGTCACATCCTCGAGCCCCGCGACCATGCGCAGCAACGTGGACTTGCCACAGCCCGAGGGGCCGACGAACACGCACAACTCGCCGTCTTCAACGTCCACCGACACGCCTTTGACGGCGAGGGCCCCGTTGGGATAGCGCTTGACCGCGTTCTGAATGCGAAGGGTGGTCATTTTTCGGACTCCACAAGGCCTTTGATGAACATGCGCTGGAACACGACAATCACGATGCCGGGTGGCAGCATGGCGAGGACAGCCATAGCAAGCGCTTCGTTGTAGTCGGGGATGTTGGCGCCGATATAGACCTGCATGACCTGCCGGATACCGCGCACGAGGGTGAAATACCCTTCCTCCGTCGTCATCAGCGTGGGCCACAGGTACTGGTTCCAGCCCACCACGAACATGATGATAAAGATCGCCGCCATCATGGTGCGCGACAGCGGCACGATGATGTCGATAAAGAACCGGACAGGCCCCGCCCCGTCGATGCGCGCGGCCTCGATCAGTTCATCGGGGATCGAGCGAAAGAACTGGCGGAAAAAGAATGTGCCAGTGGCCGACGCGATCAGGGGCAGGATGAGGCCCGTGTAGCTGTTGAGCATACCGAGCCCCTGCACGACCTCGTAGGAGGGCAGGATACGCACCTCGAGCGGCAGGAGCAGCGTGGAAAAGATCACCCAAAAGAAGAACGAGGCGAGCGGGAAGCGGAAATAGACAATCGCATAGGCCGCGATCATCGACACGGCGATTTTGCCCAAGGCAAAGCCGATCCCGAGGATCAGCGAATTCTGTGTCATCAAAAGGCCGGTGATGTTGCCCGAAAATCCGCCCCGTTGGAACAGGACGGTTTCGTAGGTGTCCACGAAATTGCCGCCCCAGCCCAGCTGCATGCCGTGGCGGTGGATGTATTCGGGCTCAAAGCTTGACGTCGTGATGGCGACGATCAGCGGCCCCATCATCAGGATCACCCCGACCCAGAGAACGGCGTGATCTGACCAGCGTGGTTTGTCCATCTCTGCGCCTCCGTCAGGTGTAGTGCACGCGCCGCTCGATCAGGCGGAACTGGATGATGGTGAGGGCCAGCACGAGGATCATCAGGATCACCGACTGCGCGGCCGAACCGCCGACATCGAGGCCGCGGAACCCGTCCTGGAACACCTTGTAGACGAGGGTGACGGGGTTGTTGCCTGGCTCACCCTTCACCATCGTGTCGACGGTGCCGAACGTCTCGAACAAGGCATACGTGATGTTGATGATCAGCAGGAAAAAGCTGGTGGGGGCGAGCAGGGGAAAGATGATCGTCCAGAACCGCTTGAACCGCGATCCGCAATCGATGGCGGCCGCCTCGCGCAGGCTGTTTGGGATGGATTGCAGGCCGCTGAGGAAAAAGATGAAATTGTAGGGGACGTGTTTCCACGTGGCGACCACGGTCATGGCAAACGCGGTGTCATAGTAGCTGACGCCGATCTGCATCTCCCAACCAAAGAGGGTAAAGAAATCGACGATCGGGCCGATATGCTGGTCAAAGAGCATCACGCCGATCAGGCCTGCCACAGGCGGGGCAATGGCGTAGACCCACATCAGTGTTGTTTTGTAGGTCGACGCGCCGCGCAGCACCCGGTCGGCGGCGACGGCCAGGATCAGGCCGAGGGCGAGAGAGCCAACGGAGACGATTACAGTGAACCACAGGGTAAAATTGGCGGTGCGCAGATAATCGGACTTGCCGATGGCGTCGGTGTAGTTGTCGATGCCCACAAAGGTGGCCGTGCCAAAGAACGGGTCCTGAATGTAGAAAGAGGTACGGATCGCCTCGAACGCGGGCCAGAGGAAGAAGACGGCGATGATCGACATCTGTGGCAGTAGCAACGCGTAAGGCAGCCACGGATTGGTGAATACGGCCTTTTTCATGCATGTCCCCGTCGCACGTGGAAAGGGGGCGCAGGTGGCGCCCCCCTTCGGAAGTCAGATCAGGTCTTAGCCTGCCGTCTTGGCGAAACGGTCCAGCAGCTGGTTGGCTTCACGCTCGATGATGTCGAACGCTTCGTCGACCGACGCTTCACCGTTCAGGATGCGGCCGTATTCACGGTTCATCACGTCGCGGATCTGGACATAGAAGCCCATGCGGTAGCCGCGGGTGTTGTCACCTGCGGGCAGGGTCAGCTGGGAGATGCCGACCTCGGCCTGGGGGGTTTCGTCATAGTAACCGTCTGCCTTGGCCATTTCGTACGCGGCTTCGGTGATCGGCACGTAACCCGTTTCCTTGTGCCAGAAGTATTGGACTTCGGCGGAGGTGAGGAAGCGGAAGAACTCGGCCGTCGCCTTGTTCTCGGCATCGTCCTGACCGCTCATCGCAAAGAGCGCCGCGCCACCGATGAAGGTTTGCGTGGGCTCGGTCGTGACCGCTTCCCAATAGGGCAGGTACGTCGCGGAGAAGTCGAAGTCAGCCGCTTGCTTCAAACCACCGAACGAGCCCGAGGAGCCCAGCCACATGGCCACTTCCTTGTTCTCGAACGGTGCCTGGTTGTCGCCCCAGCCGGCGCCGTAGTAGCCGAACAGGCCCTCGTCTTTCCACTCGGTCAGGGCGGTGAAGTGCGCCTTGATCGCGTCGTTGTTCACGAGGATCTGGGTGTCATTGCCAGTATAGCCGTTGTCGTTCGTGGCGAACGGCAGGTTGTGACGGCTGTGGAAGTTCTCGGTAAAGATCCAGGGCAGGTGCGATTGCGCGAGCGGCACGTAGCCTGCAGCCTTCAGCGCGGGGCCGGTGACTTCGGCGAACTCTTCCCATGTTTTGGGCGGTGTCACACCGGCCTCTTCCAACGCGGCGACGTTGTAGTACAGGATCGGCGTGGACGAGTTGAAGGGCATGCCGACCATCGTGCCGTCCGTGTCGGCATAGAAATACCGCACGCCCGAGATGTAATCGTTGATGTCGAAGGGCACATCGTTGGCTTCCATCAGCTCTTCGGCGGGGATCACCGCGCCTTCGGCACCGATGATCGTGGCGGCACCGGCATCGAACACCTGTACGATGTTGGGCTGTTCGCCTGCGCGGAAGGCCGCGATAGTGGCGGTCAGCGTTTCCTCGTAGTTGCCCTTGTATGTGGGCACAATTTCGTAATCGCTTTGCGCGGCATTGAACTGCGTGGCAACGTCGTTGACCACTTCGCCCAGACGACCGCCCATGGCGTGCCAGAATTCGATTTTTACCGGCTCGGCAAAGACGGAACCGGCGGACAGCGCAAGCGCGCCAGCCAGGAGAGACAGATTTTTCATGGAAAACCCCCAATGGTTTGTACCGGGGCGGTGTGGTCGAAGTTGTTTACGTCAATGATTCAGATTTGCGACAGTTTTGTAAAACCGGCAAGGGTGGCAAAGCTGTGCCAACACGGCCATACCCGTCTATCGTTTTGCTTTGTCAGTCAAATTCTACGTGCATAGGCGTTGAACGCCTCGATCTCCTCGGCGGAGGCGTGCTGCCCGGTAAAGCTAAGAAGGTAGTCGGGCACGAGGCGCAGCCGCTCTTCAAGCGTCTCGCCCAGCCGCGCGTCCTCGTAGCCCATCTGCATGTAATAGATCACCCGTGCCCGCGCCGTGGCATTCCGCTCGGCGTAACCGTGGCGGACAAACATCTGTGTCAGCGCGGCGACGCGCTGGGCGTCGCTGTCGCTCAGGATAGCGCGCACCGTGTCCGACCGACGCGCCCAGTCGCGGATCGCAAAGTCAAGCCGTTGGTCATAAAGCCGCGTGTCGATGTTGCAGCGAAAGATGTTGCAGCAGGCCTCGGTTATGGTCGCGGCGGGGGCGTTGGCTTGGGCAACCAGTGCGGCGGTGTTGGTCGCCTGCCAATGCGCCAGCAGCGCCTCCAGAACGTCGGTCCGGTTCTTGAAATACCAGTAGAAGCTCGACCGCGACACGTGCAACTGTGCGGCCAGATCGGCGACCTTCACCGCCTCAACGCCGCCGGATTTCAGCACCGAAAGCGCTGCGTTCAGCCAGTCCTGCCGGGTGACTTTGACATTGCCCACCAGCGGGTCCTTGGCCGGGTCATCGCGGTGCAGCAGCATCAGCTCACCGGTGGGCAGCCGCCCGCCGCGCTGCGTTTGGCGATGTATGCGTCCAGCGCGGCCAACCGGTCACCGTTGCCCTGCGGCGGGGTGAAGTCGCGCAGAATGCCCTTCCAGATGTCCGTGGCGCGCGTGGTGGCGTCGATACTGCCCCGTTCGGACCATGTGCCGAAATTGGCGAAATCCGCGACGACGGGCTCGTAGAACGCGGTGGCGTAGCGTTCCATCGTGTGGCTCGCGCCAAAGAAATGGCCGCCGGGCTGCACCTCTTCCAGCGCATCCAGCGCGATCTCAGCCTCTTCGGCGGGGGTGTCCGCGCACAGCTCGGCTACCATCTGCAGCACTTCGACATCCGTCACCAGTTTTTCGTAGGACACGGTCAGCCCGCCTTCGAGCCAGCCCGCCGCGTGCAACGTTACGGTGGCCCCGGCCATCAGGCAGCCCCAGGTGCCAAACTGCGTCTCGTTCGCCGCCTGCACATCGCCGAGGTTCGCCGCAGAGCCTGAGGCGCAACGCCAAGGCAGGCCGATATGGCGGGCCAGTTGGCCTGCCGCAAGGGATGCCTTGAAGTGTTCAGGCGTGCCGAACACCGGCGCGCCTGACTTCATGTCCACGTTCGAGGTGAAGGTGCCGTAGCACACCGGCGCGCCGGGGTTGACCAGTTGCCCCAGCGTGATCGCCGCCAACGCCTCGGCATGGCTGAGCGTCATGGCACCGGCCACGGTGATCGGTGCCATCGCACCCATAAGCGTAAAGGGCGTGATGATCGCCATCTGACCCGCCCGGGCAAAGTCCATGATCCCAAGCGCCATGGGGATGTCCAGCTGGCGCGGCGAGTTGGTGTTGATGATCGTGTAGCAATGGGATTGTGCCGCAAAATCCGCATCCGTCAGGCCACGGAAATCGCGCAGCATCTCGAACGCCTCGTCCACCTGTCCGCTGCCACGGGCGTAGATGAACGGCACCTTGTCCGTCAGCTCCATCTGGCCGCGCGTCATCGCATAGTGGCGCAGATGGATCGGGATATCCTGTGGCTCGACCAGAGGCGGGATCATATGCAGCACGTCGAAATGCTGTGTAAGCGTGATCAGCTCGCGAAAGTCCTGTTCGGTGCCGGGGCGGCGACCCCGTTCCAGGTCAGTGGCATGCGGGCAGCCCGCGCCGGGTTGGAAGATCATGCTGCCCAGTTCCATCACCAGATTTCGGCTGGGATCACCCGCGATCAGGGGGAAGGATTTGGGAGCGGTGGCCAATGCGGCCGCGACGATTTCGCGCCCGATATGCACAATGTCCCCCTTGACGCATGCACCCGCGGCTTTGAAGGCCGCGCGGGCCTCGGGCAACAGCACCTTGATCCCAAGTCGTTCCAGCACGTCGAGCGCTGTCTCGTGCATGGCCGCGATGCGGTCGGGGGGAAACACGTCCATCGGCGGAAACGGGTTGCGCAGGTTGCGATAGTTCACCTCCCGTTTCGGGGCGGGCGGCGCCCCCCGCCCGCGTCTGCGCCGCGGCTGGTCGGTCATCCCCGCATCGCCGTTCCGTCCGGGTCGTAGGGCGAGGACGGGATAACGCGTGCGCCGCGTTCCACACCGACCACATGCACCTTCAACTCGGTCCCTTCGGTCGCGTAGTCGCTGTCGATCAGTGCCATCGCCAGCGATTTCTGCACCGTGTGGCCGTAGCCGCCCGACGTGACAAATCCCACGCGGCCCGCGCCATTCCACACCGGTTCGTAGCCGCTGGCGTCCGCATCGTCGGCGTCGATCTCGAGCGTCACAAGGCGCTGCGCGGGTCCGTTGCCGTCACGTTCCGCGACTGCGGCAGCCTTGCCGACAAACTCCTTGTCCCAGTCGATCCAGCGGTCCATGCCTGTCATGCCGGGCGTGTAGGCTTGGGTGAATTCCGCCGACCAGATGCCAAAGCTCTTTTCCAGCCGCAGCGACAGCATCGCGTTGAAGCCATATTCCTGCAGGCCAAACTCTGCGCCCGCCTCCAGCAGCTCGCGCCGCAGCTTCACATGGTCCCCGTAGCGGCAGTTGATCTCGTACCCCAGCTCGCCCGCAACGGACAGGCGGGCGACGCGGGCGCGGACCATGCCCACGTCGAACGCACCGCAGCCCATGAATTTGAGCGCGCCGATATCCTGATGGCACAGCTTTTCGATCACCTTGCGCGCGTTGGGGCCGGTAAGGCCAAAGCCGCAGATCTCCTCGCCCAGGTCGCGAACGCTTACGCCGTCGGCCATGTGATCGTTGAACCACCGCATGTGCCAGGCGCGCAGGTAATACGATCCCATGATCCAATAGGTCCCGTCGCCCCAGTTCAGCACGGTCAGGTCGCCCTTGAGCCGCCCGTCCGGCCCCAGCATCGGGGCCAGCTTTGCCCGGCCGGGGTTCGGCAGTTTCGACGCCATCAGGTGGTCGAGCCATGCGGTGGCGTTGGGTCCCGACACTTCGAAGCGGGAAAAGCCGGTGATGTCGACCATGCCTACGTTCTCACGTGCGTTCCGGCATTCGGCAGCGACGATATCAAACGCGTTCGAGCGTTTCAGTGTCAGGTTTTCCTCGAAGTCCGGGCTGGGCGCGAAATAGAGCGGCACTTCAAGATCCCAGCTCGATCCCCATCGGCAGCCCGCGGCGGTCATCGCGTCATGGGCTGGCGCCATCTTGAGCGGGCGACCGGCGGGCAACTGTTCGTTCGGGTATGACATCACGAAACGGCGGGAATAGAACTGGCCGGTGGTTTCCTTGATGTACTGCTTGTTCTCGGCGAATTTGCCATAGCGGGCGACGTCCATGCAGTAGACATCCGCCTCCGGCTCGCCCTCGATCATCCACTCGGCGAGGGACTTGCCCACACCGCCCCCTTGCAGGAACCCGGCCATGACGGCACAGGCCGACCAATCGCCGCGCTTGCCCGGCACCGGCCCCGCCAGCGGGTTGCCATCGGGGCTGAAGGTAAACGCGCCGTTGACCCACGTCTTGATCCCCACATTCTCGGCCGACGGATAGCGGGCAAAGCCCAGCATCAGCTCATTCTCGATTCGGTCGAGATCTTCCTGAAACAGCTCCATCCCGTAGTTCCACGGCGCGCCGTCCATGGCCCAGTGCTGGTGCTCGATCTCGTAGATGCCGATCAGAATGCCCTTTTGGTCCTGCCGCATATACGTGAACCCTTCGAGGTCCACGGTCATGGGCATCTCGAAATCGTACGCGGCCACTTCGGGGATTTGGTCGGTGATCAGGTAGTGATGCTTGAGCGGGGAAACCGGCAGCTCGATCCCCGCCATCCGACCCACCTGCTTGGCCCAGAGACCCGCGGCGTTGACCACGTGTTCACAGCGGATGTCGCCCTTGTCCGTCTTGACGATCCAGCCGTCATGCACCTGTTCCAGTGCCTCGACCTTGGTGTGTTCGAACACACTCGCACCGCGTTTCTTGGCCGCCGTGGCATAGGCGTGCACCGTGCCGGTCGTGTCCACGTAGCCTTCGCGGTCGGCCCACATCGCGCCCAGCACACCGTCCGTCGACATGATCGGGCAGCGCTCCTGCGCCTGTTGCGGGGTCAGCAGCTCGCAATCCTCGATCCCGATGGATTGGAACACACGGTACGCCGATTGCAGCCATTCCCAGCGTTCCGGCGTACCGGCAAGGGTCAGACCGCCTGTCATGTGCAAGCCGATGTTCTGGCCGCTTTCCTTTTCGATCTCGGTCAGCAGGTCGATCGTGTAGGCCTGCAGCGACGCCATGTTGGGGTCGGCATTCAGCGCATGCACACCGCCCGCGGCGTGCCAGGACGATCCGGCCGTCAGGACCGACCGTTCGATCAGGGCGACATCGGTCCAGCCCATCTTGGCCAGATGATAAAGCACCGATGCCCCAACCACACCGCCGCCAATCACCACCACCCTGTACTGTGTGTTCATGTCCATCCCTGTCCGCATGAGTCGTTGTCCCGCTCAGCGTGCGGGCCACTGGACAGACCTGTCCAGAGGTTTCGCGACATCGATCCGCCTACCCGCGACGCGTGGGATCGGTGCGCCCTAGAACAGGGGGGCGTATTTCCAGTTGTCGGCGTCGGGCGTGATCTCGTCGAGGTCATAATCGGCGCCTTGCAGACGTTTGGCGATCTCGAGCCCGTCCTGCGCGGCCTGGTCGACGAATTGGCGGCCCAGATCTTCGTCCTGCGCGATGCCGTGACCGCGCATCAGGTTGAGCCCGTGGTTGAACCGGCCCACCGGATCACCCGCCTCGGCGGCGCGCTGGTCCCATTCGGCGGAGGCGTCGGGGTTGTATTCGCCTCCCAGACCGTTGTTTTCCAGCTGGCTCATCCATGTCATCGCCTTGGTATAGCCCGCCTCGGCGCATTTGCGGGTCAGCTCGCGCGACAGGACATGGTCGCTGGTCTTCGTGACGTTGATCCCGAGCGAACAGGTGACGGAATCGATGACACCCATCTCGATCTTGCGCATCAGCATCTCACGACCGGTATCCTGCGGGTTGAGAATACCCAGCTCATCCTCGATGGTCTTGGGTGGCTCTGCATGGGCGGCACTGGCCAGCAGGGTGGCTGTCAGAAGCAGGGTGAGATGGCGCATGTCTGGGATCCTCCGCTCGGCGCAGCATACCACGCGAAGGTGGCCCGGTCACCGTTACCATGGTCGTAGGCGGGATCAGCGGCGGTCGATGATGCGCACCGCCTTGCCCTGTGAGCGTTCGACGCTGCCCGGAGCCCCTGCCGTGACGGCTACTGTGACGCCCAGCGATTGCTTGATCCGGTCCGCGAGGGTCGCGCTGTCGCCACTGCCCTCGCAATGGATGGTCATGGCATCCATCCGCCCGTTGCGCGTCAACTCGATCTGGAAGTGCGGGGCAAAGCCTGGCGTGGCCAGCAGGCATTCCTCGATCTGAGTCGGGAACACGTTGACACCGCGCAATATGATCATGTCGTCCGAGCGGCCTGTGACCTTTTCCATGCGCCGCATCGAGCGCGCAGTGCCCGGCAGCAGGCGGGTGAGGTCACGGGTGCGGTAGCGGATGATCGGAAACGCCTCTTTGGTCAGCGAGGTGAACACCAACTCGCCCATCTCGCCATCGGCGACGGGTTGGCCGCTCTCCGGGTCGATTATCTCGGGAAAGAAGTGATCTTCCCAGATATGCAGGCCGTCCTTGGTCTCGACGCATTCCATCGAAACGCCGGGGCCCATAACCTCGCTGAGGCCGTAGATGTCGACCGCGTGCATGTCGAACGCCTCTTCGATCTCGGTGCGCATGGCGTTGGTCCAGGGTTCGGCGCCGAAAATGCCGACCTCCAGGCTGCAGTCGCGGGGGTCGATCCCGTCGGCGCGAAAGGCGTCGAGGATGCTCAGCGCGTAGGAGGGCGTGACGGTGATGCCCTTGGGCGCAAAGTCGGTGATCAGGCGGACCTGGCGCGGGGTCATCCCGCCCGAGACCGGGACGGTCGTCAGCCCCAGCGCATCGGCGCCCAGATGGACGCCGAGGCCGCCGGTAAACAGCCCGTAGCCATAGGCGTTGTGCAGCAGGTCGCCCGGTCGCAGACCGGCGGCGCGCAAGGACCGGGCGACCACCGTGCCCCACGTCTTGAGATCGCGCGCCGTGTAGCCCACGACAGTGGGTTGGCCGGTTGTGCCAGAGGACGCGTGAATACGGGCGACCTGATCGCGCGGCACGGCGAACATGCCAAACGGGTAGTTGGCGCGCAGATCCTGCTTGGTGGTCAGCGGGAACTTGGCAAGGTCCGACAGGTCGGTCACGTCATCCGGGTGCACGCCCGCGGCATCAAAGCGCGCCGCATAGTGCGGAACGTTGTCATAGGCATGGCGCAGCGACCATTTCAGGCGATCCAGTTGCAGGCTGCTGATTTCATCCCGGCTGGCGACTTCGATCGGGTCGAGGGATTTGGGATCGGGCGTGAGGTCTTTCATTGCGGTTCCTCGAAATGGGTGCCGGCTATGGTGCGGCTGTGACCGCGAAACAGGGCCACGGTTCGGTTCATATCGCCTGAGACAGTGACGTCATAGATCCCGGATCGATCTGACCTGTGGATTTCGGTTGCCGTGGCCGCGAGCAGCTCGCCTGCGTTGGCCGGTGCGACATAGGTGATCTGGTTGTTCTGCGCGACGGCGTTCTGGTTGTAGCTGTTGCAAGCAAAGGCAAAGGCGCTGTCGGCCAGCGCAAAGATGAACCCGCCATGACAGAGGTTGTGACCGTTCAGCATGTCGTCGCGAACGCGCAGGGTGAAGGTGGCGGTGCCGGGTGCAATGCGCGTGAGGGTCATACCCAAGCCCTGGCTCGCGCGGTCGGCAGCCCACATGGCGGCGGCGCTGCGCTCGGCGCGGGCTTGCGGTGTCATCTGCGCCCCTCCCAAAGCGTTTCAGATTTCCGCAGGTTGCATGAGGGGTGTAACATGTTCAAGCTGGATCACATGCCCTCTTGTATTCGCAGGCGCGGCGCGCAAGTCTGCGCATATGACATTCCACACTCCGCCGCCGTCCAACATGCGCGACATCCCCCCTGCCCAGGTCGCGTTTCATCGCACGGAACTGTCGGTGATCCTGTCGCTGTATGGGCGGATGGTCGCCGCGGGGGAGTGGCGGGATTACGGCATTTCCAGTTTGCGCGAGGTGGCGGTTTTTTCCGTGTTCCGGCGCACTGCAGAAAACCCGCTGTACCGTATCGAGAAGCGTCCCAAGCTGCGCGGGCGGCAGGGCATGTATGCGGTGATCGGCATAGACGGTCAGGTGCTGCGGCGTGGGCATGATCTGAAGACGGTGCTGCGGGTCCTGGAGCGCAAGCTGATCCGCGCGGTCGAGTGACCTGATTGAGCGCTGACGCGCACGCGATTCATTTTTTCTGACGAGGGGCTCTGCCCCTCGAGCTCCCCGGGATACTTTGGGACAAAGACGATGGCTTAGGGGCGCGCGTAACCTGTGATTGCGCCGGCGTCCATTTGGGCGATGCGGTCGGTCGCCTGGGTGAGCGGTTCGATCGCAACGGCCATGTGGAAGGCGTTGGCGTGGATGATCGTGTTGGCGTCGAGCACAAGGGCAACGTGCCCTTGCCAGAAGATCAGATCACCCCTGCGACGCGTGTCGGCCGGGATGGGGGAGAAAGCCCGGTGTTGCTGATCACTGTCAGCGGGGCAGGGGATGCCCGCGGCCAAAAGCGCGATCTGGATCAGGCCGGAACAGTCGAGCCCGGCACGGGTGTTGCCGCCCCAGAGGTATGGTGTGCCCATGAACAGCTGCGCCGTGTCTGCCGGTTCAGCTGTGTAGGGCAGCGGTGTGATCTGGGCCTTGGGCACGTGGCCCAAGGATGTTTCGATGTAATCGGGGCTTTCGCCAAGGGCGGTGAGCCGTGCGCCGAACGTGAGGCAGGCGGTTTCAGGGGATTTGAAACTGGCGCTGTCGTAGGCATGGCCAGCGGCGGCGGTCAGCATATGCGTGGCTGTGGTGGGTGCGCCGAGGTGATGGGCGGCGATGAAACCCACGTAGCCGTCCTTGTCCGAGCGGACATAGCTGTGATCGTCGATGCGGCCCAATACGGTGACGGGATCGCCATGCAGCAACTGGCGGTCACGCGCGCCGCCGGGCTGCCTGAGCAGATCGGCATGGGGGCTTGCAATCTGCGCGGCTGTCATTCCGTCCACGAGAGACGGGTCAGGCGCGGTGCGTCGGTCGCTCATAGGCCAAGCATCTTGGGCAGGCCGGCAAGCAGAGCGCGCGTGGCCTGACCCACGCCGCCCTTGGGGCGTGCCGGAGCCTCGGTCGGTTGCCAGCCATAGACGTCGAAATGCATGTAAGGCGATTGGTCGATGAAGCGGCGCAGGAAAAGTGCCGCGGTGATGGAGCCGGCAAAGCCGCCCTTGGGCGCGTTGTCGAGATCGGCGATGCCGGGTTCGATCATGCTTTCGTAAGGCGCGTGGAAGGGCAGGCGCCAGACCGGGTCGGCTTGCGCGTGGGCGGCGGCGTCAAGCGCTGCGGCTGTTGCCGCGTCATCGGAGTAGTAGGGCGCGAGGTCCGGGCCAACGGCGACGCGGGCGGCACCCGTGAGTGTGGCCATGGAGATGGTCAGCGCTGCGGGATCCTCGTCGGCGAGGGCGAGCGCATCGGCCAGGACAAGCCGCCCCTCGGCGTCGGTATTGTTGATCTCGACCGTCAGGTCCTTGCGGCTGGTCAGGATATCGCCGGGGCGGAAGGCGTTGCCAGCAACGCTGTTCTCCACGGCTGGGATCAGGACGCGCAGGCGAACGGGCAGGCCGGTGGCCATGATCATATGCGCAAGACCCAGCACGTTGGCGGCCCCGCCCATATCCTTTTTCATCAGCCCCATGGCGCTGCCCGGTTTGAGGTTCAGACCGCCGGTGTCAAAGCAAACGCCCTTTCCGACCAGCGTCAGTTTTGGGCCGCTGTCGCCCCAGCGCATGTCGATGAGGCGGGGCGCCCGGTCGGCAGCGCGGCCCACGGTGTGGATCAGGGGAAAGTTTTGCGTCAGCAGATCGTCGCCACGAATGACCGTCATCGCCGCGCCAAACGTGTCTGCCAGCGTTTGGGCAGCTGCCTCCAGTTCAGGCGGGCCCATATCGCTGGCGGGGGTGTTGATGAGGGTGCGGGTGAGCGCCTCGCCCGCCGCTTGTGCTTCGACGCGCGCTGCATCGACGCCCTTGGGGGCTATGAGCATGGCTTGCATCGGGCGCTGGTCCTTGTAGCGGTCGAACCGGTAGCTGGCGAGCAGCCAGCCGAGCGCTTCGACGTCCAGCGCAGCGCCGTCTGGCGCGCTGTCCAGCCGGTAGATGCCCTTGGGCAGCTTCGCCGCCCCTGCCGCAAGGTGGAACCGTGCCCGTGATCGAGACGCCGCCGTGCCGTAGCCGATGGCAGCACAGGCCACGCTGCCGTCCGACGCGGGGATGGCCACCGCCTGGCCGAGGCCGCCGGTGAAACCGCTGGCCCGCGTCCATACCTCGGCCGCGGGGCCGACACCCGTCGCCCATGCGGCACACCCCTCCTCCGGTACAAGGTGCAGGGGGATCGCGTCGGCATTGTCGGGGGCAAAAGTCAGGGTCATCAAAGGCTCCGCTGCACGTCAAGTTACGGCGGAGCCTAGCCTGTTTGCCGCAAGCCGCAAGCGGGATCGCCGTGGATCAGATGGTGAGGTCTTGCAGGTCCCAGATGGCGGTCAGTGACCCCTCGCCCGTGCGCATCAACCGCGCCACGGTCGCACCCAGGGCAACGGGATCACCGCTGTCGACACATTGGGTCACGTCCGTGGCCACCCGGGCAACGATATGCATGCCGATCTGTTCGGCGATGGACACAAGCGATCGGCTGGACTTGCGCAATTCGACCAGATCGCCGGCGCGGTACAGCCGGTCGCAATGGGTCATGCGCAGCGCCAGCTCTTCCATCGCGCGGCACACGACGTCTTCGGCACTGGCATGGCCCAACTCGGAATACAGCGCGCCCAGCCGGTCGTGATCCACTTGCACGGCTTCTGAAGGTCTTATTTGCAGTACGGTCGTCACGTTACTCACCTCGTTCACACGTCATTTGCGTGCCCCCACAGCACGGCCTGCAATGCCACGCAGGGAGTTCCCAAATCGTTAGGGCGGTTCGGTCTTTTCCCTCGAATTCGCCTCAAATACCCGTTAAGGCACGCGGTCAAAGTCACATGAAGAGGGACGCCGCCCATGCATCGCGTCAAACCGTTGCCCAACTATTTCCTGCAGCGCTATCAGGGGTGGAAGGCCACGACCTATACCGAGAACAAGGCGTGGTATCAGCGGTTGGCCGAAGAGGGGCAGCGCCCCCGCGCGATGATCATCGCCTGCTGCGACAGTCGGGTCAACGTCACCTCGATCTTTGGGGCGGATCAGGGCGAATACTTCATCCATCGCAACATCGCCAACCTTGTCCCCCCCTACGAGCCCGACGGGCTCCATCACGGGACCTCTGCGGCGGTGGAATATGCGGTCAACGTGCTCAAGGTCGCGCATATCATCGTGTTGGGCCATTCCAACTGCGGCGGCGTCAAAGGCTGTATCGAAATGTGTGCCGGACGCGCGCCGGAGCTTGACGACAAGAGCAGCTTTGTCGGTCGCTGGTTGGACATTCTGCGCCCGAAATACAGCGTGGTTGAACAGGTCGAGAATGAGGCCGAGCAATCGCGGCGCATGGAAGAGCAGGCGATTGTCACATCGCTCGAAAACCTGATGAGCTTTCCCTTTGTCGAAGAGCGGGTGAACAGCGGCTCACTCAGCTTGCACGGTCTCTGGACCGATATCGGCGACGCCAGCCTCGCCCAGTTCAGCGGCGCTGAGCTGGGCTTTGTGAAATTGTAGGCGGCAGCGCACATGCAAGATATCCTGAGCCTTGCGGCCACCAACCTGCTGTCGCCGATCATTCTGAGCTTTGCGCTGGGCGTGGCAGCGGCCCTGGCACGGTCGGATCTGAACATTCCCGAGGCGGTGGCCAAGGGCATGTCGATCTACCTGTTGTTCGCCATCGGTTTCAAAGGCGGGGTGAGTGTCGCCGATCATGGCATCGACGGTACGCTGGCCCTGTCGCTGCTTGCCGGGATCGTGCTGTCGGCGGCCTTGCCGCTGATCGCCTTTGCGCTGTTGCAGGTGCTGGGCAACCTCAGCCGCCTCGATGCGGCGGCGGTGGCGGCGCATTATGGCTCGATCTCCATCGTGACCTTCGTTGCGGGCACCTCGGTGCTGGAGGCCAGCGGGATCACCTCCGAAGGCTACATGGTGGCGGTTGCGGCGGCGATGGAAGCGCCCGCGATCCTGTCGGCGCTGTGGCTCGTGTCCAGCGGTGGCACGGACGGGCGGCGGATGGATCCGACGCTGATGCGAGAGATCTTGCTGAACGGCTCCATCGTGCTCCTCGTCGGCAGTTTTGTGATCGGCTGGGTGACGGGCGTGGATGGGCTGGTGCGGATCGAGGCGTTTATCGTCGCGCCGTTTCAAGGCGTGCTGTGCCTGTTTTTGCTCGACATGGGCCTCGTCGCGGGCCGTGGCCTGCGCGGCGGTTCGGGTGTGCTGCGGCCGGGCGTGCTCGCCTTTGGCATGGTGATGCCGCTGATCGGTGCCACGTGCGGGCTGGCCGCAGGCCTGCTGTTGGGGCTCAGCACCGGGGGTGTGGCGCTGTTCATGGTGCTGTCGGCGTCGGCGAGCTATATTGCGGTGCCTGCGGCCATGCGCGTGGCCCTGCCCGAGGCGAACCCGTCGATCTATCTGACGCTCAGTCTGGGCGTGACGTTCCCATTCAACCTGACCATCGGCCTGCCCGTCTATGTGGCCGTGGCCAGTGCGCTGACCGGAGGATAAGCGATGCAGACCCACCAGGCCAAACGCGTGGCCATCATCATCGAACAGGTCATGCAGTCGCGCCTGACCACCGCGCTCGAGGATGCGGGCGTGACCGGATTCACCATTTTGCCGGTGCTGGGCGGGTCCGGCCGGTCCGGAGCCTGGAGCCGTGAAGGGCAGGTGAGCCGGGGCACAGGCATGGTGCAGGTTGTCTGCATCATCCGCCCCGAACGGCTCGATGCGATGCTCGAGGCCGCATTTGCCGTCGTCGAACGGCATATCGGCGTCGTCACGGTGAGCGATTGCGAGGTGTTGCGCGCCGAACGGTTCTGAACGCGCAATAGGACGCGACATGCCCCAAGGCACGCCGCGCCCAACACTCGTTAAACCAAACGATACTCGTTACCAACGCCGGAGCCGGCACGGACACAGCGCAGCCTGACAGGACCTGTCAGCGCCGCCGTGGTTGTCGCGACAGCTCTTTGGCAAAGAGTGTCGTGATCTCTGCCCGTGTCACCATGGCCCGCCGTTCCCTCTTGCCGGAACAGCCGTTTGAAACGTCTTTATCGTTGCGCGTCAGCGCAGTGAGCCACGCCCACATCCCATTCACCTCATGTTCCATTGCGTCCAGTCGCGTGGACCGGTCCCGATCGGCCCCCCGGCCTTTCGGTGCAGCAGTTATTCCAAAGGTGAATTACGAACGGCTTACGAAATTGATGTCAGTTGCGCGCATGTCGCATGGAACCGCAGTTCTTATGCGGGCTCAGAGCCTTAGCGCCGTACGGCGCATCGCTAAAACTGTAATTGGCGCGCATATTGCCGCATCAGCGTGGCCTTCCGCTGTGACTACTTTGCCGGATGGAAAGGTTTTGCCGCTTTATCGCAGCATTTGACCTTCTGGCCAGGTGATTCTGGTTTCGATGGCGATGCGTTCGGTCTGACCCGGCTCCAGCGTCAGGTCCCAGGCTAGGATGCCGCGACGGTCCTCGACCCCTTCGGTATCTGGTGCGGGCGTGGCACGCCAGTCGATCACCAGATCTTCTTGTTCCGAGAACGGCACGCTTTCGCGTAGCTCGACGTCCCAGGCGCGCGCGGTGAGGTTTTCAACCTCGAGCCGGATGTCCTCCCGTTCTTCGTTCGAGCGGGTGATGATCCCGCGATCCCCTTCGTTCCGGTCCAGAACGGTCCGGGTTAGCCGCAACCCTTCGATGGGGCCAAAGAACATGTCGGCGTCGGCGTTGGGCGGCAGAACACCCATCTGCGTGATCCCGACCAGCTGGCCATCCACGTAAAGCGTCGCTTGCCCCGGCAGCAGGATCTCGGGTGAGGTGTTGGTGAACGCCACTTGCCGGAACGCGGTGTCGTTGAGTCGGGGTACGGCGCGGGCGCTGAGTGCGGCGTCGAAGTTGAGCGTGTCCAGCGCAATCTGCAGCGCATCACGGCTGGTGGGGATGGAGACCGTGCCGGGCAGGGTATAACTGACGCCGATGCCGGAAAAGTCTGCCTGAGCGATCTCAGCCTCCATCACAGGGGCCGGTGCCGCGATGTCGGCGGTCGCCATTCGGCTTTCACTTTGCAGGCTGGCACCGCGCAGCACTTGCCCCGGCTCTTCGATCCGACGCAGGAGTGGCCAGAGCGTGCCGGGATCGGTCCCTTGAAAGGGTGAAAGGGTGGAAAGCGTGAGCGCAACGTCCGACCAATCCTCCCCGCTGTTCTGCTGAACGGATGCGCCCCTGTCGATGCGCAGCACCGCGTCGCCGTCGAGATATGCGCGATAGACCGGTTGCCACGACGCCGATTGCGAGATGTAGCGCAGAGTGAGCGTGGCGGTGGCATCCGCCGGGGCCGAGATATTTAGCGTCAGCGCCGCCGGGTTTTCGTTGGGCGACGTGGCCTGATCCAACGCCGCCTGCGCCTCGCTCACGGCAAAAGCGAGGTCATCGCGCCCCGCGCGCAATGTGCGCGCCTCTGCCGTTGCTTCGGTAATGGCCGCGCGTGCGGCAGTCCCGTCCGAGGCGATCAGCTGGCCGATGGCGCGCAGCGCATCGACGTCCAGTGCAGCTTCATCCGGCAGGGTGATCCCGTTGAGGAAAGTGATCTGGTCCCGGGCGGCTTGCGCCCGCGCCTCGGCCAGAGCGATGGCATCGTCCCGCGCCGCCAGCGCGTCAACAGCTGCATCCAGCGCCGCCTTTGCCGCCAGCCATTCGGGTGTGCGCGGTGTGCGGTAGGGCGTGTCTTGCTGGTCAGACCAGCTGCGCGACACAACCGTCGCGCCGCTCAGCGTCACATCGATGGCCTCGGGCGCCGTAAAGCGCGGCATGTCCGCAATCACCAACGCATGTTCGCCCGCAGGTACATCAAAGCTGAGCGTGCGCGTGATTACAGCGCCGGATGCGTAGGCCGTTACCGCCGTCGGCGGCGCATCCAATGTGATCGTGTCGGCCAAGGTGGGCAGGGGAAGAAGGGCAAAGCAAAGTGCAAGAGCACGCATAGAGGTCACCTGATTGTCGTCGGTGACCCATTGGTGCACGGATGCCATGCCGAGCTAAAGGGGAATGTTGTGCAGCGTTTGCGCAAAGGCCGTAGGGCGGGCTTCAGCCCGCCACACGTTCAACCCTTCTTAAGGACCCGGTTGCCCAGCAGCTCTGCGATCTGCACGGCGTTCAGGGCCGCACCTTTGCGCAGGTTGTCGGACACGCACCAGAAGTTCAGGCCGTTGTCGATGGTGCTGTCCTGCCGCAACCGACTGATGAAGGTCGCGAAATCGCCGACGCATTCGATGGGCGTGACGTATCCGCCATCTTCACGCTTATCGATCACCATGATCCCCGGCGCCTCGCGCAGGATATCGCGCGCTTCGTCCTCGTCCAGGAAATCCTCGGTCTCGATGTTCACCGCTTCGGAGTGACCGACGAACACGGGCACGCGCACGCAGGTGGCGGTGACCTTGATCTTGGGATCGATGATCTTCTTGGTTTCGGCGACCATCTTCCACTCTTCCTTGGTGGAGCCGTCATCCATGAACACATCGATATGCGGGATCACGTTGAAGGCGATCTGCTTGGTGAACTTGGCCGGGGCCACGTCGGTGGTGGGGTTGTAGACCGCCTTTGTCTGGTCCCACAGCTCGTCCATGCCTGCCGCCCCGGCGCCGGACACTGATTGATAGGTGCTGACCACCACGCGCTTGATCGTTGCGCGATCATGCAGCGGTTTCAGCGCCACGACCATCTGCGCGGTCGAGCAATTGGGATTGGCGATGATGTTCTTCTTGGCGTAGCCCTCGATGGCGTCGGCGTTCACCTCGGGCACGATCAGCGGCACGTCTGGGTCATAGCGGTAGAGCGACGAGTTATCGATCACGACGCACCCCGACTTGGCCGCAGCGGGCGCGTATTTCTTGGTCGCGTCCGAACCGATGGCAAAGAGCGCCATATCCCAACCCGTGAAATCAAACGTGTCGAGGTCCTTCGTCTTCAGCGTCTCATCCCCAAAGGACACTTCCGTGCCCAAGCTGCGACGGCTTGCCAGAACGGCAATTTCGTCCACGGGAAACTGGCGTTCGGCCAGGATGTTCAGCATTTCGCGGCCCACATTGCCGGTGGCGCCCGCGACGACGACACGATACCCCATAATTGACTCCTTTTCGGGTAGGTGCGTGGGCCTTATACCCAAAGACTTGCCTAGGAAAGGGGCCGTTGGTCGCGACTGTCGCGGGTGAGGGCGTATAGCATCACGCCCAAGGCCAACGAGATCGCAAAGAAGCTGAGGATGGCCGTGTAAGGCGCGGCGGGATCACCCCCCGCTGACGCCGTATGGATGCGGCCCGAGATGGTCTGCATCACGCCAACCCCGCCAATGCCGAACAGGTTCATCAGCGTGACGCCCCGACCTGTGAGGTGGACGGGGAAAAAGCTGCGCGCATGGGCGATGATCACCGGGAACGTGGCGCCGAAAAACCCGATGGCAGACATCAGCGCGATGGACAACCACGGGTCAGTCCCGATCGCACCGATCAGCGCGACAAGCAGAGCCACAGTGATGACGTTGCCGCCAAAGACGACCCATTTACGGGTGCCCAGAATACGGTCGAGCGGACCGTAGGCGATGGTGCCCACGATCATGGCCAGGCTCATGACCAGCGTGCCCATCCCGATTTGCGCCACGCTCATGTCGAACACGTCGCGCAGGTAGGGCCCGATCCACAGGCCGCGCACCGCAGCAACCGGCGCATAGATCACAAACATCAAGGGAATGATCAGCCACAGGATCGGCATACGCAGCAGATCGAACAGCGATCCATCGTCCGGGCTGTCGGTGCGCGCGGGATCGCGGATGGTGATCAGGCAGCCAAAGGCGATCACGCCGCTGACGGTGGCCAGCGCCCACATCGCGTTGCGCCAGCCGACGGTTTCGGCGGCCAGGGCCATGGGATAGCTCGAGATCAGGTTGCCGATTGTGCCGATGCCGATCATCAGGGCGGCCAGCGTGGCGAATTTCGCCGGATCGAACTCGCGCGCAAAGATGTAAAAGCTGGCCATCAGCACCGGCGAACACCCCACCCCGATCAGCAGCATCGCCGCGTGGATGTAGAGCGGGCCTTGCGCGACGGCAAAAAGCGCCGCGCCACCGCCGCCACCCACCAGGAACAGCCACCCGGCGGTACGACGTGGGCCGATGGTGTCCAGCGCCCAGCCTACGGGGATCTGCATCGCGGCAAACGACAGGAACCAGATGCCCGACGCGGTCGCCAGCACATCCGGCCCGACCCCGAGGCTGTCTTGCAACGGTGCGGTGAGCACAGCCAGGAAGGCGCGAAAAAACTGGCTCAGCACGTAGGCCAGCGCCAGCAGAAGCAGTCCGGTGTTCATGAAATCTCCGATCCCTGTGCTGTGACGTGGCACGGGACCCGGGCTGACGCAAGGCGGATTGCCGTGCTAGGCTGACCCGAAGGTATGGAGTGGATGGTATGTTTTACGACCAGTTGCCGCGGTTCGGGGCCTTTGCCCCGCTGGCCGATCCTGCGAACTACACGCCCTTGCCCGATGATTGGGTCGTGGGCACATCCGACATCATCGGCTCGACCAAGGCCATCGCGGCAGGCCACTACAAGACCGTAAACATGGTGGGCGCCGCGGTCATATCCGCGCAGATCAACGCGGCGGGCGGCCGCGCGTTTCCGTATGTGTTCGGCGGAGACGGTGCCGCATTCGCCCATCCCCCGGATCATGCCGAGGTGGCCCGGGACGCCCTTGCCGCGGTGCAGGTCTGGGCGCGTGAGGCATTCGATATGGGCTTGCGCGTGGGTCTGTATCCGGTTGCGGACATCCGCGCGGGTGGCCGCGACGTGGCCGTCGCACGGTATCAGGTGACGGACGGCGTGGATTACGCCATGTTCGCCGGTGGCGGCGTCGCCTGGGCCGAGGCGCAGATGAAGGCCGGCGGTGACACCGTGCCCGCCGCCCCGCCCGGGACCAAGCCCAACCTCGAAGGGTTGAGCTGCCGGTGGAGCCACATGAAAGCGCGGCAGGGCACGATCCTGTCGCTTTTGATCCAGCCCGTCGACGGCGCGGACCCCGTCGCAGTTGCACATGTGATCGAAGAGGTGCTCGAGGTGCTGCGCCATCTCGACCGCGGCGGCCACCCGATCCCCGCCGAGGGCCCCGCGCTCACCTGGCCCAGGAACGCCGCCGAGATGGAGGCGCGCGTGCCACAGGCCGACGGCGCCGCCCCCAGCAAGGGCAAGGTCACATTCGAATTGCTCATGGCGTTCCTGTTTCTCAAGACAAACATCAAGCTGGGCGGCTTTGATCCGGGCCATTATCGCAAGGTCGTCGGCCTCAATGCCGATTTCCGCAAATTCGACGATGGGCTCAAGATGACAATCGACTGCGATGCCGCCACCGTGGCGCGTCTGCGTACTGTCCTTGCGGCGGCCACGGGGGTCGTGCAGTTCGGCCTGCACGAACAGGATGAGGCGATGATGACCTGCATTGTGCCCTCGATCATGGAGGATACGCATGTCCATTTCATCGACGGTGCCGCGGGTGGCTACACGCAAGCGGCGCTCGGGCTCAAGGGCGGCTAGCCTTTGCAGGCGACCTGCGCTACGCCTTGCGGCATGACCCTGTTTCACCTTGCCTTCAACGTGACCGATCTGGATGCGACCCGCGCCTTTTACGGGGGCCTGCTGGGCTGTACCGAAGGCCGCAGCACCGACACCTGGGTGGATTTCAACTTTTTCGGCCACCAGATCAGTTGCCACCTCGGCCCGCCCTTTGCCAGTGCACCCACGGGCAAGGTGGGTGATCACGATGTCCCCATGCCCCATTTCGGCGCGGTGTTGCCGATGGACCAGTGGCGCGTGCTGGCCGAGCGGCTGACGGCGGCGGGCACCGACTTTGTCCTCGCCCCGCAGATCCGGTTCGACGGGCAGCCGGGCGAACAGGCCACGATGTTCTTCACCGATCCCTCCGGCAACCCGGTCGAGATCAAGGGCATGGCCGATCTGACAGACGCGTTTGCTACATGAGCGTCAAGGTGCTGTTTGCCGCGACCGAAGCGCGCTGGGATCAGTATCGCGAGCCCTTGCGTGCGGCCATCGCCGAGGCCGGCGTGGATGCGCAGGTCGACACTGAAATACCCGCGCGACAGGTCGATTACATCGTCTACGCTCCCAATTCCGACGTTCAGGATTTCAATCCCTTCACCCGCGCCAAGGCGGTCCTGAACCTCTGGGCGGGGGTCGAGGCTATTGTGGGCAACCCGACGCTGCGCATCCCGCTTTGCCGCATGGTCGATCCGGCCCTGACCCAAGGTATGGTCGAATGGGTCACCGGCCACATCCTTCGCCTGCATCTGGGCATGGACGCACATATCAACGCCACGCCCGGCACGTGGAAACCCGTGGCACCGCCCCTGTCCTTTGACACCTGCGTTACGGTGCTTGGGCTGGGTGAGCTGGGTCTGGCCTGCGCACAAGCGCTCCGGGGCTTGGGCTTTGACGTGGCGGGCTGGAGCCGGTCGCCGAAAGAGATCGATGGGATCACCTGTTTTGATGGGCCAGATGGCCTCGACGCGGCGCTTGCCCGCGCCGACTACGCCGTGCTGCTGCTGCCCTCGACGGCTGACACCGAAAACACATTGAACGCCCGCACGCTCGCGCTGATGCCCCGAGGCGCGCGCATCCTGAACCCCGGCCGCGGTCCGCTGATCGACGACACGGCGCTGCTGGCCAGCTTGGACAGCGGCCACATCGATCATGCGACGCTCGACGTGTTCCGCACCGAACCCCTGCCACCCGGCCACAGCTACTGGCACCACAAATCGGTCACCGTCACCCCGCATGTCGCGTCCGAGACCCGCGCGGCCTATTCCGTCAAGACCATCGCCGAAAACATCCGCCGCGGCGAGGCAGGCGAACCTTTCCTGCACCAAGTCGACCGTCGGGCCGGTTATTGATCCCGTCTTTGTCCCAAAATATCCCGGGGAGCTCGAGGGGCAGAGCCCCTCGTCAGAAAAAATGAATCGCGTGCGCGTAAGTGCTCAATGAGATTACGCGGCAAGCCCGCGGCCGCGCAGCAACGCCTCGACACCGGGCAGACGGCCCCGGAACGCCACATACAACTCGGCAGCGTCCACGCTGCCTCCAGTGCTCAGAATGTGCTCTTCCAGTGCCGTGGCACGGTCCAGATTAAACGGCCCGCCCGCCTCTTCAAAGGCGGCAAAGGCGTCCGCATCCATTACCTCGGACCACATGTAGCTGTAATAGCCCGAGGAATAGCCGTCGCCTGCAAAGACATGCGCAAAATGCGGCGTCGCGTGGCGCATGCCGATGGCGCGGGGCATGCCGATCTCTTCCAGCACTTCCGCCTGCTTTTGCATCGGGTCAGCCGGGGCTGGCCCGTCATGAAACGCCAGATCGACAAGCGCCGAGGCCACGTATTCCACGGTCTGGAACCCCATGTCGTAGGTCGCCGCCGCCAGCAGCTTGTCCAGCAGATCCTGCGGCATCGCCGCACCCGTCTCAGCATGGGTGGCATAGTCGCGCAGCACTTCGGGCACCTCCAGCCAGTGCTCGTAAAGCTGGCTGGGCAACTCGACAAAGTCGCGGGCCACGGACGTGCCGCTGATGCTTTCATAGGTCACATCCGACAGCATCTGATGCAGGGCATGCCCGAATTCGTGAAACAGCGTCCGCGCATCATCATAGCTCAGCAGCGCCGGATCCCCCTTGGCAAAGTTGCAGACGTTGATCACCACCGGCGTCTGATGCGCGGGGAATTTCGCCTGGCTGCGCATCGCAGAACACCATGCGCCCGACCGTTTCGAGCCGCGCGCAAAATAGTCGCCGATGAACACCGCGACATGCGCGCCATCCCGCGTCACGTCCCACGCCCGGCAATCGGGATGATACAGCGGCACGTCCAGCGGCGCGAACTCCAGCCCAAAGAGGCGCGAGGCACAGGCAAACGAGGCCTCGATCATCCGGTCCAGCTGAAAATACGGCTTTACCTCTGCCTCATCGAGATCATGCAGTGCGCGCCGCCGCTTCTCTGCGTAATAGCGCCAGTCCCAGGGTTCGAGCGGTCCGTCGATCCCGTCAGCCTGCAGCATCTCCTGCAACACAGCACCATCCTCGATGGCGCGCGCCTTGGCCGGTGCCCAGACGGACATCAACAGGTCACCCACCGCGTCGGGCGTCTTGGCCATCTCGGTTTCCAGCTTGTAGTCCGCGAATGTCTCATAGCCCAGCAGATGTGCCCGCTCCTCTCGCAGCTTGAGAATGTCCGCCGCAATCGCCCGGTTGTCTGTCGCGCCGCCATTGGCCCCACGCGCCGCCCAGGCGCGATAGGCCTTTTCGCGCAGATCGCGACGCGGTGAAAATTGCAGAAACGGGGTGATCAGCGACCGCGACAGGGTCACCACTGGCCCACCGGCGTTTTTCTCCTCACCCGCTGCGCGGGCCGTGTCGATCACAAAGTCGGGCAGGCCGTCCAGATCACCCTCGGCCAGCGGCATGAACCACGTACGCTCGTCTGCGAGCAGGTTCTGGGTAAAGGCGGTGCCCAGTTCGGCCAGCCGCCCCTTGATCACCTTCATCCGCGCCTCTGCGTCCCCGTCCAACGCCGCCCCCGCCCGGACATATCCGCGATGGGTCAGCATCAGCACACGTTGCTGTTCGTCGGTCAGGTCCAGATCATCACGCGCCCCCCACACCGCAGCGATCCGGGCAAAAAGCGCCTTGTTCCCGGCAATATCGGCAAAATGCGCGGCCAGCCTTGGGGAAAAGTCGCGCTGCAACGCCTCGCGCGCCGGGTTGCTGTCCGCGCCCGCGACGGTAAAAAACGCCCCCAGAACCTTGTCGAGCGCATCGCCTGCCGCCTCCAGCGCCTCGACCGTGTTGGCGAAATCCGGCGGCGTCTCCGCCCCGGCAATCGCGTCGATCTCGGCGCTGTGTCGGGCCAGAGCCTCGTCCAGAGCAGGCGCAAAATCATCATCGGAAATCCGGTCAAACGGGGCAATGGCAAAGGGTGTGTCCCAGTCTTGCAGCAGAACGTTGGTCATCTGGCAGTCTCCTTTGGTCCGGGCGTCGGTTGGGCCAATTGGCCACAGGTTTCACAATCGTTGCGGCGTTTGAGCGTGATCTTGCGGCTTTCCCCGTAAAGCGCGTCGTAAATCAGCATCTCTCCGCGCAGCGGCGTGCCCGCGCCGGTGATCAGCTTGACCGCCTCCACCGCCATCATGGTGCCCACCACGCCGGGCAATGGTCCGATCACCCCCGCCTCGGCGCAATTGGGCGCCAGATGTGGCGCCGGGGCCTCGGGAAAGATGCAGCGGTAGCAGGGCGCGCCCTGCGCGGGGTCAAACACGCTCAGCTGCCCTTCCCATTGTGTCAGCGCACCGGAGATCAGCGGGATGCCCCGTTCCACGGCGGCCTGATTGACCAGATAGCGCGTCTCGAAATTGTCCGTACCGTCGATCAAGATGTCATAGTCGGCCACCAGTTCCGCCGCGATCTCCGCCGTCAGGCGGCGGTGATAGGGTCGCACGGTGACAAATGGGTTTTGCGCCTCCATCGCGGCCTGCGCCGAAAACACCTTGGGCACGCCGATGTCCCTGTCGCGGTGAATCACCTGCCGCTGCAGGTTGGCGTTTTCGACAGCGTCGTCGTCAATCACACCAATGGTGCCCACGCCAGCCGCCGACAGATATTGCAACACCGGCGCGCCAAGGCCCCCGGCCCCCACGACCAGCACACGCGCATCCTTCAGCGCCTTCTGCCCTGCGCCGCCCACCTCGCGCAGCACGATATGGCGCGCATAGCGGTTCAGCTCCGCATCGGAGAACGGGCCGGTCTGTTTCGTCGCAGCATCGGCGGTTTCGCTTTGCACCACTCGCGCCCGCAACCGGCCAAGCCCTTGGCGGTACACCCAGATCAGCGCCGCAAACAGCCCGAGGATCAGCCAAAACGCGGGGCTTTCGCCCGTCGCCATGCGCAGCGGGTGCCCGGTGGGTAGCGCCACTTGCACAGCCAGCACCGCAACGTACAGCAGTCCGATCATCAGCCAGCGCGCCTTGTGCGGCGTGCCCATCAGGCGGCCCAATCCCCACAGGGCGGCCGCGATGGCAAAGACCAGGATCATGCGCCGGTACTGCCAAAGCCGCCCGCGCCGCGGGCTGTGTCATCCAGGCTGTCGACCTCGGCAAAGCCCGCCTGCACCACCGGGGCCAGCACCAGCTGCGCAATGCGCATGCCGTGGGTCACCTCGAACGGTGTGTCGCTCGTATTCAGCACGATCACACCGACCTCGCCGCGATAATCGCTGTCGATGGTGCCCGGACTGTTGACCAGCGCGATCCCGTGTTTCAGCGCGAGACCCGAGCGGGGCCGGACTTGCACCTCGTATCCTTGGGGGATTGCCATCGCGAGACCGGTGGGCACCAGCGCCCGCGCACCGGCGTCTACAACCATCGTCGCACGGTCGGGCAGGTTCGCACATATATCCGCACCCGCCGCGCCCACGGTCTCGTACCGGGGCAGCGGAATGGCCGGGTCGGCCTGCGCAGTGCGCATGAGGGGGAGAGGAATGTGGTGCATCTTCACCTTGCCAAATAAACTCATTTCCCGCGCTGGCCAGGGGGCGCGCACTTCAGGTCAGTGTGTCTGCAATCCGCTGGGCCAACTTGAACGCCACGGCGGCCTTGGACGCACGCGGCCATGGCTCCGCCCCCGCTGCGGAAATCAATGTCACCGCATTCTCGGATCCGCCCATGATCCCTGTTTCGGGCGACACGTCATTGGCCACGATCCAGTCACAGCCCTTGCGCGCCCGCTTAGCCGTGGCGTTGGCCACCACATCGTCGGTTTCGGCGGCAAAGCCAATGACAAGCTCGGGCCGTCCGTCCTGCATCTGCGCCACATGTGCCAGAATGTCCGGGTTTTCCGCAAAATGCAGGGTGGGCAACGTGCCGGCCTGTTTTTTGAGTTTGCTGGCCGACGCACCGTCCACACGCCAATCCGCCACCGCCGCCGCAAACACCGCTGCATGGGCGGGCAATGCCGCCAATACCGCCTCGTGCATCTGATGCGCCGTTTCGACCCGAACCACATGCGCCCTTGCAGGCGGGGGCACATCCGCCGGACCTGTCACAAATGTCACCTCAGCCCCCAGCGCCAGCAGCGCCGTGGCGATGGCGGTGCCCTGCGCGCCGGAGGATCGATTGGCGATGTAGCGCACCGGGTCGATGGGTTCGTGTGTCGGGCCTGATGTGATCAGCACATGCTTGCCCGCTAGCGGTTTGGGTCCGAAATGCGTCTCGACCGCCGCGACGATCTCCAACGGCTCGGACATGCGGCCCGGGCCAAACTCACCGCAGGCCATATCGCCGTCGTTGGGGCCCACAACCGCCACGCCGTCACTGCGCAGTTGCGCGAAGTTGCGCTGCGTCGCCCGATGATCCCACATGCGCACGTTCATCGCAGGCGCGATCATCACCGGCGTGTCGGTGGCCAAGAGCAGGGTCGAGGCCAGATCGTCCGCCCGCCCCTGCGCCATCTTGGCCATGATGTCAGCCGTGGCGGGGGCCACCAGGACCAGGTCGGCAGAGCGGGACAGCTGGATATGCCCCATCTCGGCCTCGTCGGTGAGATCAAAAAGGTCGCGATACACCTTTTCCCCCGCCAATGCGGAGACCGACAGGGGGGTCACGAACTGCTCCGCCGCGCGGGTCAGGACGGGTGTCACCGACGCCCCACGCTCGCGCAGGCGGCGGATCAGGTCGAGCCCTTTATACGCGGCGATGCCGCCCGTGAGGATCAGGAGGATGCGTTTGTCCTGCAGCATGTCTGCGCTCCGGCAAGTCGATTGGCGCGACCATAGGCGGAGTGCGGGGCGAGTGCCAGAGGGGGGCAGGGGGCCAGCCCCCGCGCGGTGACGCGCTGACCGCAGGGTTCGCGGAGGTCAAAAGGCGAAGGGCGCTAGCCCGATGACTCGAAGGCGGCGCAGGGGTCATCGCGCGCCGGGATTGCGGCGTCACTGAGCGTTGTGTCAAAGGTGCCTGCGGGCGCGGCACCGCCCTCGCCCTGCCCGATGCTTTCGACCTTCACGTCAGGGCGCGCGGTCGAGAGGTAGACAGGCACGCCCCAATCGGTGCGCGCGTGACCGTTGCCGGTGATCAGCACAATCGGTGCACCGTAAGTGTCGAGCGCTGCGGCCACCGTGCGGGCAAAGTGTGCATCCCGCAGGCGCTGCGCTTCGACCATGCCGCCCATCATCTCGCGCGGCATGGCGGCGCAATGGGCGTCGAACTGCAAGGCCTCACGGGTATCCTGCTGCGCCTTGGGCAGCGCATCTGTCAGGCCAAATATGGCCGCTTCGGGCCCGAACACTGCTGATGCACCGCTGGAAAACGCAGCCCGCATATCTTCCTGAGACAACGCCGCACCAACGATGACAGACGACTGAGACAGCACGTCCGCGTAGTCCGCGATGTTGGTCCAATGGAACCCGTCGGTCGCGGTGACCATGTCCGCCTTGGTGCGCTCCACTCCCGCGAGCTGTGCGGCCTCGTCTGGTGTCAACATCTCGAACACCACGGCTTTGGGTCGGATTTCAGCGAGCGCATTTGCTTGCTGCTGTTGGTGCTGCGGGTTGTCGTGGAACTCACCAATGATCAGCACATCGCCGGTCCAGCCGTCCCAGACGGTAGACGCGAAAACGGCCAGCGCGTAGGTCAGGATCGCCCCCGCGCTGGCCAAAGCCATGATGTATCGTTGGATCATACGAGGAAGTGGTGTACTTCTCGGCTTTGGTTCTCGAGCGACTTGCGCATCTTGCCGAACGCAGCCGCTTCGAGCTGGCGCACCCGTTCCTTGGATAGGTTGAGCTCCTGGCCAAGGCTTTCCAGTGTGCGAGGCTCATCGCGCAGCTTGCGCTCACGCACGATGAACCGCTCACGCTCGTTCAACGCGTTCAGTGCCGACAGCAGCCACGAACGCAGTTGCTCGGTGTCGTGCTGGTTTTCGACCAACTCCGCGGCTTGCGCTCCGTCATCCTCAAGCGCGTCAATCCACTCGCGCCCTTCATCGTCCACAGACTGCGTCGCGTTCAGCGAGTAGTCGGAACCGGACAACCGGCCTTCCATCATTTCAACGTCATGCAGGGGCACGCCGATCTCGGTCGAGATCATCTGGCGCAGCTGGTGTTTATCCAGCGTCTCTCCTGCTGCGGCACTTTCGCGTTCAAGCCGGGCTTGAACGCGGCGCATATTGAAAAACAGCGACTTTTGCGACGAGGTCGACCCGGTGCGGACCATAGACCAGTTGCGCATCACATAGTCCTGGATCGATGCCTTAATCCACCAGACGGCGTAGGTGGAAAAACGCACACCCCGATCCGGGTCAAACTTGTCCGCCGCTTTCATGAGGCCCAAGCCGGCCTCTTGGATCAGGTCGTTCATCGGCGCGCCATAGCGCTTGAATTTCGATGCCATCGAAATGGCCAAGCGCATGTATGCTGTGATCAGACGGTGCAATGCTGCCTCGTCCCGCTCATCCCGCCAGGCGTAGGCCAAGCGCAGTTCTGTTTCGGCGTCGAGCAGTTCCGCTTTCATCGCGGTGCGTGACAGCGACATATCGCGTGCAGTGTCTAAGGCCATGCGAGCATCCCCCTGTGGATGTAAGTCTTGTTATGCGCACTTATCCTGTCTACGCAGCGCAACGCGGATCGGTTCACTCGGAAGATGAAGAAAATGTTGCCACCCTTGACACTCGTACTAGGCGGCGCATCCTCGGGTAAGTCGGTGGTTGCGGAAAATCTAATTGTTAACAGTGCATTAAGTCCGGTTTATTTGGCGACGTCCCAGATTTGGGATCAGGAGATACAGCTTAAGGTTGATCAGCATATTGCGAGGCGGGGCGAGGGCTGGACCACGTTCGAACATCCAGTAGCGGTTTGGGATGCTCTGGCGGAACAGAATGCCTCGCAGGCTGTACTGCTCGATTGTCTGACGATGTGGCTGACCAACGTCATGCTGGAAGAGCGTGATCTTGAAGCGGCGCAAACGCGGCTGCTCACGGCTTTGTCGGACTGTGCCGCGCCCGTGGTCGTGGTGTCGAACGAGGTGGGCCAGGGGATCGTGCCCGACAATGCGCTGGCCCGACGGTTTCGCGAGGCGCAAGGACGGCTCAATATCGCGCTGGCGGCGCAAGCCGATTGCGTGCTGCACGTTCTGGCAGGGCTGGTCGATGTTCGCAAAGGGGTGATGCCATGACCACCTGGCACTGGGTCCGTCATGGGCCAACCCACCAAAAGACGTTCACCGGCTGGCGTGATGTTCCGGCGGATCTGACAGATGCGGGCGCTGTGGCGCGCCTGTCTGCGGCTCTGCCGGATGAGGCATTGATCGTGTCGTCGGATCTGGGGCGATGCGTATCGACGGCCGATGCACTTGCTGCCGGACGCACGCGCCTGCCGCATGATCCGGGGTTGCGCGAATTCCATTTCGGCGCTTGGGACGGCGTGCACTTTACCAAGGTCTCCGAACAGGACGACGCCCTGAGCCGCGCCTATTGGGAGGCACCGGGCGACCACGCGCCGCCCGGTGGCGAAAGCTGGAGTGCCGCCGCCGTTCGTGTTGCTGCCGCTGTGCGCAGGATCGAGGCGGCACACCGGCCAGCGCATATCATTGTGGTTGCCCATTTCGGCGTGATCCTCACGCAGGTGCAGGCCACACTGGGCGTCACGCCGACCCAAGCCATTGCGCACCGCATTGACCCGCTCAGCGTCACGACGCTGCGCCCGGGTAATGGTGTGGTCGAACGGATCAATCACCTTCCGTGATATCAGCCCACACAAATGGCCATTTGGCCGGGACGGACCGGTGCGCCTAACGTCAGGTTCATGACCTATGACCTCTTTATCGGCGACCGGACGTTTTCCAGTTGGTCCTTGCGCGGTTGGCTGATGCTCGAAAAGTTCGGCCTGCCTTATCGGACACATGATGTCGGCCTTTACAGCGGCACGATGGCGATGGATCTGGCGCCGCTTGCTCCCGCGCGGCTCGTTCCGACCCTGCGCCTGACGGATGGGACTGTGGTCGGCGAGACGGTGGCAATGGCGGAGACGCTGCACGAGCGCCACCCGAATGCGGGGCTGTGGCCAGCGGATCCTGCTGCACGCGCGACCGCGCGCTGGTTGGTTGCCGAAATGGCTTCGGGCTTTGCCGCATTGCGGACAGCATGTCCGATGCAACTGGCGCATGTGAATGTCGGCTTTGCGCCGTCCGGCGCGGTTCTGGCGGACTTATCGCGGATCGAAGCATTATGGACACATGCGCGAGCGTTTGCAGGTTCTGATCCGTGGCTCCTTGGCGATTACTCACTTGCGGATGTGTTCTATGCGCCGGTTTGCGCGCGGATCGTCGGGTATGATTTGCCGACAAGCGATTTTGGGCAAGCCTATTGCACAGCAACGATTTCCGACCCCGCCTTTCTGGCATGGCGGGCGGAAGGCCTCAAAACCACCTACGATCCGTTCCCATATCACATGGATTTGCCGACACGCGTCTGGCCTGCGTAGCGACAAAAACTTTTGCAAAAGTTTTGCAGACAAATCCTTGCAAGGATTTGCTCCTCCAGGCTCAGCCGTTGTTAACCAATCGTAAACCGCATCGCGCGTACCGTTAACCATCAGAGGCAGAGGTGGAAATGGCAGCGCGGGCGTACACGGTAGCGTTTCAGGGGGTCGAGGCCCGAGAGGTCGAGGTGCAATGTGCCATGGTGCCTGGACTGCCAGGCTTTGCCATCGTGGGTCTGCCGGACAAGGCCGTGTCAGAAGCCCGCGACCGCGTGCGCGCCGCGCTGAGCGCGCTCTCCATCGCGTTGCCATCTAAGAAAGTCACGATCAACCTCTCGCCTGCCGACCTGCCCAAGGAAGGCTCGCATTTCGACCTGCCCATCGCTTTGGCGCTCCTCGCCGCAATGGAGATCCTGCCCAAGGACGCTGTCGAGATGACCGTCGCACTGGGCGAGCTGTCACTCGACGGCACGCTTGTGCCCGTCATCGGCGCACTCCCTGCCGCCATGGCGGCGGCAGAGCAGGACCGTACATTGCTCTGCCCCGAAGGTTCAGGTGCCGAGGCGGCCTGGGTCGACGCCGCGCAGGTCATCGCGGCAAAGGCGCTTAGCGATGTTGTGCGTCACTACACCGGCCAAGCGCCGCTAGAACCGGCCACCGCAGGCCAACTTGCCACCGCTTCCCACGCCCCGGACATGCGCGACGTCAAAGGGCAGGAACGCGCGAAACGCGCGCTCGAGATCGCCGCTGCGGGCCGCCACCACGTTCTCATGGTCGGAACACCCGGTTCGGGCAAATCCATGATGGCCGCCCGCCTGCCCGGCATCCTGCCGCCCCTGACGGCGATGGAAGCGCTGGAGACGTCGATGATCCATTCGCTCGCCGGTTTGCTGGATGCTGGCGGAATCTCGATGGATCGCCCTTTTCGCGAACCGCATCACACGGCCTCTATGGCCGCCATAATCGGTGGCGGGCGCGGGGCCAAACCGGGTGAGGCGTCGCTGGCGCATAACGGCGTCCTCTTCATGGACGAATTCCCCGAATTTCCGCGCACCGTCCTCGAAACCCTGCGCCAACCGATCGAAACGGGCGAGGTCATGATCGCGCGGGCCAACAACCACGTGAAATATCCCTGCCGCTTCATGCTGGTCGCCGCGGCGAACCCGTGCAAATGCGGCTATCTCAGCGATGCCGCCCGCGCCTGTGCCCGCGCGCCGGGCTGCGGCGACGACTATCTGGGCCGTATCTCCGGGCCACTCATGGACCGTTTCGACCTGCGTGTGGACGTGCCGCCCGTGACGTATACCGACCTCGACTTGCCCGCCGATGGTGAAACATCTGCCTCCATCGCCGGCCGCGTCGCGTCGGCCCGGGCCGTGCAGGCCAAGCGATACACGGACCACGACATTCGCCACAATGCCGACCTGTCGGGCGCGATGCTCGATGCGGTCGCTCAACCCGACGCTGAAGGCCGGGCACTGCTGAACAAGGCCGCCGACCGTTTTGGCCTGTCGGCGCGCGGCTACCACCGCGTGATGCGCGTCGCGCGCACCATTGCGGACCTCGACGGGTCGGACAGCGTGCAACGGCCGCATATCGGAGAAGCGATCAGCTACCGCGTCGGATCGCTCGAATTGGCCTGAGCGCTGATCCACTGGGCCAGTGCCGCCAGTGTCGCGCGCGCTTCGGGCAAGGTGTTGTGAAAGATCGGCCAGACATGGGGCAGATCCCGCTCTTCGACATACGTCACATCCACACCCTGGGCGCGCAGCCTGCCCGCCATGCGGCGGCTGTCATCCAGCAGGATCTCCGTGTCGCCCACGGTGATCCAGACGGGCGGCGCACCGGTGAAATCGGCAAAAAGCGGGCTGGCACCGGGGTCGTCAGCATCGGCACTGTTCAAATACATCTCCGCCATCTCATGCGCACGCTCCGCGGGCAATTCGACGTCCCGCTCGGCGTTGCCGCGAAAACTTGCGCCCGAAAAGGTCAAATCCGTCAGCGGTGAAAAGGCAAAGACACCGGCAGGGAGCGGTGTGTCAGATTGCGAGAGCCGCGCCAGAACTGCAAGCGCGAGGCCGCCCCCGGCGCTGTCCCCGCCGATCACGATCCGCTTGGCCGCGTGTTCGGTCAGCAGCGCATGATACGCGGCTTCGGCAAAATCAAGCGCGGCGGGATAGGGATGCTCGGGCGCCAGCGGATAGCGAGGCAGGAACGCTGGCCCACCCACGCGCCGCGCCAGATAGGCGAGCATTGCCGAATGCGTCTCCGGCGCGCCAAAAACGTAGCCGCCCCCATGGAAGTACAGCAGTACCGTGTCGCGTGCGGTGCGCGGCGGCGTGATGTGCAAGGCCTCACCGGGTCCAAGCGGACGTGTCGCCATGCGGGTGCCAAAGGGTGGATGAAAGAAGACGCGTGATTTGGTCAGAAAACTGCGGCGCAAAACCTCCGGCCCCGCTGCCCGCCGTATATGCGGCTTTTCGGTCAGACGGAGATAGTGGTTGAGAACGGGCCGCAGCCAGCTCATGCGAGGCGCGCGTCGATGGCATCCCAAATGGCGCCTGCGACGTTCAACCCGTCGAAACGCTCCAACTCCTGAATACCGGTGGGAGAGGTCACGTTGATCTCGGTCAGGTAGTGGCCGATCACGTCGATCCCCACAAACACCTGCCCCTTGTCCCTCAAAAGCGGTCCGATGGCATCACAAATCTCGCGATCACGGTCGGTCAGTCCTACCTTTTCCGGCCGCCCACCCACATGCATATTCGACCGTGTCTCACCTGCCGCCGGAACGCGGTTGATGGCCCCGATAGGGGCGCCGTCGACCAGGATCACCCGCTTGTCCCCGTTCGACACGTCCGGAAGGAACTTCTGCACAATCAATGGTTCACGCGAAAACCCGGTGAAAAGCTCGTGCAGCGAAGTCAGGTTGCGGTCATTGGCATCCAGCCGGAACACGCCTGCGCCCCCGTTGCCGTAAAGCGGTTTGAGGATCACATCGCTATGGCGCGCCTTAAATGCCTTGATCGTTTCAAGATCACGCGCAATCGTCGTGGGCGGGGTGAGATCTGGGAAATCCAGCACCAGCAGCTTTTCGGGAAAGTTCCGCACCCAGAACGGGTCATTCACCACCAGCACATCATCCTTGAGCCGGTCCAGCAGATGCGTGGAGGTGATGTAGTGCATATCAAAGGGCGGGTCCTGCCGCAGCCAGATCACGTCGAATGTCGCCAGATCCACCACCCGCTCGGGGCCCAGCACTGCGGGGTCACCTGGTACACGTTGGACTGTCATGTCATGCCCGCGCGCTGTGATCCGCCCCTCGTCATAGGCCAACTGGTCCGGCCCGTAGAAAAACAGATCATGCCCGCGTGCCTGTGCCTCCTCGGCCAGGCGGAAGCTGCTGTCGGCATTGATGTCGACGCCGGTGATCGGGTCCATCTGAAAGGCGATTTTCATGGGGCACTTCTCCGGCAAACTGCGCTTTAGATGGCGCAGCCCGGGCCAAGGTGCAACGCCTTTAGCCTGTGCGCCCACGCAGAGCAGGGGCGCAGATCACAATCCACCTGCAAAAAAGTTCTCGTGGATTTGGATGTCACCCGTCCCATCCACCAGCGCCACATCAAGGCGCGACGGCGTAAAGATACCCTGTGGCTGGGTTGCCAGATACTGTTCCGCAGTTGCAAAAAGCCGGCGCGCCTGTGCTGCCGACAAGTGCGACAGCGCCTGATCAAATGTCCTGCTTTTCTTGACTTCTACAAAAACGATCGCACCGTCCGGGTCACGCAAAACCAAATCCAGTTCGCCCCGCCCGGCGCGCCACCGTTCCGCCAAAAAAACATGGCCCTGCGCCACATAGTACGCGGCCACCTGTGCCTCGGCGGACAGTCCTGAATGGTAAGCGCAGCGCCCGCGCGCGATGCGTGCCGCATCGCCAAAGTCCCGTGCGTGAAATGCCATCGCAATCCCCAATCGTTACGGCGCGGACCGCGCTCGCCCCAAATCCAGCGCGCGTTGGTAAACGCGCCGCCGTGGTACATCTAGACTGTCGGCAACAAAGCTCGCCGCATCCTTCGTCGTCATCGTACCCAGCGCCGACACTAGCGCATCATCGATGTCGATTTCCCTAACATCCGCGCGCACTCCGCGCCCGATCAGCACGACGATTTCACCTTTGATTGGCTTGTCTTGCAAGCTTTTTGCAAGCGTTTCCAGTGTGTTGGCGCGCGTCTCCTCAAACCGTTTCGTCAGCTCGCGGCAGATGGCACCCGGTCGCTCGGGCCCAAACACCTCGGCCGCATCCTCCAGCATCGCCTGCACTCGCTTGGGTGATTCGTAAAACACCAGCGTCGCGGGCACGTCGCGCAGCGCGGTCAGCGCTTTTTTGCGGGCCTGGCGCGCGTTCGGCAAAAATCCGGCAAAGTGAAACGCGTCTGTTGGCAGCCCCGCCACGGCAAGTGCCGTCACCACCGCCGACGGTCCCGGCGCGCAGGTCACCGGCACGCCGGCGCCGTGTGCGGCGCGCGCCAATTCGAACCCCGGGTCTGCAATTCCCGGCATGCCTGCCTCCGACGCGTAGGCCACACTCGCGCTGCGGGCCTTGTCCACAAGGCGCGCCACCGCCTCGGCCTTGGAATGGTCGTGCAGCACGTCGATCCGCCGCCCGTCGAGTGGGACGCCGTGTATATCCATCAGTTTGCGCAAGCTACGGCTGTCTTCGGCGGCCAGCACCTCTGCCGAGGCCAGCACGTCCAATGCGCGCAAGGTGATATCCCGCGCTGTCCCAATCGGCACCCCGACAAACCAGAGCCCCGGCTTCAGACCGCTCTTGATAAAATTCAACGCTGGACCCGCCTTTTTTGACGTCTATTATCCGCGCCAACACTGACACGGGGCCCCCTACGCCAGGACAAAGCCCCTGCACCCGGGAGTGAGTTTGATCATGTTTGCGTTTTTCGACCCCCTGCGCAAGGCGACGCGCCGTGCAATCCTGATGCCGCTTGCCGCCCTGGCACTGGCCGCCTGTGATCCTGCGGCACTCACCACCATCGGCAACAGCGGGGGCCCGCGTGTCGACACGTCGCAGCCCATTCCGGTCGCCCTTCTTGTGCCGCGCGGCTCGGGCCAGGCCAGTGACGACCTGCTTGCCCGCAACCTTGAAAACGCGGCGCGGCTTGCCATGCGCGATCTCAACGGGGTTGAGATCGATCTGCGGGTCTATGGGACCGCTGGCAACGCCTCGACCGCGGCAAGCCAGGCGGCCCTCGCCGTCAACGATGGCGCGCGCATAATCCTTGGACCATTATATGCCGAAGCGGCGAATGCCGCAGGCGTTGCGGTGGCCCCCAGCGGGATCAATGTGCTTGCCTTTTCCAACAACACGACCATTGCGGGCGGCAATGTGTTTGTCTTGGGGTCGACCTTCGACAACACCGCCAATCGGCTTGTCAGCCACGCCGCGTCTGAGGGCCGTGATCGCATCGTTATCGTGCACGCGCAGGACGTGTCCGGCCAGCTTGGTCGCAACGCCATTCAGCAGGCCGTTTCGCGCAGCGGCGCGACACTGGTGGGCAGCGTGGACTACCCGCTGTCACAGCAAGGCGTTGTGGACTCGGTTCCGCGCATCAAGGCCGCGGTGGACAACGGGGCGGCAAACTCGGTTTTCCTGACCTCGCCCAGTGCCTCGGCGCTGCCGCTGCTCACGCAGCTTTTGCCCGAGGCGGGGGTGAGCCCATCGACCACTCAATTCATCGGTCTTGCCCGCTGGGACATCCCTCCGCAAACGCTGGACCTGCCCGGTGTGCAGGGCGGCTGGTTCGCACTGCCGGACCCTGCGCGCGCCAGCGCATTCCGCAGCCAGTACCAGGCCGCCTATGGCACCGCGCCGCACCCGCTGGCCGGGCTTGCCTTTGATGGCATCGCCGCCATCGGTGCGCTGGCCAGCCAGGGCCGGTCGAACGCGCTGACCGGTGCGGCATTGACCCAAGGGGCGGGCTTTCAAGGCGCAACGGGCATCTTCCGCCTGCGTCCCGACGGCACCAATCAGCGCGGGCTCGCCGTGGCCACTGTACGCAACAACCAGGTGGTTGTGATCAGCCCGGCGCCCGGCGGCTTTGGCGGCGCAGGGTTCTGAAGGAAAGCAACAGGGTGACCCGAAAGGAGACCGCGTGACCGCGCTGGCTGACGTGCCTGCGCCGCAGCCTCGATTGATCTGCGCGCGCACCGACATCTTTGATCAGGCCGCCTTCGACGCCCTGCTGTCGGCGCATGCCGGGCAACCCGCAGCCGAGGCGCGCGCGGCGGTGATCGCCCATCTGCGTGCTGCCCAGACCGAGGGCCGCGAGGCCATCGCCGACGCCTTTCGCGCCGACCCGTTCCAGTCGCGGCCCACGACGCTTGCCTACACCTACCTCACCGATTGCCTCGTGCGCGCCGCCTTGCGCGCCGCGATCGAGACGTTGCACCCCAACCCGACCCCCACCGACGGCGAACGCCTCGCTGTCATCGCGGTGGGGGGGTACGGCCGTGGTGAAATGGCGCCCTTCTCGGATGTCGATCTGCTGTTTCTGACACCCTACAAGATCACGCCCTGGGCCGAGACGGTGATCGAGGCGACGCTTTACATGCTGTGGGATCTCAAGCTGAAAGTGGGCCACGCGAGCCGCACCATCCGCGACTGCCTGCGGCTCGGCGGCGAAGATTTCACGATCCGCACCGCCATGCTCGAACACCGGTTCCTCTTTGGCGATCAGGCGCTGGCGACCGAGCTTGATACCCGCCTCCGCAACGACCTGTTCAAGGGAACCGAACGCGCGTTCATCGAGGCCAAGCTGGCCGAGCGCGACAGCCGCCACATCCGCCAGGGCCAGCGCTATGTGGTCGAGCCCAACGTCAAGGAAGGCAAGGGCGGGTTGCGCGATCTCCAGTCGCTGTTCTGGATCGGCAAGTATATCCATCAGGTGCAGGATGCCGCCGAACTGGTGCCACTGGGCCTGTTCACCCAAGACGAGTTTGAGACGTTCATCGGGGCCGAGGACTTCCTTTGGGCGACGCGCTGTCACCTCCATCTGCTGTCGCGCCGACCCACCGAACAGCTGACCTTCGACATGCAGGTCTCGGTGGCCGAGGCAATGGGCTACGAAGACGGGCAGGGGCGCCGCGCCGTCGAACGTTTCATGCAGGACTACTTCTTGCATGCGACCGAAGTGGGCGACCTGACCCGCATCTTTCTGACCAAGCTCGAGGCCGATCACCTCAAGGCCGAACCGATCCTCGAACGGCTGTTCAAGCGCAAACCGCGGGTCAAAGCAGGCTACGAAGTGGTCGGCAACCGCCTCGCCATCGCGGATGACGCGGACTTTCTGACCGACAAGCTGAACCTCCTGCGCATTTTCGAAGAGGCGCTGCGCACGGGCATGCTGATCCACCCCGACGCGATGCGTCTGGTCAAATCCAACCTCGATCTCATCGACGACGACATGCGGAACGAGCCCGAGGCGCAGCGCATCTTCCTCGACCTCATGTTGAAACACGGCAACCCCGAACGTGCCTTGCGCCGGATGAACGAACTGGGCGTGCTCGCCGCGTTCATCCCCGAATTCGAACATGTCGTGGCGATGATGCAGTTCAACATGTATCACGCCTACACGGTGGACGAACACCTGATCCAATGCATCGCCCAGCTGGCCAAGATCGAAAAGGGCGAGTTGATCGAGGATTTGCCGGTTGCCTCGTCGATCCTCAAGGACGGGGTGAACCGCCGCGTGCTTTACGTCGCGCTGCTGTTGCACGACATCGGCAAGGGCCGGGACGAGGATCATTCGATCCTCGGTGCCCAGATGGTGCGCAAGATCGCCCCGCGGCTGGGCCTCAAGCAGGACGAGGTCGACACGGCCGAATGGCTGGTGCGCTATCACCTGCTGATGTCCGATATGGCCCAGAAACGGGACATCGCCGCCCCGCGCACCGTCCGCGACTTTGCCAAGGCCGTGCAAACGGTCAAACGCCTGGATCTGCTCTGCGTGCTCACCGTCTGCGACATCCGTGGCGTCGGACCCAACGTCTGGAACAACTGGAAGGCTGTGTTGATCCGCGCGCTGTACCGGCAGACGCGCCGCGCGCTCGAAGACGGGATGGAGGCGTTGACCCGCGAAGGCCGCAGCACCGAGGGCAAACGCGCCCTGCGCGAGGCGCTGGCTGACTGGCCCCGCAGGGATCTGCAAGCCGAGGTCAGCCGCCATTACGAACCCTATTGGCAGGGCCTGCACGTCACGGCCCATGTGGCCTTTGCCAATCTGCTGCGCGACATCGGCGAAAACGAGATCGTCATGGATCTGCACCCCGACGAGGATCGCGACGCCACCCGCGCCTGCTTCGTCATGCCCGACCATCCGGGCATCTTTGCCCGCATGACCGGTGCGCTGGCGCTGGTGGGGGCCAACGTGGTCGATGCCCGCAGCTACACCACCAAGGACGGGTTTGTGACCGACGCCTTCTGGATCCAGGACGCCGAGGGCAACCCCTATGACCCCGCGCGGCTGCCGCGCCTGCGCAAGATGATCGAACGCACGCTCGCGGGCGAGGTTGTCACCCGCGACGCGATGAAGGACCGCGACAAGGTCAAGAAGCGCGAAAAGGCGTTCCGCGTACCGACCCACATCACCTTCGACAACGAAGGTTCGGACATCTACACCATCATCGAGGTCGACACACGCGACCGCCCAGGCCTGCTGCATGACCTGACCCGCACGCTTGCGGCGGCCAATGTCTACATCGCGAACGCGGTCATCGCGACCTATGGCGAACAAGTGGTCGACACATTCTACGTCAAGGATATGTTCGGCCTCAAATACCACTCCGAGGCCAAGCAGCGCAGTTTAGAAAAGCGGTTGCGCGCCGCCATCGTCGAAGGGGTCGAGCGCGCCGCCGACTAACGCCGCCACCAGCCCCGCCAGATCCGCGCCAACCGGACCCGCGCCGCGCCCACGCCCGCCACGGCAATGGCTGCGAGGCCAAAGTAGACGGGCAACATGCTGGCGGCGGCGACCACCTCATGATGCGCCAGCGCTGGGCTCGCGGCAAAAACGAACAGAACGGCCAGCCTCATACCACCTCCGCCGCGGCTGGATGCTGCTGCAGAAAACTGCGCAGATCGTTCACCTGCTTGGCGTCGAGCGACACATAGACAAAGCCCATATTCGTCCGCTCCGTCACCATGTCACCGGGATAGGGCAGGTAGGACAGCTCGCGCGACCCAAAGGAGGGGGAGGCCGTGCCCACCTGCCACTCGGTCGTCAGCTGGACGTCCACCAGCTTCATCGACGGGCCGCCGTCGGGGGCTGCAATCTCCAGCGGTACACCGGCCAGGCGCAGATACGACATCTTGTCCTTGGCGCCCACGAACCCATCGATGAATTGCGTGGTCAGCACCTGCAACTCTTCGGCGCGGTCCGCATCGGGCATATGGCTGTGCAGATGGTCGCCGTGGCTGTGGTTGTGGCCGATATGGCCGTTCACGATGTCATGGGGCATCCCCGGTTTCCTCCTCTGCAAACACTTCGAGCGCTGCGTTCAATCCGTTGATGGCCGCCGGAAAGCCACCGTAAAGCGCCATTTGCCAGATCACCTCGCCGATCTCCTGCTGACTCAGGCCAGCCTTGCGGCCCCCGGCGATATTGACCTTGAGCTGTGGGGCGGTTTGCCCACCCAGCGCGCTCAGTGCCGCGATGGTGGCCAGGTACCGATCACGCAACGGCAGACCGGGGCGCGCATATTGGCGGCCATAGGCGAAGTCCACGACGCCCTCGGCCAGGCCCGGCACCAGATGGCCGTAGCGCGCCTCGAGCGCGGCCTCCATCCCCGGGTTCAGGGTTTCGGACAGGGCCCGGCCCGTCTCTGTGGTGTCACTCATGTTGCGTTCGACCACCGCTTCCCCTCAAACTCGCCGTGGGGGATCTCCACCGGTTTGTCGATATGCCGCCTGTGCTTGCCCATGTTGCCGCTCGCGACGAGTGAGCCGAGCACATCCACGATCACGCGCGTGCCCATCAGGGCCGTGATCTCGGACTGATCATAGGGTGGTGCAACCTCCACCAGCTCCATGCCGCAGATCCCTTCGGCCGCGACTTTGGAGGCCAGCGCCAATGCCTCGCGCGGCAGGAACCCACCGGGTTCTGGCCAGCCCGTGCCGGGCACGAACCCGCAGTCGATGCTGTCGATGTCGAACGACATGTAAACCATGTCGACCCCATCCCAAGCCATCTCCAGCGCCATTTCGGCAGTCTTGTCCACGCCCATCTTTTCCATGTCGCCCATGGTGATGATGTTCGTCTCGCGCTCGCGCGCCACCTTCACCGCCTCGCGCGGAACCTGCCAGCCGCCGATGCCCACCTGCACCAGGTTCTTGGCGGGCACATTCGGCAGGTTCGTGGAATGGAACCAGGGCGTCGTGTGCATCCGCTCATCCAGATCCTTTTCCTGAATGTCGGCGTGCCGGTCGAAATGCACGATCCCGATCTTTTTCGAGGTGCATTCCGCAATGCCCCGCACACAAGGAAAGCCGATTGAGTGATCCCCGCCGATCATGATGGGCAGCGATCCGGACGACGCCACATGGCTCACCGCCCGGCTGATCTGGTCAAAGGTCTTTTCGATGTTCGCGGGGATCGTGAACACGTCGCCCGCATCACACAGCGTCATCTGCTCGCGCAGATCGACACCCATCTCGTAATTGTACGGCGTGTAAAGCGCGCTGATCTTGCGCACGCCCTGAGGGCCGAACCGGGTGCCGGCGCGATATGTGGTGCCCCCATCAAACGGGATGCCAAGAACAGTGGCGTCATAGTCTTTCACCTCAGTGACGTCCTCGGCATAGGGTGCCTTGAGGAATGTGTTGATGCCTGCGTAATGCGGCAGTTCGCCCCGCGCGAACGTGGGGATCGACTTGTCCTCGATGCTGTCGGCGCCGGTCAGACCCATGCGCAGGGCCCAGCGGCGCTCCTCGTCCCAGCGGCCTTCTGGCAGGTCGCCCTCGGCTTGCATCGCCTTCCAGCCCCGCAGCTTGGTCAGGTCCGGGTGATGCGCGCGCGCCTCGGGCCGCGCATGATCGCGCGGATGGTGTGATCGCGAGCGGTCAGTGGGCCTGCAAAACATGGGTATCCTCCTTGAGATTCTGGAACGGGATGCCGCCATCGCGGGCATCGAAGTCGTAGGTGATCGTTGCGCCATAGGCGGTCGGGTCGTGCGGATCCCAACGGGGCTTGTCGAAGACGAGCACGCGGTCGCCCAGCTTGAACGCCTCTTCGAGGTCGTGTGTGACCATGAACACGGTCATGCCCGTCTCGGCCCGCAGGTCTTGTAGAAAGTCATGCATCGACAGGCGCGTGCCGGGATCCAGCGCGCCAAAGGGCTCATCCAGCAGCAGCACCCGTGGCTTGGCCGCCAGCGCCTGCCCGATGGCCAGCCGTTGCTGCATGCCGCCCGACAGTGTGGCGGGGTAGGCGTCCGCCATGTGATCGAGGCCACAGCGCGCCAGCGTCTCGTCCGCACGCGCGCGGGCGGCTTTGCGCTGATCGCCAAAGAACCGCCCCCACCGGGTGCGCAGGCATTCGCCCGCGACCACGTTTTCGCGGACCGTCATATGTGGAAACACGGAATAGCGTTGAAAGACGATGCCACGGTCTAGCCCGGGCTCGCGTGCCGGTGGCGCGCCCGCAATGCTGACAGTGCCACGGCTGGGCCGCTCCTGCGCCAGAAGCAGGCGCAGAAAGGTCGACTTTCCGCAGCCCGACGCACCGACGATGGCGATGAACTCGCCCTCATCCACCTCCACATTGACCCGTTCGAGGATCGGGCGCCTAGCATAGGTCTTAAACACGTCTTCGACGGTGACAAAGCTCACAAGCCCTCCTCCGCCCAGGGGAAAAACCGCTTGGACGTCCGCCGCAGCAGCCAGTCCATCACAAATGCCAACAGGGTGATCCAGATGACGTATGTCAGGATTACATCCATGGCGAGGTAGCGCCGGACTAGGAAGATCCGGTAGCCCAGGCCCAGATCAGACGCGATGGCCTCGGCCGCGATGAGGAACAGCCAGGCGGGTCCCAGCGACAGCCGCACGGCCTGGATCAGGCGCGGCATCACCTGCGGCAGGGCCACCCGGATCGCGATGACCCAGCTCGATGCGCCCAATGTCTGCGCCTTGACCAGCAGTTCTTGCGGGATCTCCAGTGTGCGCTGGCTCATGTCGCGGATGATGAACGGCAAGGTGCCCACCACGATCAGCACGACCTTGGACAGCTCGCCCAGACCAAACACGATGAACAGGATCGGCAGCAACGCCAGCGGTGGGATCATCGACAGCACCGCCACGAATTGCGCCAGAAGGCTGCGCACCAACGGTAAGAGGCCAATCGCCAGGCCAAAGATCAGACCCAGCGTGGCTGATATCCCGATGCCCAACCCCAACCGCTTTATGCTGGCCCAGGTGTCGTACCAAAACAGGATGCGCCCGGTCCTGCGGTCGCCTTCGGTCGTCAGCCGCACCATCGTGTCGCCCACGGTGGACGGTGCAGGCAACAGCTTGTCTGCGGCATTCTCTGCCAGCCGGATCTCCGATCCGATGGCATAGGCCACGAACACCGCCACAAAGGGCACGAGCGTCAGGAATACCGCCAGGGCGCGTCCGGGTGTGAGGTTGATCAGGCGCATGTCCGTGCGCCGCCGCGCCCGAGGGGGCGCGACGGCAGGCTCCATCACAGACTGCCGTCGGCAGCCATCTGCATATACGTGGTGTCATAGCGGAACATCACGTTGTTCGGGTCCCCCGTGACGGACCCGTCCGGATATTCCACACCGACAAAATCCGCCGATGGCGCGCCCTCGCCCAAGATCCCCTTTTCAAAGAGGAAGCTGGCCACATTCACCATGGTTTGCGGCAGGAATGAGCTTGACGTGAACGCTACAGCCTCTGCCGGATCATAGAACATCTCGGTTGAGGCCAGCTGTGCCTTGTAGCCTGCCAGATCCGTGCCCGACGCCTCGGCCATGGCCGTCAGAACGGCCTCGTCCCCCGCTGCCATGAGCCCCATCAGCTCGTACCACGCGCCGGCCATCGCCTTGCCGAAATCGGGGTTCGCGTCCAGCACCTCGGTGTTCACGACCATCAGATCAATGATCTCGCCACCGATGTCCGAACTGTCGAAGACCTTGTTCGCGCCCGGCTCTTCCAGGATTGTCGACACCAGCGGGTTCCACGTCACCACTGCCTCGACATCGTCCGTGGCAAAGGCCGCGATCATATCCGCATCCGACGTGTTGATCACACCGTCCAGATCCGCCTCGCTCAGGCCGACACTGTCCAGCCCGCGCGCCAGCAAGTAGTGCGATACCGACAGTTCCACCAGGTTCACCGGCTTGCCTGCGAGCGCGGTCAGATCGCCCTCACCCTTCAGGATCACCGCATCATTGCCGTTGGAATAGTCGCCCACGATCAGCGCCGTGGTGT
>ERZ1740067.199-NODE-199-length-50011-cov-17.776363_pt1 | contig 50011 bp, 39 predicted proteins | sample MGYA00581736_ERZ1740067 | MGnify/ENA primary metagenome ERZ1740067 (study PRJEB43018, sample SAMN04849236) | marine metagenome | isolation source: floating plastic debris | place: Pacific Ocean | collected 2008-08-27 | study: EMG produced TPA metagenomics... | reverse complement strand
GCCATTGCTCAAAGTCTTAGACTGTTGTCCTAAGTCACTCCGTCGCCGCTATATTGCTTTGGACAGTGCGTTTCCAAAATTTTGTCGCTTTGGGTGATCAGGACTTACGCAAAGCCGCACTTACCAAGGGGGGAAGCTGATGCAATGCTTGTTTCTGCCCTCAAACAGCATGTCTTGCGTAAGTCCTGATGGTTTGATAAATAAAGGATGCCGTTTGGGGGCGGTGATATTTTGTCGCTTTAGGAACTCATTTTGGGAACGGCGGTCGCTATGATTCAATCGAAAGGCGCTCTGCCTACGGCAGGTCGCTGAACCGTTAATCGTTAGAACGCTGGTATGCCCCAATCCACCCAAACTGCTGTACTTGTGATCGGCGGTGCTGAGGACAAAATTCACGGACGCGAGATTTTACATACTTTTTTTCGACGCTCTGGCGGTGCCGAGGCGAAAATTGGCATTCTTCCCTGTGCGTCTCGGGAGCCTTCCATTATTGGCGATAAGTACCGCTATATTTTCCAAAGTATGGGGGCGCGCGAGGTGGAGGTGCTGGACATTCGCGATCGCAAGCAAGGAGACGACGAGCACTACAGGGCCTTCGCTGAAGGAGCAACGGGAATTTTTATGACCGGCGGCGACCAACTGCGCCTTTGCGGCATGTTGGCAGACACAGCGATTATGGAGCAGATTCGCCAGCGAGTGCGCCAGGGCACCGTGACCTTAGCGGGAACCAGCGCCGGGGCAGCCGTCATGGGACACCATATGATTGCTGGTGGCGGCAGCGGCGAGTCGCCCAATCGATCGCTGGTGGATATGGCGACGGGGCTCAGCATCTTGCCCCATATCATCGTGGACCAACATTTTCATAATCGGAACCGTATGGCGCGGCTCATTAGCGCCGTATCCCTCCATCCCGACCGCATCGGTATTGGCATTGATGAAGATACCTGCGCCATGTTTGAAGACGACGGCACCATTGAAATTTTGGGTAAGGGTACGGTAACGATTGTGGACCCGCAAGATATTTCCCACAATAGCCAGCCCCATATTGAATCCAGCGATCCCGTCAGCTTGCACAATTTACGGGTGCATATTTTGAGCCATGGCGATCGCTACAATCTGCACAATCACTTCCCCCAACCCACCGTTTCCCCAGCGGCTGCTAGCTAGGTCAAAGCCGATTTTAAAGGGAGCTTAATTCCACTGCAGGCATATTACGGAAAAATATTTCCAAGGAAGCTTGCGATTTTGAAACCAATCAGCGTCTAACATCCAGCCTTAGTGGGCAATGTCATCGTCTCCGAACTACAGCCCCGTGGGAAAGCCCTATTATGGCAGCCGCCTGACGCAGGTTATTTCCCCATCACCGTGCCGATTTCTTACCAATTGTTTCAATTGTTGCACCGTAATTCCTGCGTCGTTTCTGGCAGCGTATTTCTAACTTGCGAGCGGTGACACATCCCCCAAGTTCTATATAGTTCGACCATACCCCCGCGCCCTCTATTAAAATTCCCACCTATTTCTGATGAAAATCCTCAAAATTCAGACGCTACGCGGCCCCAACTACTGGAGTATTCATCACCATAAGCTGGTGCAAATGCGTTTGGATTTGGAAGATCTGTGCGATCGCCCGTCCAACGAAATTCCCGACTTTTATAACGCCCTGGTGGAAACCCTGCCCAGCCTGGTGGAGCACCACTGTTCCTTGGGACATCGCGGGGGCTTTTTAGAGCGGGTCAAAGAAGGCACGATGATGGGGCACATCATTGAGCACGTGGCCCTAGAGCTTCAGGAAATGACCGGTATGCCCGTGGGCTTTGGGTGCACCCGGGAAACCGCAGAGGCGGGCATTTACCAGGTGGTGGTGGAGTATGGAAATGAGCGAGCAGGGCGCTACGCCTGTCGAGCCGCCGTACGCCTATGTCAGAACTTGGTAGACCGAGGCGTCTATCCTCAAGACGAGCTACAGCAGGATTTGGAGGATTTATCGGACCTTAAAGCCGAGGCCTCACTGGGACCCAGCACGGAATCTTTGGTGCGCGAAGCGATGGCGCGGGATATTCCCTGGACAGAAATGAGTGCCCGGTCCATGATCCAGCTTGGCTATGGCACCCATCAAAAGCGCATCCAAGCCACCCTAAGCGGCAACACGGGAATTTTGGGGGTGGAATTAGCGTGCGATAAGGACGGCACTAAAACAATTTTGGAAGCGGCGGGGGTGCCGGTGCCTCGCGGAGTTACCATTCGCTATTTTGACGATTTAAAGGATGCCATTGAAGACGTGGGCGGTTTTCCCATTGTGGTCAAGCCCCTTGATGGCAACCACGGTCGCGGGATCACGCTGGATATTGACCGGTGGGAAACGGCGGAGGAAGCCTACGATTTAGCCAAAACAGAGTCGCGATCGCAAACGGTGATGGTGGAGCGGTTCTACCGAGGCAATGACCACCGCGTGTTGGTGGTCAACGGAAAAGTAGTCGCTGTGGCAGAGCGCGTTCCAGCCCATGTGGTGGGTAACGGGCAATCCACCATTCAAGAGCTTATTGACGAAACCAACCGTGATCCCCGTCGCGGCGACGGTCACGATAATGTACTGACCCGCATCGTGGTGAATCGCAATACGGAGCTGCTTCTAGAGAGCAACGGTTACACCTTAAACACGGTGCCTGACGAAGGGGAAGTTTGCTACTTGCGAGCAACGGCAAATTTGAGCACCGGCGGCATTGCCATTGATCGCACCGATGAAATTCACCCGTCCAATATTTGGCTGGCGGAGCGCATTGTCAAAATTATTGGCTTGGATATTGCCGGCATTGATGTGGTCACCTCCGATATCAGCCGTCCCCTGCGGGAAACGGACGGAGTGATTGTGGAAGTGAACGCCGCGCCGGGATTCCGTATGCACGTACAACCCAGCCAGGGGATCCCTCGTAACGTGGCGGAACCGGTGATGAATATGCTGTTCCCCCAGGGCAAAACTGGTCGCGTGCCCATTGTGTCCATCACCGGCACCAACGGCAAAACCACCACCACCCGACTGATTGCCCATATTTATCGCCAAACGGGACAGGTAACCGGCTACACCACCACCGACGGCACCTATATTGGTGACTATTTGGTGGAGTCAGGGGACAACACCGGTCCCCAAAGTGCCGGGGTCATTCTTAATGATCCCACCGTAGAAATTGCGGTATTGGAAACGGCGCGGGGCGGGATTTTACGATCTGGCTTAGCCTTTGACCGCTGTGATGTGGGCGTGGTGCTCAACGTAGCAGCGGATCACCTGGGACTGGGAGATATCAACACCATTGAGCAAATGGCTCGGGTTAAATCCGTGGTAGCGGAAGCAGCGGCAGCGGACGGCTATGCGGTGCTGAACGCGGATGATCCCCTGGTGTCCGCTATGGCTGATCGGGTGCAAGCTCAGGTGGCTTATTTCTCTATGGATCCCAACAATGAGCTAGTGCAGCAGCACACTCACCAGGGAGGGCTGGCAGCCGTGTATGAAAACGGCTATTTGTCCATTTTGAAAGGGGACTGGACCCTGCGGATTGAGCAGGCGGATCAAGTGCCGTTAACTTTGGGCGGACGGGCGCGATTCCAAATTGCCAATGCGTTAGCCGCAAGTTTGGCTGCCTTTGCCCAGGGAGTGCGGATGGAGCATATCCGTGAGGCGCTTATGACCTTTGAGTCCTCCAGCGACCAAACGCCGGGCAGAATGAATTTATTTGATTTGGGAGAGTTCCACGCCCTGGTGGATTATGCCCACAACCCAGCTAGCTATCGGGCGCTGGCAGATTTCGTTCAAAGCTGGCCAGGAGCGTCAATTGGGGTGGTTGGAGGTCCCGGCGATCGCCGAGATTTAGACTTTTTCACCCTGGGGGAGTTGTCTGCAACTATGTTTAATGAAATTATCATTAAGGAAGATGATGATACTCGAGGAAGAGAAAGAGGAGATGCTGCCCGTTTAATTACGGAAGGTGTGCAACAGAGCTTGGATAAAGGTGAGGGGGCTGCCCAGCGGTTTGAGACGATTTTAAGTGAAGAAGCAGCGATCAACGCCGCCCTAGATGCGGCACCCACTGGGGGATTGGTGGTTATTTTGCCTGAAGTCGTATCTCGCGCTATTCAGCTTATTGAAAATCGTAAGCCGCTGTCTAATAAGCCCTCTGGCGATCGCATCAATGGTCGCCCCAAAGTTCGCTCAGCGTCATCTCCCCTATCCACATCATCCTAGTTTCCTAGGCTTGGCGTCGTAAAGATTACCGAGGTATCGGGGAACACGGACAAAGGCAAAAGAGATCGGTTCCAATAGCAGTAAGGTTATCGGTGAGATATTTGGTTATTCTTAAATTGAGTTACTTTTAAATTTAATTACTTTTGAAAATTCCCAAATATTACCGCGCCCTATGGTGCCGCTACTAAAGCTCACGTTTCATGTCCCGTTTTGTGGGATTGGGTTTTATAAATTTTGTTGTTTTGACTTGGAACTGTGTGTATCACGGTGTTGCCGTTTCAGGGCGAGCTCCGGCTACTGCTGTTCACCATGACTCTTTTTACTTCGGTTTGGCATTTTCTCGGGCATTTCTGATCTCCCTCTCACGCTCTTCTTGAGAAGATTTGTAGATAGCCCCTTTTCGGCGTCGTATTGGTAACCTAATGACTTTTTCCTGTTCTGACTCCCAAACTCAGTCGCAGCGTGCTGGGAGCCCTTTACCTTCTTTGACGGTGTCGCCAGCGAGCGGTGATCGCCGTACCCGACGACAATTCCCCAACGGCTTAACGGTGGTGGCAGAATTCATGCCCGTGGATGCGGTGAATTTAAGCCTGTGGGTTAACGTGGGCTCTGCCGCGGAGGTAGCCCCCATCAACGGCATGGCTCACTTTTTAGAACATATGGTGTTTAAGGGAACGGACCGATTAGCACTGGGGGAGTTTGAGCGGCGTACCGAAGCTTTTGGGGCGGTGACCAATGCAGCGACTAGTCAGGACTACACCCAGTTTTATTTAACCTGTGCCCCTAGGGATTTTAAGGAGCTAGCGGCTCTGCAAATTGATGTGGTGCTCAATGCGTCCCTGCCAGATCAGGAATTTGATCGGGAACGGCGAGTTGTGTTAGAGGAAATTCGCCGAAGCGAAGACAGCCCCCGACGGCGGATTTTCCGCCAAATTAGCAACGCGGGTTTTGAGGGATCTCCCTACAGTCGCCCCATTTTGGGACCGCCGGAGGTGATTGAGAAAATGACTCCAGAGGAAATGCGGCGATTCCATAGACAGCACTATCGCCCAGAAAATGTAACGGCGGTGGCGGTGGGTAACTTGCCCACGGAGGAGTTGATTAGCGCCGTAGTGGACGGGTTTGAGCAGGCTTGGGGTGAAGGGAAGTTGTCTGGCGATCGCCCGAACGAGAGTCCGAGTCTTGATCAAGGCACTGATCACTTGGCACCGTTCGCAGTGGAGCCCACGCCCACTTGGGAGCCCTTCAAAACCATTGAGCGATGGGATGGGGAAGATAAAGGGTTGCAGCAAACCCGTTTGGCCCTGGTGTGGCGGGTGCCGGGAATTAATGCACCGGGAAGTGACGAGCCAGGAATCGATACCCTAGACCAGTCTTACCCGCTGGATGTGTTGGCAACGATCTTGTCTCGGGGGCGCACGTCGCGGCTGGTGCGGGAGTTACGGGAAGAAAAGGGGCTAGTCACCTACATTTCTGCCAGCAACTTAACTTATGCCCACCAGGGGCTGTTTTACGTCAGCGCCCAGCTACCAGCAGAAAATGTGGAGCTGGTAGAAGCGAAGGTGCGCGAGCATATTGCCCACCTGTGGAAAGAGCCGGTGACGGAATCAGAGTTGGCGCGGGTTAAGACGCGGGTCGCCAACAGCTTTATTTTCGGCAACGAAACCCCCAGCAACCGGGCAGGGCTTTATGGATATTATGAAACTTTGGCCGGCGATATGCACCAGGGGATCCACTATCCAGCTGCGATTCGGCGGCTGACCCTGGAGGATTTACAGCAGTCCGCGCGTCAGTGGCTCAACCCTGATGCCTATGGAGTGGTTACCATCCATCCCACCGCATAAATTATGGTCGACTCTTGAATAAGTAGAGCCGTCAGCGAGTACTGAGGGTCATTGCTCGCGAAATGTGGGTAAAGTCCTTGTGAAGTATTGGCAAAGTCAACGGCGGGCATTCAGCTTCATCGTATGCTCTAAAATTGTCCTGCTTTTATCGAGCTGATTATGGTTAAACAGTTCCAGTCAAGGGGTACGTGGACGCCAAGAAGTCTTGTCTAACTGTTCCGTTTTTCACTCCGCTTTGCTTACAGTGCGCTGTCTTAAGCTTGTAGTTCGTCTAACTTCCCTAGAACCTCTTGACTATGGATGGCGGGGCGAACGCCAAGGAAAATGGACCGCAGTTTGCCGTCAGGATCCACTAAGTAGGTGTGACGTAGGGCTCGACCTGACATCCAAGAACCGTAGCTTTTGCTCACGGTTCCGCTTGAGTCTGCCAATAAGGGGAAGGTGAGTCCCTCCGAGTCGCAAAATTCGGCGTGGGTCTCGGGATCATCAACGCTAATGCCTAGGATTTGGGCGTTGCGATCGCGATATTCAGTTAAATCCCGCTGGAACCGTTGAGCTTCCAAGGTACAGCCAGGCGTAAAATCCTTCGGGTAAAAATACACCACCACCCACTGTCCCAAATAGTCGGACAGGGACACATCACCTTCCCCTGTTTGGGCAGGCAGAGAAAACGCCGGAGCCAATTCATCCAAAGCCGGCTGGGGACCACCCATCGCCATCGCTGCCGGTGAAATTCCGCCCCAGGCGATCGCCACCATCAAAACCAGACCCACCGTCCAGCGGCATAATCGAACTAATCCCCCAGCCATTGGTGACCCCCAAATTCAACATCTGAAATGTCGTTGAAACTTAAACATTTGTATTTTGCTCCGGCTCACTGGGCAAAAACCAAGCCGACATATCGGTTTAATTATTTTTGCCCCCATGCCAGACAAACAAAATGGCAATGTGGCAGACTAGCTCTCTCTAATCAAGCTAGTCCCACTTTTTAGGGCGTGTACTCAGCTAGGCGCCGGAAGCTTCACACCGCGAGGAGTACCCACCCTTTCAAATCAAACAGGCTAGGAGCTGTAATCCTAGTTGTTATTGAATTTGAAATTTAGCGGGGCACAGCCCTAGTCAGGCTTGACCCGCACCTTGACGGGGCCATTAACCATGGTCTGACAAGCCAAGCGATAGCTATCGGGCTTTTTCTTGAGTTTGCGATTCTCAAAATCCGTACGGGGAGAAAGATTTTCCCCCCCTTCCACCACATCCACCAAGCAAAGACCGCACTGACCATAGCCACCACAGTTCATCATCTTGCCCATGAATTTGTAGATATCGACCTGATTTTCAATGGCCTTAACCCGCAAATTGGCACCCTGAGCGGCAACCACACTGATGGTTTTGTCGTTGTCCACGACAAAGTCAATGCTAGACATAGCTATTTAGACTCTCTGTAAACGGAACACAAGAAAAACCAAGCAACCACAATGCAGCGCCAAAGCCCAAAGCATTGCCAATTGTTAAGTTATTTTCCAGTCTAAGACAAAGAGGACAATCCATCAGCGAGACGCTGACTCGACGACCCAGCACATTAGCTTAAAACCTGAAAATTCTGTGGAGAATCGCCCCAGCCTTCATCTCTGTGGAGCCTTTAAGGGGCAACAAAAACGTCACTAGCCTCGCTATCAAAGGTGGAAGACGGAAAAGGCGTTACGGAATCCCCTTCACCTTCCTCAAACGGTACAGTCAATGTGGGCGCACCTGATGCAGGAGCATTCTCTTCTGGCTTCAGCTCCGGAATGCGCACCGGTGCCGCTTCAAAGTTCACCATCCCCGGCGACACATTACTGACCGCGCGAACCAAAGAGGACAGCGCCTGGTTGTAGCCAATAATTGCATTGAGTACGTTGCCGCGGGCACGAATAAACCGCGTTTCTGCATTGAGCCGGTCCGTTTGGGTTCCAACCCCTGCCTGAAATCGTAATCGTGCCAGACGCACTTCCTCATCAGCGGCGGTGATCGCCTGCAAAGAGGTTTTGATGCTGGAAATATTAGCTACCAAATCCGCATAGGATTGCTCCACATCGAAGCGCACCGCCTCTCGCTGAATGGCAAATTCATTTTCTGACTGTCGCCGCAATGATTCCTGTTGAGCTGCCTGGGCACGGTTTGCGCCCCCGTCAAACAGGTTCCAGCTCAACTGTAAAAACGCCGAGTAGCCATAGGTCGGGCCAAACTCATCTTGCCGATCAAGCTGGTCGAACAATTCGTACTCCGCCACCGCGTCTAGCTGGGGCGCATTTTGAGCTAATTCAACCCGCCGCAGGGCCTCGGCAACATCCCGACGAGCCAGACGCTGCTCCAGCTCTGCTCGATTGCGGTAAGCAGCCAAAATAGAATCCTCCAGGTTCAAGGTCCAGGTGCCCAACGTTTGAACCGGGTCCGCCGCATCGATATCAATAACCTGTGGCAAGCTAAGCTGCCGTGCCAACTCTCGCCGTGCCTGAGTTAAGCGACTTTGGGTTTGCTCCACCCGTTGACGGTCATTAGCTAGTTCCACTTCCGCCTGAAGCACTTCAAAACGGGTGCCCAGTCCTGCTTCTTCCAGCGCCTGGGAATCCCTAACGTTTTGGAGACGAAACTCTACGGATTTCTCGTCAATTAAAAGTTGCTCGGTTTCTTGCTGCAGGCTGTAGTAAGCGCTGGTCACGTCAAAGCGTAAATCTTCAAAAGCAGCTTCCAGGGCAAGCTCTGCGTCCCGAACCTCAGCACGGGCAGCGCGAATTCGATTGAGGCGCTGTCCTGCCGAATAAACGTTATAGGTGAGCTGTAAGCTGACGTTGTAGGTAGTGGTGTCGGCGTTGCGGTCTGCGGGGTCGTCTACTAAATCAGAGCCTCCAGCGCGACGCGTGTTCAAATTATTTTGCAGCAGGTTCAGACGGGTAGTGGCGGCAAGGCTGTTAACCAGGTTTGCCGTCAGGTCGAGCTGAGGGTAGCGACTGGAGATTTGTACCCGAAGCCCCTGTTGAGCCTGCTCCAGGTTAAGGCGTGCTTGCTCTAGGAAGCGGCTGTTGCGCCGGGCAAGTTCCAACGCCTGTTCTAAAGTAATGGGCTGCCGTAGAAGAAGGCGCACCTCCTCAGGCAAAGTGGGGTATTGCAGCGGGTTAGGGTTGGATTCTAAGGAGGACAAATCGTCTCCTTCCAACCGTTCTGCGGTGGGTGGGTCAATGATGACAGCGTCCCCGAGCATTTCTGCGGCGGCTTCATTCTCTGCCCTTTCACGCTCATCCAACTGACTGCCATTTCCCCCAGGGGCTTGGGCAATAGTTTGAGCAATGTCAAGGTTTACAGGGCGCTCTGTAGTGGCTTCTGCACTCGTGGCAGTTCCTACAGTTTCTGCTGCATGGTTTTCGGTGGTGCTGGGCAGAATTTCGCTGACGGGTAGATCTTCGGAGTCGGGGTCGGAGGTGATCGCCACCTCACTCTTTCCATCCTCAATCCCAGCACTTTCCAGCGGAGGAACATCTACGGTTTCAGCTCTAAGCCCCAGTGACTCTGGCGACTCTGGCGACTCTGACTCCAGTAACGCTGACTCCAGGGCGCCGTTTACTGGGGAAGCCCCGTCTTGAGCATCAACCGCAGTTCCGACCTCGGGTTCTGAGGACCTGGGGGCAACGGTGACAGTTGCGGCAGCGGTGCCAAGGGTAAGTAAACAAAGTGTCAAAGCCGCGCTAGCGCTGGTGGCGACCGTACGATACCAAAATCCCATAGAAACTGTCTGACTCCTTAACGCCAAGTGCGGGCTAGGTAAGCACAATAAAAATAAAAAGCAAACGTAATGGTGATGAGCCCTAGTTATATGACGTGTGTTTTAGCAATTTGTTGAAAATTCCAAACAATCAAATTTTCAAAACAAAATTTCCCAAGTAAAGCACCACCAAGTTTGCCACCCTAATCACCAAGCCATTATGCAACAATTTGCACATTAGCTACGACCTTGGGGCAATTGCACAGCGAACACCTGTTGCTGCTTCTGGCTAGCATCGCTCAACCTTACAAAAGATACTGGTTCTGAAATAGTCTTGGCAAATTTAATAGGCGAAGTGTCGAGGCAAACCTACCCACAATCTTTGTCACAAACTAAAGCAGCAAATCAAAGGCGGCGTTGAAATATCCCCAGTAGCGGGAGAGGCTTTCCCCCCAATATCGTTAACTGCGCGTCGTTAGTTGCGCGTCACAAACCTCTTGCGCCAATCCCTGCCCTCACCTTAAGCTCCCCTGCCGAAGGAGAAGGGCTTCAGAACAGTCGTGTTTTCAAGCCTATTTGCCAGGTTTTGCTCCCGAGGAGGAGCATATCCTGAACAGAGCCGCTCGCGAAGCATTGGCGCAACTAGGGGGCGGAGGGCTCCAGGGACTGCCGATGTACGCGAAAGTCTTTCATGCACAAGTCTAATGAACACAGCCTTCTTCCCAAAACTTGCACGACGTGCAGTTCCATAAATAGTGGGTTTTGTGTTTATCTTGATAGTCCGATGGGGCAAAAAACGGTAACTCAGCGCTCAAAGACAGTCAAATCTTCCGGTCCTTTAAATTTATTCTCTCTGTGTATAACTATCCGCACGTTATTTTTGGGTCAGCAATCTTAATAGCAATTCTAAATAGCAACCCCAAATAGACCGCGCACCAGTTAAATACCTTAAAAGGTAGAAATTAAAATTTGAGATTTATTCCTCAAGGTGAACTGCACGCAGCATATTTTTTCCTAAGTTGTAAGGGAGAAATAAATGACAAAACTACCGGAGTACTTGATGAATACTCAAATTGAAATCGCCACAAAAGATATGGATTTCTTGCAAGAAGTGGCTACGAAAGGTGGCATGTCCAACGTCTACGATGCCCGCGACTTAACCGAAATTGTTTTCCGCACCATGCGGGATTTGATGACTACGGAAGCGGTTGAAGGCGTTGCTGGTGAGCTGCACACCCAGGCTACCAGTGCCACCAACGCCAGAATTGCGGACAAAGAAATTGCGGACCTTTGGAAAGATTCCAATCCTATCGTACGCTTCCTAAGTCAGGTGCGTCCTACTTTAGAATTTAGCGATGAAACTTTTCTTTTCCGTATTGCGAAGGAGGGCGGTTTGCCCCAGACAGCAACAGGGTCAGTCCCCCAAGTAACGCCTCCAGAAACGGTTGTATCCGCAGTTTTTAGCGCCACGAAAAAAGAGCTGCCGGCGGATAAAATTGCTGAAATTGCGGGCTTTATGCCGGGCAAGATTCGCACCCTATGGGAGAGCGCTTAGTCTTTTTTTGATTTTTAGCTAAAGCATAATTAGCTAATGCGTAAACAGTGGTGATTTGCCATTAGTTATTTGCAAACCTGAGGGGATGTTGTCGAGACTTTGTCGGCAACATCCCCTTTTTTGAATGATTGTTGCCCTATTGTCGGAAAATGGTGCTGAGTTGGACAGCGGCAAAAAGTGGATCATGCCGACGAGGACATTTTGCCGCCCATTAAAACAGTGAGCATTACTGGGGAATTTTATGTTTGAAGGCGATCGCTTTTCGCCCACTGAACGGGTGATGTCTGTTAAGGCAGCGGCTTTAAGTGGCGGCCTAACCATATTTGCCTGGGGAATTATCGCGATCGTTAATGCCGTAACCGGCGACTGGGGGCTAGATACTCAAGGGCTGTCCCTGGAACGATTTCCGACAGACTGGCTTGACTTGGGGGCGTGGTGTCAAATTGCCTTAACCGGGATCACTGGGGCGCTATTCGGCATCACCTATCGCTACGTGGTGCGAGGTGACTCCAACAGCCATCTGGGGGAAGGGGCATTTCTCGCTTTCGCCCTCACCCGCAGCTTCGGCAGTATTGAAACTATTGTGGGGCTTTATCAAACCAGCACGTCCACCCTTGCCCTGGCAACGCTAGAAGAACTGGGGCAGCCCATTGCGTTGTATGCCCTGCTGGTGTGCGTAGTAATTGCACTGGAAAACTTGATGCTGTTTGCGATCGCCCGCACTGGATTAATCCTCGCCCTCAGGCGTAACTGGATTACGCCGTTTCCGAACTCGTGATGCAAAGCCCGCAATAACGCGCCGTCGCGCCATAGCTTTACCAGGACCCCGCCAAAGGCGTTGATTTACCAGTCGAGTGAAACAGCAATCTTGCGTTGCATATGCTTATAGAAACTCAATCGTTTCCTAACAATAAATTGAGTGTAAAAGCCATTACCTAACTACGGAGGATAATGGAGATAGACAGCAAAAACTAAACAAAAAAACACTATAGAATCAAGGTCCAAAACCAATCTTGGAAAATCCAAAATTGGTCTGACTCTTAATTGATAGTCTTAGGTCAATTTTGTCGGTCAAAGTTTAGTTAACGCTGTCTAAATTTAGCGTTACTGGTATTTGACCATGACCCTATCGTCCAATTCTTCAATTCGTAATATTGCCCTCGTCGGCCCCTATTCAAGCGGCAAAACCACTTTGCTAGAAAGCTTGTTAGCGGTCACGGGGGCAATCACTAGAAAGGGCTCCATTAAGGAGGGCAACACCCTTGGGGACCACGCCCCAGAAGCTCGCGATCGCACCATGGGTGTTGAATTAAACGTTGCCAGCCTCGATTATCGGGGCGTTTTTTTTAACTGGATAGACTGCCCCGGGTCCGTGGAGCTGGGCTCTGAAACCTACAATGCCCTAATTGGCGTAGACGCCGCCGTGGTGGTGTGTGAGCCCATGTTAGACCGGGTGTTGACCATGGCTCCCCTGTTTCAGTTTCTCGATGATTGGGAAATTCCCCATTTGGTTTTTATTAACAAAATGGACCGAACTCAAACCCCAATTGCCGAATTATTAGATGCCCTGCGCACCGTTTCCAGCCGTCCTTTGGTACCCCATCAGTATCCAATTCGGGAAAATCAAGACCTGGTAGGCTTTATTGATTTAGTGACGGAACAGGCCTATTCCTATCATCAAAACGCAGCGCCAGATCCGATTCCATTGCCCCAGTCTTTGCAGTCGCTAGAGGCAGCAGCTCGACAGGAAATGTTGGAAACTTTGGCAGATTATGATGATAATTTGCTAGAAGAATTATTAGATGAAATTCGTCCGTCGGAGTCGGAAATTGTTGACGATCTGAAGATGGAATTGGGGGCAGATTTAATCGTGCCCGTGTTTATGGGCATTGCGGAGCAGGATTTTGGCACCCGCCCCCTGTTGGATGCCCTATTGCGGGAAGCCCCAGAACCGGAGTTGACGGCTCAGCGGCGCTCCGTGGAGAGGATTAAGTTTAGGGAGGCGGGGGCTCCTGTGGCTCAGGTGCTGAAAACTTTCCAATCCCAGCAGGGAGGAAAAATGTCCCTGGTGCGAGTTTGGCAGGGCGTCCTTGAGGAGGGAATGATCGTTAACGGGGTGCGCCTTGGTGGTGTATACCACTTAATGGGGCATGAGCACACCAGTGTAGCCCGAGCGGCAGCTGGCGAAATTGTTGGGCTAGCGCGGCTGGATGGGGTGCATACGGGAGATACGATCGCCCCCACGGACCAGGTGCCTTCCGGGGCTGAGCCATCAGCGTTGTTGCCTCGCGCCGAGTCCCTAGATCCGGTGTTTGCTTGGGCGATCGCCCCCGTGAAGCGCCAAGATGATGTGAAATTAACTGGAGCGCTAACGAAGTTGGCGGAGGAAGATCCGGCGATCGCTTGGGAGCAGCACGGGGACACCCACGAAATTATTTTGTGGGGGCAGGGAGAAATTCACCTGCAAATTGCCCTGGATCGGCTAAAGCGCAAATACAATTTGCCCATCGATAGCCATCAGCCCCAAATTGCCTACCGGGAAACAGTGCGGCGATCAGCGAACCATGTGCACGGGCGCTATAAGCACCAAACGGGCGGCCATGGACAGTACGGCGATGTGTATTTGGATGTGGCGCCGTTGCCTCGGGGCGAGGGCTTTAATTTCAACCAGCGGGTTGTGGGCGGCGTGGTGCCGAAACAGTACATTCCCGGTGTGGAGCATGGGGTGCGAGAGGCGCTGGTGGAAGGGCCCCTGGGATTTCCCGTGGTGGATGTGGCGGTAACGTTGACGGACGGGTCTTACCATTCGGTGGACAGCTCCGAGCAGGCGTTTAAGCAGGCGGCGCGCATTGCCATGCAAACAGCGATGGCTAATGCCGAGCCCCAGCTTTTGGAGCCGATCGCCCTGGTGGAAGTGTCCACCCCCAACAGCTTTACGTCTGGGGTGCTGCAACTTATTTCCGGACGGCGGGGGCAAATCCTTGGCTACGAAACCAAGCCCAATTGGGAAGGCTGGGATTTGGTGCAGGCATACCTACCCCAGGCGGAAATGCGCGATTTGATTGTGTCCTTGCGATCGCTCACCTTAGGCGTCGGCACTTTCTCTTGGCGATACGATCACCTCCAGCCAGTGCCTGAAAAGCTAACCCAGCAGGTGCTCAGCATGGCTCCTGGTCGCAGCTAGTCTCCATCAGAACCGATAAAACGCCATGAAAAAAGTGGGTTGGACTCAATAGGATTCAACCCACTTCTTTTTAAATTCACAACAAATCAGCCGAGTCACCTTGACACTTGAATAGCACTGGAATTCGTGTCAAACGGGCGGAGTATAGGTAGAAAAAGATACGAAACCCATTGAAAGGAACACGAACAGCCGATCTTTTACTAATGCTTATTTCGGTAACTGTGACGGAGTTTGAATTTGCCCGACACTGCGATCGCCTAAAATTTCCACCACACAATTAGGCGAATCTCCTTCACAGGCTCCGCCGTTTGTTAACCAGGGCGTTACAAACAAATCCGGGTGAAGTGCCCGCCAAAAATAATCCACAAAGTCCCCAATCTCCGCCACTGACAATCCCTTTCCCCCGGCAGCAACCCGTGATGCTTCAGCCTGGAGTCGCCATCGTTTTGACCAGCGATAATCCTTTGGTGCCAGCACTGCCCATTGGTCCAGCCGCCGCCAAAGGGGGGAATAGGCGCCCAGCCGTTCGTTGCAATCCCGGGCAAATTGGCGATCACCCTCGGTCACAATGGGCAGCGGTAGCGGTCCGTCAAACGCCGCATCATCTAAGGGGGCACACCCCACCAGCCATCCTTCCAGCCAGAGAATATCCACGGACTCCACTGGTTTTGGTGCAGCGGAATCCCCCTGTCCCCCGTGCAGCGATTTGTCGAACTGGGGCACAGCGGTATGTCCCCGTGCCAGTTGATCAAGGGTTTGAAGAGCCAGGTCAATATCGTGGGTGCCAGGGGGACCGCGCCAAATTAGCCGTGGATCTTGCTGACGCAGGGTTTGGCGCTGGGCATAGGTTAGGTAAAAATCGTCAATGGATAAGTTCAGCAGCGATCGCCCCAACGCTGCTGCCAAAATTTCCATCACAATTCCCAAGGTGGTTTTGCCTGTGCCTTGCACCCCAAGCACCCCCTGAATTAGAGGACGACTCCCGGAAAATTTTTCCCTGAGTTGGCAAAGGTGAATTGCCCAAGGAATCCACAGTCGCCAGGCGGTCACCAGGGTTTGGGGGCGTAAAGACGGTCGAAATAGGGCTTTGAGGCGGGGGTGGCGGTGGAAAATTGTGGCAGCGGTTTCCAGTAGCTTTAGCCATTGGGGCACTTGCCCAGTGATGTCTTGAGGATTTTGCGGGCAGAAGGCGATTTCGCAGCAGTGGGCTTGAGTCAGCTCCGTTAGGCGGGTTTGTAGGGCATTTTGTGCCGTCGAGGGGAGCGATCGCCACCGCATTCCCTGCTCCAGCAGTGGCACTAAAGGTTCAAAATTAGCCTGAGTTTTATTAGCCTGAGTTTTAAACGTCATGGGAGCAAAACGTCATGGGAGCAAAACGTCATGGGAGCAAAACGTCATGGGAGCAAAAATAGGGAACTGTTTTGGGGGTTTATTGAAAATTGCCGGTTATTTCACCCTATGCCGTTCGGATGAGCCACAGCGATTCCCATATGCAACCGATAAACTACACTCAAACCTGGTTACACGAATAACCACGGCACCAGACTTTTAAGCACCACGCACTGAGCACGACGAGACGACATGGGATCCTGGATTCTACCGACCATTAGCGAACTGATTGGGAAAGCAGATCCCAATGCGCCTGCCGGTAGCTTATCCGCAGAACAAGGATGGCGCGGGGCGATCGCCGCATCGGCTTATATGCTCCAGTCCTACATCCAAAGCACCGTAGACAGCAACGATGTGGATACTCCCTGTTGGCATATGGACGGGGAGGAAGAGGCACACCACAGCAGCCCTTCACCGGACGAGATGCGTCTTAAAACTACCCAAGGTTTAATTTTGACGGGACCGTTGCCGGTCTTTGATTGTCCGCAAATTTTGGAGCATTTTTCCTCGTGGGTATTTAGCGTACCCACTTGGCAATCCCTATGGCAGCTACCGGCGGATATTGGTTCGGTTTTTGCGGAAGAAATCGCGGGACGCACCGATGGCACTGGCGGGGGCGATCGCCCAAATCGCCCCATCACCTTATTACCGGCGGATCCCCTTGGGCGGGAATGCTTTGCCCTAATATTGCTGCCCCACTTCAGCCTTGCCCTAGTATGCGAACACGCCGATGACGGCACGCCCATTAACTTTCAATTTTCATTTTCCCCAGGGGTTATCGAACAAGCCTGGCAAAGCCTTCGAGCCCGCATTGCCATCACTAGCGGTCACCATTTAAAGCGGCTGGATAACTTGGTGGAGCAATTTGCCCCGGTGGAGCCCCGTTACGACACGGTGATGGAGTTTGGACAGCTTATGTGGCGAGCGATGCCAGCATCCAGTGTTTCTACCCCCGCAAAATCTGACTGCATTGGCGAATCCTTCAGTGTTGGCGAGAAAAATATTGCGGAGAAAAACGGCGACGTTGCCAAAGCTGTGCCCATTAACGCCACCTACGAAGCGCCCGACAAAGGCACCCCAGATAGCGGCATTTTCGGTAGCGACGACGTGGCATTTTTGCGAGCCTTTGCCCACGGCATCCGCACGCCGCTGACCACCATTCGCACCTACACGCGCCTTCTTCAGCGCAAAGATCTAGCGGCGGACGTGCAGCGCCACTTGGACAAAATTGATCGGGAATGTTCCGAACAGATTGACCGCTTTGATTTAATTTTCAAGGCGGTTGAAAACGAAACCTGTGACGGGACCTCTACCCCGAACCTCCATCCGTTTTGCCTAAAGAAAATGATTGCTGAAGGGCAGGATCGCTGGCAGCGCCAGGCAGACCGCCACAATCTCACCTTCGCCGTTAGCGCCCCACCTTTAATTCCCCCCATTGCCGGCGATTGTGACCTGCTGGATCAGATGCTGACGGAGCTGATTGAAACCCTAATTCGCAGCTTGCCAGCCAATAGCCATATTGATTTAAATGTGATCCCCGCTGGCGATCGCCTCAAGCTAGAGCTGGTGTGTGAAGATGCTCGGCATCAGGACGGCGGCTGGCTGGGGTGGGGACATTCCTCGTTCCAGGCGATCGGGCGACTGTTGGCATTCCAGCCCGAAACCGGCAGCGTTAGCCTCAATCTTGACGTCACCAAAAATCTATTCCAATCCATTGGCGGCAAATTAACGGTACGCCACAGTCCCCAGCATGGTGATGTGGTTACCATCTTTTTGCCTGTGGACAACACCCCTGCCACTCTCAAGACGTCGAAGACTTCTTGGTTTGTGTAGGCGTCAGTCAGCCATTGATGCTCCCCAAGGGGCAGGTTAGCTTGGCATTGGTTAGCATTTTTTAGGTTTGCCATGCTGTTTCTTTCCCGCTCAATATTGTCGGCGATCGCCCCGCTCTTGGTTCTGGGATCAGTGGAGGGATCGCTAACCGTTATCCCTGTGGCGGCTCAGGAAGAACCCCTTCCCGATAACTGGACGGTGTTGGTTAACCAGGCGATCGTGCAGCGGGATTTTCAGCGGGCACTGGACCTACAGGAGCAAGCGCTGGCGGCGACGGATCCAGGCGACACGGACGATGTGGGCGATCTACTTAATGGCATTAGTCAGGCGCAGTTGGCGTTGGGGCGAAACCAAGAGGCTCTGGATACCATGCAGCGATATGTGGAGCTAAGGGACGGACAGGTGCCCCTGGCAATGATTGGGCGGGCTGGGTTGGGACACTTTCGTCTGGGTCGCTATGATCGCGCCATTGAGCTACTGGACATTGCGATTACCGGCTGGGAAAAGCTGCGGGAGGGGCAAGAGGAAGACCCTGACGAAGACCTCAATAAAATCACCCTGCTGGAGCAACAGTCTTACCTTTATCGGCTAATGGTAAAAACCTTGATTGCCGCTGGTAAGACCGACGAGGCGCTGGTGTGGGCAGAACGCAGCCGGGCGCGATCGCTGGTGGAACTGCTGGTGCAGCAAGCCAGCGGTACGGCGGCACAAGCCCCCCCGTTGCCCACCTTGGACAGGATAAAAAAAACGGCGCGATCCCAAAATGCCACGTTGGTGATTTACGCGGTCTTGAGCCACACGGACAAAATTTACGGCGACGACCTGGAAGACGACACCCTGCTGGGCATTTGGACCGTTTCCCCCAGCGGCAAAGTCAACTTTCGCAAGGTGGACCTGCGCACCCAAAATATCGAATCCTTGACCGAGCTGGTGCAAAGTACTCAAAGCGCGGTTACCTCTCCGTTTCCGGTGCCCAATATCGCCCAGCTCCAGCAGCTTTACGGGTTGCTAATTGAGCCAATCGCCCAGTATTTACCTAGGGATCCTAGCGATCGCGTCATCTTTATCCTCCAGGGACCGCTGTATTTGATCCCCATCGCTGCCCTCCAGCCGGGGGAAGGATCTTATTTAATTGAACGCCACACCATGGGCACGGCTCCATCGGTGCAGGCGTTGGCATTGGCGGCAGACCTGAAAAAGCAGCGAGGAAACAAACTTGAAGGGGGGCTGGTGATTGGCAATCCCGATCTGATGCCCCTAGTGCCGGTGGGTCGTGATCGCTCCCCAGAACGGCTCAGTTCCCTCCCCGGCGCAGAATCAGAAGCGGAAATTATCGCCAAGCTGCTCAACGCCGACCTGTTGCTCACCGACGAAGCCACCGAGAGCCGAGTACGCCAAACCATCCAAACCCAGCCCATCCTGCACTTTGCCACCCACGGAATACTAAGCCTTGACGCTAACCTAAACGAATTTGGCTTACCCATTGATACCAACGCTCGTACGGCTCGGGAAGGGGGCGTAGTGGTCTCCCCTGGCGGTGTCATCGTGGGGGAAGGGGTCTTTATTAATGGCGTCGATGCCAATATTGCCCTGGCGCGGGAAAGGGTGGTGCGCCCAGCGGTACCAGGAATTTTAGCCCTGGCGGCGGACAATACTAATGATGGACTATTCAAAGCCACAGAAATTGCCCAGCTTCAGCTACAGGCCCACATGGTGGTGCTTAGCGCCTGCGATACGGGGCGGGGGCGGGTAACCGGCGACGGCGTGGTAGGGCTGGCACGCTCTTTTATGGCGGCGGGCACTCCCACGGTGGTGGCGTCCCTATGGAAAGTGCCTGACAATGCGACGCGTACGTTAATGGTGACGTTTTATGAGGGGCTGCTGGAGGGACAGGACAAGGCTCAGGCGTTGCGATCGGCAATGTTGACCACCCAAAAAGAACACCCCGGCATCAGAAACTGGGCAGCGTTTACAGTGTTAGGTACGCCTGACTAGCGGGAATTGACTAGCAGGAATTAACTCACAGAAATTGATTGGCAGAAATTGATTGGCAGCCATGAATCGGGCGATGGAAAAACAGTGTGTCGCTGGGGCCACATACCCGACGTTGTCTCTACTCGCTAGTTTCTACCTCAGCAGTTTCGCCCACGTCAGCGGCGGTGTCGGCAGCGGCCTCAGCTACGGTTTCATAAGCATCGGTCGCGCCCTTAATACCATTGTTATTCTTGGCGCTGTGTTCGTCATTTACACCGTCGGCGTCGCTATCGAGCGAACTGTTTGAATTGGCAGCGATCGCCCCGTCACCGCTGCCCCCATCGGCCACAAAGTCAGGGTTGCGCTTAGAAAACCCCCAAGAAAACACCGCCGCAATAAACGTAATCATCAACCAATCGGGCGGCACCCACAGCCCCACATCCAGCGCCTCTCCCGTCGCCCGCAAAGTCAAACGAATTCCCACCAGCGCCACCGTTAAATATCCCGCCGTTTCCAGGTAGGTAAACTCCTCTAGCCAGCGAATAAACAACTCCGCCATAAATCGCAGGGTAATGACCCCAATGGTGCCGCCGGTTAACACCAACCAGGTTTGGTCCGAAATAGCGATCGCCGTAGTCACGCTATCCAGGGAAAACGCCAGGTCCGTAAAGGCGATCGTCGGTACCGCCTGCCACAGCCCTTGAAAGTTAAAGCTGCTGCCACTTTCCCCATCTTCTCCGCTGGTAAAGTAACGAAACACCAGCCACAGTAGATACGCCGCCCCCACCAGCTCAAATTGCCAAAAGTGGATAATCCAGGTAGCCAATAAAATCAGCGCCACCCGCAAGGTAAACGCCACCACCAAGCCCAAATCCAACGCCCGCCGCTGCACCTTAGGATCTTCCAGACCCTGGGCGATCGCCGCCAGAGCAATGGCATTATCCGCCGACAGCACCGCCTCCAGCACCACCAAAACTACCAGCAGGAAGAAAGTATCCACCCCAAAGCTGGGAGAAAAATCGAGGAACTGGTCTAGCATCAATGCCCCCTAAGAGCGAAGAAATAAAAGCGATAAAAATGGCAGAAAAAATAGCAGGAGCGACAAAGCATAAGCAGCCTTAATTCGCTACTCCCAGAATTATTATCAGACACTAGGATTCAATGGCGCCAAATAGCCCTTTGATATTGTTACAGAGATTACTCTGTTACGCCTTGTAACAACTCTATTTCACAAACAGCCGCAACGGAACAAAGTGGAGGGAGTTATTGTGGCAAAGTTGCCGCCAGAAACTTTACAGGAGCTCCCATGGAAATTTCAGATACTCAAGTTCTAGTTGCCCTTGTGGTTGCGTTGATTCCCGCTGTAATGGCTCTTCGCCTATCCAAAGCCCTATATAAATAGTCCTACACGGGTATCGATACGGCATTAAGCGTGATGTGGACTATTTTCCTGGCTCTTTCGCACAGCCAATAATGTCGCGCCCCCCAGAAGGTATTAGGAAGATTGTCACCTTCAGTCTTCGATTCGCGTAGAAATTCAGCGCCATTTGAGAATAAAGCGAAGAATTGGCAAGTGGTTCGGCAAGTCAGCCCTTTTTCTTTAGTGAAATGGGGCTGATTTTTTGAACAAAAATGATTCAAAAAAAGCTAACGAAAGAACTAGGGCGTTGTATTTTCTTGAGACAGCAGATATTTTCAGCAAATTAGTTGGCCGTTTGTTCTGAATTTGCTACAACTCTGTGGAAGGCATATTCAGTATCATCAGGCTTCACGATGATATTTCTGAACGAGCCGCCAGAAATTTTCCACCTTTGTGGGTAAATTCCACAGTTTTATAGCAGCCTTTAGCGTTGCTATTGGGGCATATCGCAGCATAACTTCTCTCGCTTTCCATTTATGGTTTCGCCTCAGTTTCGCCCACCAGATCCCAATTCCCCCCGCCGCAGAAGGCAACGCGGTTCGTATTCTCCACAAAACACAAGCCAAAAGCGTCGGAGTGTAGGTGGGAACGGTGATGACAGGCTGGGGCGATCGCCCCAACATCGGCGTAAATCCCAGCAAAAGCCCAAAACTAAGACAACCTTAAACCGAGCCGTCGTAGCTCAAACCCTTGAACTCAGCGTCAAGTTAGGAGTGAACGGTATTCTCGGCGCTGCGGCAATTATTGGGTTGGTCAAACTAGTGCCCCACACCCTTAATCGCCACACGGGATTACAGCAAATCCAGGCAGAGTCCTACGCCGTTGAAGCGCGAGTGCAAAATTTACAGCAAGAATTTCGCCGGTATTTTGATCCCAGAGAAGCTGAGGCGATCGCCCGCCAAGAAACCATCCGCCTAGCCCCCGATCAGCGCCGCATTTATATGCAGCCTAGCGAATCTACCACCCCTTAAAATCCCAGATCTGCTTTGGCTGCCTCCGCCTTGGGGATCAACACCTCATCGGGCATGTCCTGCCAATTCACGTCGCCGATTTCTGCGTAAAACTCTTCGTCATAGGGTCGAGTACGCACCACCACCGGCATCGGCACCGCGTGCCCCAGCACCAGTGCCTGCTGCTTGGAATCTAACTTTGCCAACACGGACCGTAAACTTTGCCCGCCAGACACCCCAGTAAAAATCGCGTCAATATCCTTATCGTCGTTTAATAGCGCCGTAATGCGCGTACCCACCTGGGACATCACCTCGTTATCAATACCCGACGGACGCTGATCCACCACCAGCAACGTCACAAAATACTTGCGCATCTCCCGCGCAATCACCCCAAAAATCGTTTGCTTCGCCGTGTGAGGGTCCAAAAATCGGTGGGCCTCCTCAATCACAATCATCAGCTGACGAGGCTTATCATTGGGATTTTTCGTTTGCAAAAACTTCTCCGCTTTACGCACGTAGGTGCTGTGAATGCGCCGGGAAATAATATTGGTCGCCAACATATACGCCAACATATTGGACTGAGATCCAAACTCAATAATCACGTGGCGACCTGCCTCCAAATCCTCCTGAATTTGGGCAATATAATTGTGGGGGGAGGCATTGCGAATATAGCCAATTTCATCCAAACGGGTTAGCTTTCGCTGCAAAGCCATAATAGAAGGCTTGCTCCCCATTTTCATTTCACAAAAGTCTTGGATTTCCTCATTGGTCATTGTCAACAGCCGAGAAATCCAAGACTTACCAAATTCATTGCGCAAAATAATGGCGTTTTCCAGGCTCGCTTCTGATAGATTTAGCTCTGAACTAACTAACGTTAAATCCTCCACATCAATTTGGTCGTAGCTAATATAAAGGTCCTGGGCATCGCGCACCCCCCGCCGCTTTGTGGATGCCGAATCTAGCGTATAAATCTGTACGGATCGGGGAAATAGCTGTCGCAAACCCTTCACCGTATTAACGCTTTTGCCCTCGGTCATAGCTTCCCAGCCGTACTCCGAGTGCATATCAAAAATCAAATTCACCGCCACCTGCTTGCGAATCACCCCCGCCAACAGCAGCCGCGTCAAAAACGACTTTCCCGTGCCCGACTTTCCAAAAACTCCGTTGCTGCGCTCCACAAATCGCTCTAGATCCAAACACACCGGCACATCCATATCGATGGGCATGCCGATCGCAAAATTCTTCCGAAACGGGTCATCTTCCCACCCAAAAACGATGCGGAAATCCCGTTCGCTGGCGTCATACACCTGGGAAAAATGACTGGGAATTGTTTTTACCGGTAAAAGCTGAACAGTGGCGTTGGTATTAGCTTCAAAAGACCCTAAACCGTTGCCACTGCCGTTCTTTCCGTTGCCATTCTTCTCAGATTTTTTCCGTTGGGAATTATTTTGGAAATTCTGACTAAAATCCCTCTCCTCTGACTCGGGCAAATACATCAGCATCGGCGTTAAATCGATGGTGCCATAGGTGCTGCTGCCCGCCAAAATTTCCCGCATAAAATCATCATTTGGGTCGGGCGGATCCACAGCAATTCGACCGCTAGCGGTGCCTAAAGCCACGTCCGTCAACATACAGAAAAAGTGGGTTTGGCGACCGCGCACCACCAAAAACTTTCCCACTCGCATGGTTTCAACGGAAACATCTCCGTTTAGACGCACTTCCAGCCCTTCACTTAAGGAGCCTTGGATTACAGTTCCTAATGGAATTGCTGAAGTGTTTTGAGAGAAAACCATAGGCTCAAGACACCGTTTCAAAAAAATCTTTAGTGCGTCAAAGGCTTTATTTAACCAAAGCTTGCTTCGCCGTAATTCCCTTGCAATGGCAGCTTGTAGTAATAAAACCTACTTTCAGTTATACCAGTTTGTTAACTGTACCGATTTTTTGCAACAGGTTTTAATGGTGACAAAGATGGAGGCGTCATTGAGCGGTTGATTTTTTGTACCTGATGGTGGCTGGGACAGAGAAAATTCAGCACCGTTTGGTACGCCGCTGCGGGGTTGGAGCGATCGCCACAGGTGAACAAATCCAGCGCTGCGTAGCCTTTCTCAGGCCAAGTATGCAGCGATAAATGGGACTCGCTAAGTAACAGCAACACCGTGGCTCCGTGGGGGTGAAACTGATGACTTTGGGAACGCAATACGGATAAATTCCCCCGATCCGCCGCCGCAATTAAAAGCTGCTCCAATTGGTCAGCGTTAGTGAGGCGATCGCCCCGACAGCCGTAACAATCCACCAACCAATGACTTGCCGTGTTGCTATCAGTTTCGCAGGGGATTAATGGTTTATCAAAATTAGTCATTAGGGGTGGTTGGTGCCCTATCGATAAACACTTTGACCGTCGCCAGGAAGCACCGTTAGCGATCGCGGCGGCACCGACTTGCCAGCACTGATTTCTCGCTGCCCTCCCCAATCTTCAATGGACAAAACCAACCCGTCAGTCCCTTCATAATCGTAATATTTACACTTCTCTGAGGTGCGCTGCCCTGTGGAGGTGAGGCGGGTCATATTGGCTTCGCTAGCTTCCTCTAAACGATACTCGTTCCCCTGGTAAGTTAACTGTTCGGGGGGCTCGCCGCTAATGTCTAAATCTTTCACCGGGTCGAGCATACAGGTTTCTAAATAGTCATCCTCTTCCACCGATAACCATTGGGTGCGACTCCCCAATTGCAGCAAATATTCCATCCACACAAAGCCGTCATCGTTGTAGGTCATTTTCCCTTCAACAATCCAGTCTTCATCGAAATACTGCACAATATCGCCGATGCGTAGATCAAATAAAATCGCCGTGGAATCGGGGGGATATTGACGGCGATCGCCATCTCCTGAGGCTGATCCCGAAGACTTATTTTGATTACCCAACAGGGCAATAATTGCTACCGCAGCCACCGCAGCAACGGCAATAACAATAATCCATTCCATCAGTATTTCCCCCGTTTATTAGGTAATAAATTTAATCGCACGCCTATACTTTTAACCTTGTATCGACGTTATATCTTTGATGTTGCGCAGTTTAAATATATCCCTTTGAATTAGGGGCGATGCGCATTTCAGTGCAGAATTAACCGTCGTTAATACCATTGCCAACGGCGATCGCGCTGATACTTCGGCAACACCGGATGGCTTAGGCGATTGATTTCCACACTGCCCGGCTCCCATTGTTCATCCTTAGGCAAGCTAAATAGAGCTGGGAGCAGCTGTGGGGTGAGAAACCGCGACTCGACGGCAATATCTAGCTGGCTGGGGTTGATTTCGCCGTTGCTTGCCAGCACAAATCCCCAGGGACCGAAGCTGGGCACGTCCACGCGGTAGGGATAGGTATTAAATCCGCTGGCTGCCAGGGTTTCGGCGACGCTGGCAAAGGCTTTGGGCGCAAAGTAGGGGCTGGATGCTTGGGTAACCATTGCGCCATCAGGGCTAAGGTGCGATCGCAGCATTCGATAAAAGCCGTCGGAATATAGCTTGGCAAGCACGTCCCGGTCCGGATCGGGAAAGTCGGCGATAATGACATCAAAAAAGTTGGGTAAATCTCGCACCGCTTGGAACGCGTCGCCAAACTGCACCATCACTCGGGGATCATCAAAGGCGTGGCGGTTGGCCTTTACCAATGCCGGGTGCGATCGCCCCAGGTTCACTACCGCCGGGTCCAGCTCTAACACCGTCACCGCCTCTACCCCAGGCCAGCGCAGTATCTCCCGCAGGGCAAGCCCATCCCCCGCCCCCAGCAGCAAGACCCGTTTCGATGATCCCGCCGCGCTAAGCACCGGGTAGGTCAGGGCTTCGTGGTAGCGATATTCGTCGGCGGTGGAAAATTGCAAATCGCCGTTTAAGAATAGCCGCGTATCCCCGGCGTTTTGGGTAAGCACAATACGCTGATACTGGGTGGTTTGGCGATAAATCACCGCTGCTTTATACAGCCGATTTTCCAAGGTATTTCCCAGGGACACCGTTAGGGGAGCCAGCACTAGCAGGGCGATCGCCATCACCAGCCCCAATTGACGCCAGCGTTTCGCCCCCGGCAGCAGCGGCCGAAAGCTTTGGGCGATCGCCACCACCATCACCGCTGGCACCGCCCCCAAGCAAGCCGCCGCCGGAAACATTCCCAGCCACGGCAACAGCACCAACGGAAACGCGATCGCCCCCACCAGCGCCCCCGCATAATCCAGCGCCAACACCCCCGCCAAAGCCTCCTTCACCGACGAATCCCGCTCCAGCAGCCGCGTCAGCAGAGGCACCTCCATCCCCGCCAAGATCCCTAAAAATAATGTGGATAGGGCTAGTCCAAGCCATAGCCAGCCACCCGCCACAAACAGGGCAAATAATCCCAGAGGCACGAGGGCGATCGCCGGAGCCATCGCCAGCTCAACCTGAATAAAAGCGCGAATTAAATCCTGGGCAATTGTTGGATTGTTGGAATTCTTGTAGGAAACCGCCACAAACTGACTTAAATAGGAGCCGACGCCCATCGCCGCCAAAAAGCCCCCCAACGCCACACCATAGGCCAGGGCGTGATCCCCCACCAGATAACTGGTAAGCCCGCCCAATAACAGCTCCACCGCCAAGCCACAGGCTGAAGACGCCGCCGCCGCCAATAGCACCACACTGCGCTGACGACGGTTGAGGGGTAACCTTTCCGCTGAGGAGGGCTGAGGAATGGACGATTCCAACGGTTTATTTTGCCCCTTATCGACGTTAAGAAAACCCACTATTACGCCGCCTGCTTAACTACGCCGCCTACTTGCCGCCGCCTACTTACTTACCGCCGCCGGGGCCACCGCCGCGAAAGCTGCCACCGGTAGAACGGCTCCCTCCGGTGGATCGCCGACTCGGCGCACTGTTGTAGCTACCGCCCCGATAGCCTGGTCTAACGTAAACGCCGCCGCCGCCCCAGCCTCCCGACGTGGCGCACTGATACAACGTGGCCACAATCACGATTAATAAGATGCCAAATAGGGCATAGCGCGTAATGGGACTCATAGAATTTCTTGAAATAGCGCCAACGGTTCTAACTTAACCTACGACCCGACGCCTCCATTAAAGTGCCCCTAAAACTTTATGCCTTCTTGCCCCAGCGCTCGCCTTACTAACTCGCGCCACGAACTCGCGCCACGAATCGGCCCAATGCCCGTTTACCGCAAGGTGACAAACTCCTCTGCCGTAGAGGGGTGCAGGGCCATGGTGCGATCCAAATCTGCTTTGGTGCCATTCATCAACAGCACCGGCGCAAAGCTTTGAATGATTTCTGCCGCGTCCTTGCCCACCATATGCATTCCCAAAATGCGCTCGTCAGCCCCTTCCACAATCAGCTTCACCATCACCTTCTCGTCCACCTTCGGCAAGCTGTAGAACATGGGTCGGAACCGCGCCCGATAGACTTTGACCCCGTCCCCATAATGCTCCTGCGCTTCTGCTTCCGTCATTCCCACGGTGGCAGCTTCCGGTTGGGAAAATACCGCCGTAGGAATTTTGTGGTGGCTAACAGCGCTGGGCTTGTGACCAAACACCGTGTCCGCAAAAGCGCGACCTTCGGCGATCGCTACGGGAGTTAACGCTGCCCGGTCGGTACAGTCCCCCACCGCATAAATGTGAGGCTGACTGGTGCAGCTATCTTCCGTAACGGCGATCGCCCCATCGTCTTTAATTTCTACCCCTGCCTTATCCAGCTCCAGCAAATCCAGCACCGGCTTAGGATTACGACCGGTGGCGGCCAAAATTGCGTCAAAAGTGAAGGTTTGGGGGTCTTCTCCTTTTTTCAAGGCAATGGACACTTTTAGCCCCGAATCGGTTTTTTCAATTTCGAACGTTTTATCGTCCACTTTTGTAAACAACTTGACGCCTCGATTGCGCATACCCACCGTGACGCTATCGCGCAAATCCTGATCAAACCCCTGCAAAATCCCGTCGCTGCGCACCATCTGGGTCACTTCCGATCCCAGCCCGTTCATAATTCCCGCAAATTCCACCCCAATATAACCGCCCCCAATCACTAGAAACCGCTGAGGCTGCTGGGGTAGCGCCGTCAGCAAAAACATATTCCGCGACGTAATGGCGTGCTCCATCCCCGGTCGATCCGGCTTAATGGCCTCTCCTCCCGCCGCAATCAAAATGGTCTTGGCGGAAACGGTGCGATTCCCCACTTTCACCTTGTGGCTATCCACGAAACGAGCAAAACCGCGAATCAGCTCAACCCCCGCTTCGTCCAGCGAATCAATATGCACTTGATTTAGGCGATCAACCTCATTCCCCACCGCCGTCAGTAGCTTGTCCCAGTGGAACTGGGGATCCACCGCGTCCCAGCCATAGCCCACCGCGTCACTATACCAGTGAGAAAACTGGGACGCGTACACCATTAATTTTTTCGGCACACAGCCGCGGATGACGCAGGTGCCCCCCACCGAATCTCCCTCGGCGATCGCCACCTTTGCCCCATAGCTCGCCGCCCGCTTCGACGCCGCCAGTCCCCCAGAGCCCGCGCCAATCACAAACAAGTCATAGTCATACCGCGTTCCCATGGACCGATCCCTCCAAAGCAGAAATGCAACGGCTTCCTCAATGGTAAAAGGATCCTGAGACCAGTGACTTAACGAGCATCAATCCGACGTTGGATGCTCGATTCTATTAAAACAACTGAAACAGCGTTGAATCTGAAGCGCCTCCTCAAATCCAACCTTTGCTAAAACTAAAGTCGCTATTAAGCAATAACCCCTTGGGAACAATGGCTTTACGCACCAATGGCATCAGCCGCTTCACCCATGCGGGGAGCCGCATAGCCTGTGCCGCGCACCGTCAGAATCACCTCAGGATTGCGGGGATCATCTTCCAGCTTTGACCGCAGCCGTGCCACATGCACATCCACCACCCGCATATCTGCTTGAACTCGCGGCGCATACCCCCACAGGGTTTGCAAGATCTCGGCTCGGGGCACTGCTTCACCGTTGCGATTAAACAACAGCTCCAGCAAGCTAAATTCCGTGTGGGTTAAACGGATGCGGCGGTCCTCGCGAAATACTTGGCGCTTGCGAGTATCAATGCGCAAAGTGCCTACCTGAACCACCGTGCGGTCAGAATCGGAACTGGAGCGTCGATCCTTCACCCGTCGCAGTACGCAGGCGATACGCGCTTCCAACTCTTTGGGCGAAAACGGCTTAGCTAGGTAATCATCGGCTCCCAGCTGAAGTCCGGTGATGCGATCGCCCACATCCCCCAGAGCGGTCAACATAATAATGGGCACATTGGACTCTTGACGCAGGGCCTGACAAACCCCATAGCCATCCATCTTCGGCATCATCACGTCCAAAACGATTAGATCGGGATTCTCTTTAGCAAAAACCTCTAACGCTTCTTCCCCATCAGCAGCCGTCACAACCTGATAGCCCGCCAAAGAGAGCCGCGTTGTCAAAATAAGGCGCAGAGCAGGTTCATCATCAACAATAAGGATTTTTCCGTTTGACTTATCAGGCTGCATATTTATTTCGACCTCTGGATTTCTTAAAACGTTTTAGAAAGGCGCGATACCGCGACTTGCCGTATCAACTGGAACGGTGACAGGGAAAGGAACAACACCGCAATAAAAAATTTGATCAAAACCGGTCAAGTTGACGCCATAGACGAAACTGACTTTAAGGTTCGCCAACTCCTGGAAAACCTGGATAGCGCCCAAAGCCATACGTCCCTCTAAACCGGTGCGGGCAACTGAGCAGGGCGAAAAACGCAACGAATACCACTGAGCCTCTAAAAAACCAGCAGTCGTTTAACGTGCGGGATTTTAATAACGCTTGCAAATATTTATGGCACTTACGCCAATAAATGTTATCAGATGTAACAGGACTGCGCAAAGGTTAATTAATTTCCTCAAAGCCTGATAAATAGAGGTGTCATAAGCATTCGAGGCGAACATTAAAAAAGTATTAAATCGCTCTTTGATTAACCTTGGTGGTGTCAGTAAGGATTAGAGCTAAATTCGGCGACTGGGCGTACGGTTACTCGATAAACCTTGTGGCTTGCCGCCTTACGTCAGGAAGCGGTCAAAATCTTGAGCAGCAAGACGCTAAACGGCGTGACCTTGGCTGAGGGCGATCGCCCTCACAGGGTTAGCGACTTAGGATAAACACGAAGAGCGGAACACACGGAGGCAGCAGTGGATAATGCGGCAAATGACACGATTTTCGGCAAAATCATTCGCAAGGAAATCCCCGCAGACATCGTTTACGAAGATGATCAATGCCTAGCCTTCCGCGATATCAATCCCCAGGCTCCGGTGCATCTTCTAGTAATTCCCAAGGTCCGTATTGAAAGTTTGGAAACAGCAACCTCTGAGCAAGGAGCGCTTTTAGGTCACTTGATGATAGTGATTCAAAAAGTTGCTGCTGAAGCAGGGCTTAAAAATGGCTACCGAGTCGTGACCAATATTGGTGCGGAAGGCGGACAAACGGTGCCCCACTTGCACTTCCACCTTTTGGGCGGGCGTAACTTGTCTTGGCCACCGGGCTAAGGCGTGTCATCCACTAAGCTTCAAAATCCTTACACAGTAAAGTCTTTACACAGTGAGTACTACAGGCATTTCTAGAATAAAAAACCCTAGAGGCTGCCGCTGTTTAATCGTCGTATTTTGATGATTAACGGCTTCTACGGCGAAATGTCTAAAGCCTCGATGGGCAAATAGCTTGAAAAGGGGATGGCGTCGCTGATGGGATTAGAGATCCGTGGCAAAATGGAGTTATGGAAGATACATTTGTTTACGATTTTCCAATCTAAACATTTTTTATTTTTGTATTTCTCCACTTTTAAATTCTGATTTTTTGCAGTTGCTCTGACCGCAATTTTTTAAGATTCTCTCCCGTTTTACTATTTATGTTGACCCAGCCTACCCCTGCGTCTATTCCTGCCGACTTGGTTCCAGACTCACGGATCGCCACTTACGACGTGGTGATTGTGGGAGGCGGCATTGTGGGCTTAACCTTAGCCTGTGGGCTTCGGGGCTCGGGATTAAAGGTGGCAGTGCTGGAGTCTTCCCCCCGTGGTTCCGCTGCTCGGCGATCGCAAGCCTACGCTTTTTCATTAACCTCTGCGCGGATCTTTCGTGGGTTAGGTCTTTGGGATCAGGTACGTCCCCAGGTAGAGCCTTTCCACCACATTCGTTTGTCAGATTGTGACTGGCCCGATGTGGTTACCTTTGAACCGGCTGACGCCGGAGAAGAGGAGGATTTGGGCTATGTGGCGGAGCACATGGTTTTGATGGAAGCGTTGCAGGGGGCGGTGGAAGCAGCTCCCGATGTGCATTGGATTGGTCCAGCGATCGCCCAGAACGTTACTTACAAAGAGGACTGGGCGTATATCGCGGTCAAGCCCGGTAACGACACCGTTGAGGTTCCTTCCCAGGTGCGGGCGAAGCTAGTGATTGGTGCTGATGGATCGCGATCGCCCCTACGTACGGGAGCCGACATCACCACCAGCGGCTGGAAATATTGGCAATCGTGCATCGTAACGGTGGTGCGCCCGGAGAAGCATCACAACAACACGGCATTTGAACGGTTTCAAACCAGCGGTCCCTTCGCCATTTTGCCCCTGCGAAACACCTGTCGTGTGGTGTGGACAGCGCCCCACGAAGAGGCGGAAGCAATGATGAAGCTAGAGGACCAGGAGTTTTTGCAGGAATTGTCACAGCGGTTTGGGGATCAGTTGGGATCGCTTGAGCTGGTGAGCGATCGCCGACTGTTCCCGGTACAACTAATGCAGTCAAAGCGCTATGTTGCCCCGCGGTTGGCATTGGTGGGGGAAGCAGCCCACAATTGCCACCCAGTCGGTGGGCAGGGGTTGAACTTAGGTATTCGCGATGGAGCAGCCCTGGCAGAAGTCTTGGTGGCAGCATGCCAGCGAGGTGACGATCTTGGAGCCGTTGAAACCTTGCGCCCCTATGATCGCCAGCGCCGATGGGGGAATCTGCTGATTTTAGGCTTCACGGATATTTTGGACCGGGTATTTTCCAATCAGTGGCTGCCGGTGATGGCGGTGCGGCGGCTGGGGTTATTTGCCATGCAGCGGGTGGCACCTATTAAGCAAATTGCGATTCGGGTAATGACTGGAAAGTGGGGGCGTGTCCCTCAGCTTGTGCCCCCTGAGGCCAATTCTGAGACGTAAATCCTGAGACGTGAACTCTTAGCAGTCATTAAACGAAGGATAGTAAGAATGAACCTTAGGGTTTGGCTAGCCCCCAGGCTAGGGCGGTGGCAACTAAGGCGATCGCCAACCATTGCCAGAACGGTAGAAGCAGGTGAAATAGGGCATCGGGGATAAACACGAAAATGACGTTGAATACAACGTTCAGAATCGACAGCAGCGCCAACACCACAACAATAAGAACCACAGCCACTCTGTAAATCTCTACAGCAATCGCCCCGATGAAGGGCAGTCAAGCTAGGGTGAATTAACAGCGCAATCGCCACAGAATTTGCACCCTTCCTATGACTTTAAAGATATTTGCCTTAAAAACCGTAAAAAATTTGGGGATTGTTAGAGGGGCGATCGCCCTAACCCCAGCGATTTCCGTTCTGGTCACTGGTGCCATCCTTAGCGCCCCCACCGCCAGCGCCAGCCTCGCCGTGTCTCCCGATACCTTGCCCCTATCCGTCGTCGGAACCGCTGGCGGACGTGTGGCAATTCCCCAAGGAATCGTCCCCGCCGGGCAAGGACGCCCCCAAAAAAGCTGCCTCGGCTTTGCCTCTCTTGAAGCCAATCACCGTCTGGATTTAAACACGGTACCCAGCAGCCTAACCATCACCGTTAACAGCTTTAGCTCAGACGTGGACACCACTTTGGCAGTGAAAACTCCCGAAGGACAATGGCTTTGCGGCGACGATATTAGCGCCACCAATACAGATGCAGCCGTCACCATCAGTTCTCCATCTGCCGGCAGTTACGAAGTATGGGTGGGTACCTTCGACGGTGGTTATGCCGACTACGAACTCAGCCTGAATTAAACGTTCCGATTAAACAGCTAGTAGATTTAGCTATAGGTCCAGATATTTAGACGAGCTGTCCTGGGGACGAGCGTGGAGATAGCGTCCGGTGGTGGCGACGCTGGAATGTCCCAGGGTATTTTGCACCAGGTGAATTGGTGCCCCTCGGTCTAAGGAGTGGCTGGCATGGGCATGACGAAGCCAATGGGGGGAAATATTGGCTTCGAGACCCGCTGTGCGGGCCGCCTGACGAACGATGCGCATAATTTGGGACGGGTCTAGGGCACCGCCGCCTTTTCGGCTTGGAAACACGGGGGTGGTGCGCGTTGGGGGCGTGGGGCGTTTTTCCTTAAGGGTGTGCAAGTCTTGCCATACGCTGGCGGGAATCAGCACCACTCGGGTTTTATTGCCTTTGCCGTAAATGGTCACCTGCCCGCCGTCCTGACGCGATCGCAAATCCCGCCATTGCAACCCACACAGCTCACTCACCCGCAGCCCGCAAGAATACAACATTCGCAGCATCACCCGATTGCGATCGCTGGAGGCATGGTCAATTAGCGCTAGCACCTCCTCCCGGGTCAAGATTCGCTCCGATAGGGTGTCCTTACTGCTGGGCACTTTAAAAGCGGACCCAATATTGTTAGGATTCACCCCCATCTGATGGGCAAATTTCAAAAACGACTTGATGGCGGCAATGGTACGTCCCAGGCTGCTGGGAGCCAAACGTTCACCCTCCAGATGGTCAAAAAAACGCTGCACGTCCATAGCGTCCAACTCATTCAGCGGGGCGTCCGCAAATTGCAAAAACCGCTCTGCATCACGACGATAGTAACGGCGAGTATGGCGACTTTTACCATGGAGCCATAGGGTTATGAGCTGCTGAGTTTCTGGGGCGATCGCCACTGCGATCGCAGAATCAGAGGGGGGCTTAGTTATTGGGGGCTTAGTCATAGGAAATCAAGCACCGGAGCAAGCAACCTGTTTGCTTTATCGTACCTTTGCCACAATTTTGAGGAGTCCATAACAGTTCCCTCGAAATCAGACGTTTCAAAAATACTTTAAAAGTGTCCAGATTTAGGGTCCTGTAGGAGCTGTCATCCTTTAAGCCCCAAAGTCTTTGACCGTGACGGTTTCAGCCCCCAGATTTTTTATTCTCAAAGGGCGTGAAATCCCCACTGTGTAGGGCTTCTGGCACTTAATTAATGGCACGATTTAATGACATGCCCCAGATTCAAGTCCTTTCAAAGCTTGCAACTCGAAGACGCAACCCTAGGCGATCGCCTGCACCACCTGCACGCTGCCCCCTGCATAACACCGCTGCTCCGCAGATCTAAAGCCAACGGATTTGCACAGCTCCACCAAATCAACATCAATAAACGCCCAGGATGTTTCCGTTTCAAACAGCGCCATAAATGTCATGAGCCCCGGCCACAACAGCCGCCCTGTCACAGTGGAATCCGGGCGATGAAAATCCACCGTAGTTAACATTCCCCCCGGCTCCAATACCCGCAACGCCTCCTGAAGAATCTGCCGCAACTGGTCCGACGTCATCTCGTGGAGAGCAGCGCTAGTGTGCACTACTTGAAAACTATTGTCAGGAAGGGGAATTTCCTCCGCAAATCCCTGCACATAGTCCGCTTCCGGCACGTTTACCTTGGCTCGATCCAGCGATCGCGGTGACGCATCCAACCCAGTCACCGTCGCCCCTCGCGCCACCCAAAACGCCGTCGTTTGGCCACTACCACAGCACAAATCCAATACCCGCAGCCCCGGAGTTTCCGGGACCCCCACCATTGGTAGCTGACGAAACTGGGATTCTCCCCCCACCGCCAAAGTCGCCAACCGGGAAACCCCGTCGTAAAGCCATTGATATCGGTAGCTCAGATCCCTTAATACTGTTGCCATACTGCTATTCTTTGGTGCAACTTCTCCTAAAAAAGTCGGGAAGCTGGTATCAAACTTGATAAAAACTTGCAATTATTCAAGACAAATCTAAACCAAAACTGTTGCGATTCTTTAGGACACTTTGATTATTGCGACTCATTCCTAAAACTTTGCTTTACTATAATTATCACAAGCGGAAAAGTTCAATATTTATTTAGGAAACGGGCTGGCTATGGGTCGTGTAGGGGTTTTGTTACTCAACTTAGGTGGACCGGACAAACTCGAAGATGTCCGTCCCTTCTTATTCAATTTATTTGCCGATCCTGAAATCATTCGGCTGCCTGCCCCCTGGATGCAGAAGCCTTTAGCCTGGCTAATTTCCAGCTTGCGCGCTCGAAAGTCCCAAGAAAGTTACAAGGTCATTGGCGGCGGCTCTCCCCTGCGACGCATCACCGAAGAGCAGGCGGAACAGCTGCAAGAGTCCCTAAGTGATCGGGGCTACGACGCCAAGGTCTACATAGGCATGCGCTATTGGCATCCATTCACTGAGGAAGCGGTGGAAGAAATTAAGAAGGATGGCGTTGAGCAATTGGTGATCTTGCCTCTCTATCCTCAGTTTTCCATTAGCACTAGTGGGTCCAGCTTCCGTCTTCTAGAAAAAATCTGGGATAACGATGAAGTTCTAAAAGGTATCAAGCATTCTGTGGTGACCTCTTGGTACGACCACCCTGACTATTTAGGGGCAATGGCCGATCTAATTAGTAAAAAAATCGACCAAGCAGATGAGCCGGAAAAAGCTCACGTATTTTTCAGCGCCCACGGCGTGCCCGCCAGCTACGTGACTGAAGCTGGAGATCCTTACCAAAAGGAGATCGAAGATTGCACCTCCATGATCATGGATCGGTTGGGGCGGTCTAACCCCCACTCATTGGCGTACCAAAGTCGGGTAGGTCCGGTGGAATGGCTTCAGCCTTACACCGACGTGGCCATTGAAGAGCTAGGAGAGAAGAAGGTGGAAGAGCTTGTGGTGGTGCCCATCAGCTTTGTTTCCGAGCACATTGAGACTTTGGAAGAAATTGATGTGGAGTACCGGGAGCTGGCTGAAGAGTCAGGAATTCGCAACTTCTTACGGGTGCCGGCTTTGGATTCTCACCCTCAATTTATCCATGCCCTAACGGATATGACGATCAAGGAAATTGAGAGTCCTGGTATCCCTTTGAGTGCCGTAATGCACCCTCCTGCCAGCACCAAAATCTATCCGCAGGAAAAGTGGGAGTGGGGCTTAACCACTGCGGCAGAAGTGTGGAATGGGCGATTGGCAATGGTTGGCTTCCTAGGGCTTTGTGCGGAGCTACTGGTTGGTCAAGGACCGTTACACTTTATCGGCATCCTGTAAGGTCCAAAAACCGGGGCTTTACAAGCATGGATATTGTTGGCGATCACCCCTAAGTTTCAAGTCAATACCCGCCGGTTTCAAACCGAAAAGAACGGTAAGGACGGTTTAAAAACTGGTTAGGCTACGGAAACTGGGATGATCGCCAAAGGTCGAATAATTACAGTGACTTCAAGACTTATTTACAGCAGGCTTAAGGCTTATTAGATCGAGAGCCTTGATGTTTTCTGGCGGCTGTGCATTATTTTGATGGTCGTTTCTAGAGTCTGAAGCCCTTCGAGGGGGCTCATTACTATCAATTTTCTTGATATTTGACCTTGACCCTGAGATTATCTTGAGAGTCTCTTTACCTTTGAAGTCACTTCTTAAAAGTCGCTAACACAACAAACTGGGTTGAATCTTTAAAATCCACGGTTCTAGACCTGGGTGGAAAGCATTGAAGTTTCAGCAATGTCTTGGCGTGTGTTTGTGCCCTTGCAAGATTAAACGGTAGAAATCCAGAACGGTAAATAAAATGGCAGCCCAAATCTCAGTAATCAACCCACGTAAATGGAGCCTGACTCGCCTTCGCTCTCGACTAAGCCGGTGGAGCAAGCGCTGTTTTGGGGGACTGGCGGTTACCACTGGCGGGGCGTTGATGGTGTTAAGTGGCGCGGGAAGCTTGCCAGCGATCGCCCTTACCGACGAAGAATTTAGCCAACGACTGGAGTCAGTACCGGTCTTTACGATTTTGCGTGAGGATGGACGCCCCTTTGTGGTGTTCCCCAATCGCGGTAATGATGCCACCGAGCCCAGCCGGGAAGATGCCCGCATCCTTAGCTTCTTGGATCCGGACAACGTGGAAGAGTTTATGGAGTGGATTCGCGAAGAAAATAGCGAAGAAGCGGACAAGGTAAGTGTTTTTGTGTCTTCCATTGGGGACGTCTACCAGTGGAGCGTTGACAATCCGGATGGTCCCAAGGTGGAATATTTTCCCATTGCGGATCAAATACCAGAAGCATTGCGAATTGTTCAGGAAGCCAACCCTGATCGGAACATTCAGCGTTTTCCTGGGGTGCCTTTGTTTGTTGCCACCAATAGTGATGGCGACGGTTATTTGACTTTGGAGCAAAACGGTCGCAAGGTGGTGCCCTTCTTCTTCCGTCTAGAGGACCTGAATTCTGTTTTGGAACGGTTTCGCGGCAGCTCCGACGCCAGCGTTTTGGATAATGTGAAAGTTGAGGTTGCCACTTTGGATCAGATTCTCGGAATTTTGAGATCCTCTGATGCCAGCGACGGTGATTTGGTAGAACGCATTCGTCTGATTCCCTCTGGGGAAGCTTTAGAGTACGTGCGCGGTCTACAGGGGGCTTCAGAAAATGCTCAGGAAGAGGCGGAGCGCCCCACTGAAGGAGCTGGAGCTCTAGCGCCGTAGCATTGCCAATTTTGTCTGCGAACATCTGCAAACAATAAGGGCTGTCATCAACAAGACTTAAAAAATGAAGCCTCAAATCTAGGGGCTGTCACCATTTAAGATTTAAAGACTATGGCTGTAAGGGTTTCAGCCCCCAATGCTTTGATCTTTTAAAGGGCGTGACTCCCCACGACGTGAGGCTTCTGATGCTTAATTGATGACACGCCCTGGAATCAAGTGCCTAAGGGCTTTGAGAGTTTCAGCCCCTGTTATCTTTCATTTTAAAATGGCGTGTATTTCTTAGCTGCGCTGAGGGATTCTGGCAATTGTATTGATGTTCCCTCGATCCAAGTTTGTTTTAAGGGGCGTGCACTCCCCCCGCTGCATAGAGCCTTTGGAGCTTGATTGATGACACGCCTCAATAAAAAGCATTGCCCTTTTGCCATCGCCAAAGAGCAGTGGCAGCAGTGGTACCAGTGGGGGCAAGAGCATTCTGCCAAACACCAGATTTCTCTTGGTGAACTGGATTGGTTTTTACTGGCGGTGACGGATGTAGATCGGCTGACCCTGCGCCTAGGCATAGGCGATCGCCCCATCAATAGCCAGTTTGATTTGGCAGAACTTACTCGGCGCTGGAAACACCGGTGCGGCGATCACGCCCCGGTGCAATACTTAGCGGGCTCAACCCCGTGGCGAAATTTAACCCTACGGGTAACCCCGGCGGTTTTAATCCCTCGCCCAGAAACAGAATTGCTAGTGGATTTAATCTACCAGCAAGTTCAGGAACATTTTCTTAAGTCTGATCCGACTCAATCTATTCAAATAGCTGATTTGGGTACGGGCAGTGGGGCGATCGCTCTAGGGCTGGCCCAGCTTTTGCCTGAAGCGAATATTTACGGCGTTGACTACAGTGAAGATGCCGTGGAGATCGCCCGACAGAATAGCAAACATCTCCAACTGCCAGTGAAATTTCTCCACGGCACTTGGTTTGAGCCCCTGGACACCCTGGGTAAAAGCTCCGAAAGCTGGGCGGCGATCATCTCCAACCCCCCCTACATCCCCTCAGCCACAGTCCGTACCCTACAGCCGGAGGTGGTTAACCACGAACCCCACTTGGCACTGGACGGCGGCGAAGACGGTTTGGATGCCATTCGATATTTAATTGAGCGATCGCCCGAGTACCTGTGCCCTGGAGGCATTTGGGGCGTAGAACATATGGCTGGGCAAGGAACTGCCATCATTGAGTTGCTACAGGAAAACGGGAACTATGGGCATATTCAAGGGCATTGTGACCTTAGTGGATGCGATCGCTTCGTAACAGCCACCCGCAAAGGAAACGCGTCATCAACGTTCAATCAGACGGATCTAAATTAAGAAAATGACGTTTGCGAGGGTCAATATAAGGATTCACTTTTACAGCCGTCGCAAAAACAACATGTTGAACACTCTCCGTCTATCCGGCTTGGTCACTCTTAAGGATAAGAGTTCCTCAGGCATTCAAGTATCACAGCCCTTGCGACGACACGTGGTCATTGAAACACCAAGATCCGCATTTAACCCCTCTTTATAACTGCGATTTAGGCTGTTCACGCCGACTATTTTCCATATCCTTAACTTAAGAAAAACTTATTTCTTAGGGCATTCTCAGAGCTATACCTCTACGCTTTTACCTCGATGAACTAATCTTTTAGGTATCTGGGAAAAAGGCTTTGCATAGGTTAACCTCAGTAAGAGTGCCATTTGCCATGCCTCAAAATCTTTTCTGAGATTTGTGCCCTAAAGTTGCTTCGTCGTTACGGGTCCTTTTCCAAAGGCAGCGTTGAGAATAATTGCTAAAGCGTCTTACTTGGTGATTTAGGATTTTCTAGAAAGTTATACCAGCATTGTTACTGTGGCAATCAACTAAGTTTCTGTTTTTTTAGCCCACTGGCTTTCAGCAAATTGTCGCTATTGGTAAAAGAGTATGGGCTTTTACCAATAGCGATAATTTGAGTGACACGTTTGTGTTTCTCTCGAAAAGATTGAGCCGAGCCAGCAGCCTTAATTAAACTACTTTTCTTTCAAGAAGGTTGCTTCAGTATTCTTGCGTCAAAATTTTGTTAGAAAATTGTTCTTGAAAAAGCCCTAGATTGTTTCTGAGATGGCTGCTGGAGCCTCTTGAAGGGCAGTTAGGGGCACGAGTAGGGAATAGCTTGCAAGGCATTTTTGATTTCTCAACGCAGATTGCTGAACGAAGCGATGGGAAAGGTTTAGTTATTGGGAATTTTTTGAAAAGGTTCCTATTCAAGACTTCTTCTTACAAGACTTGTTCTTAAGCGTCTCGCCAGGCTTGGTTTATGAAGTTTTGTTTGTAAGAGAGTTCGGGTTTTGTAGCAAAAATTCAGTTTTTTTGTTGAAGATAGGTACAGGTTTCGCAGCCTGGGAACTTAGTGACTTGTTAGTGATTTAGCTTCAGTCAGACTGCATCGCACACTCACAGGTGATTCGTCGGGTATTAATAGACATAGACATGTTGGACGCCAACTCCATTGCCATGGGAATCCACCTTTTCTCATCCCTCGCCCATATAGATGCCCCTCTTTGGATTCTGGACCTGAATCAAAAGGAGCTGGTGTGGACCAACCAGGCAGCCCAGCAGCAGTTTGGAATTGGCCATCTCCAAGGGTGGACTCTGGATGCGGATCGTCGATCTCAAGCCTGTTTGGAAATGCAGGTTGCTGAGCTGCAAGCCTGTCGGGAAGCATTGCTACAGGAAAGCTTTTTGGTTCGGACCTGGCGGTGGGAGCGATCGCCAGGGAATTTTGTTAATGCCGTATGTAAGTGCTCGGCAATGCCAAATTCCGACCCCACTTGCACTTGGATTTTGGTGCAGGGCACGGTGGATTCGCCAGCCCTAGATGCGGCGCGGGCTGATGTGTCCTACCGCGATCGCCTTTTGAACGGTGTGGCGTCGGCGACCCAACAGCTGTTGTCCATTGAAGACCACTCGGCAGCCATCAACCGCGCCTTGTCCACCTTGGGGGAAACCACCAATGCAGTGCGAGCCTATGTGCTGCGTAACTATCCCCATCCCGTAACGGGAATGCCCCTGGCGAATTTGCGCTGGGAGTGGTGTTCGGGCAAGGTAGAGCCTCAAATTGAAAACTTAGAGCTCACAAACCTGTCTTACCACGAGGTACTTCAGGATTATTACGATAGCCTATGTAAAGGTGCCGGGGCGATGGTGCCGTCGTCGGCTATGGGAGGAGCCCTTCAGCATCTAACAATGCCGTCTTCCCAGACGTTGTTATTACCGATTTTGGTCCATGAGGACCTGTGGGGGGTGCTAGGGCTAGAACGGGGTGGAAAATCGTGGCTGCGGGCAGAGCAGTCGATTCTAACGGCGGCGGCAGCCAGTATTGGAGGCGCCATGTATCGCCATCAGACGGACGCTCAGCTGTCTCGTTTTAACCACAAGCTGGAGGAGCTGTTGCGCCAGCGCACCTTTACCCTGAAGGCGGCGGTGCGTCAGCTTCAGCAGGAAATGAGCCAGCGGGAACAGGCGGAGCTGCAAATGCAGCACAACGCCTTGCATGATCCGTTAACAGGACTGCCGAACCGAGACTATATTTTGAACGTGCTGAACAGCATGGCTGCGACGGCGAAGGGCACCCAGGATGATGCCCGCGTGGCGGTGCTATGGGTAGACTTGGATCGGTTTAAGGTGATTAACGGCAGTATGGGGCACCAGGCGGGGAACCAGGTGTTGATTGCGGTGGCCCAGCGTCTGCGTATGTGTGTGCAAACCCAGGGGGGACTGGTGGGACGTCTTGGGGGCGACGAGTTTGTGATTGTGCTGCCTCGGGTGCGCGATCGCCGGTTGGCAGAGGCAGTGGCCCAGCAGGTGCACCAAAACCTGGGGGACCCTCTGGTGATTAATCAGCAGCAGGTGTTTATTACGGCCAGTATTGGTATTTCCTTGGGGAATGTGAATAAGCGCAGTGGCGATGCGATTTTGCGAGATTCCAACCTGTTTATGCGCCGGGCAAAGATGATGGGGCGATCGCGCAATGCCACTTTTGATCCGGCGATTCATCAGCAAATGCTGGCCGATTTGCACTTGGAAAATGATTTGCGTCAGGCGGTTAGCGAGCTAGAGGGCGCTTGCCTGGAGGATCTAACGGAGGGCAGCTACCTTAACCAGCATGACACTCCCTTTAAGCTGCACTACCAGCCCATTGTGGATTTAAAAACCGGGCGAATTCGGGCCTTTGAGGCGCTGATTCGCTGGCAACATCCCAGCTTGGGCAATATTTCGCCAGGGCAATTTATTCCCATTGCTGAGGAAACGGGGGTGATTGAGCAACTGGGGCTATGGATTTTGTCCCAGGCTTGTCACCAGTTGCGGCTGTGGCAAACGGAGTTGCGTTATCCCCAGTTGGAAGTGTCGGTAAATTTATCCTGCCGCCAGTTTAGTCAGCATAATTTGCTGGACCATGTGGATGCGGTGCTGGGGGAAACAGGACTTGACCCCCGTCGCTTGAAAATTGAAATTACTGAAAGCACTTTGGCGGACAATTACAATACGGCGATGACGGTGCTTCACGAGCTACATGATCGCTCCATTCAATTGTGCATGGACGATTTCGGCACGGGCTATTCGTCCCTCAGCTATTTAGATCGGTTCCCGCTGGATGTGTTGAAAATTGATCGTTCTTTTGTAAATCGTTTGAAGGGTAAGTCTAATAAGGCAGCGATCGTGCGAGCGATCCTGGGTATGGCTGAAAGCTTGGGGATGAATGCGATCGCCGAGGGGGTGGAAACACCAGAGCAGCTTCGAACGCTGAATCACTTGGGATGCCGCTATATTCAAGGCTATTTCTATTCCCCAGCAGTGGATGCCCGCTCGGCTCAGCAGCTGTTGCTGTCTCACTATGACCCTGTGGCCGGGGAGCCGTCGTCTCCCGTGGAATTAAAAGGCGACTGGCCCTGTGAAGAAAGGCTGGCCTAGGGATTCTCCCGGGCACTCTCCTCGTGAGCTAGAACACGGATATCTTCCCGGTAGAAATGCTGACGCTCACCTTCCACCAAACTATTGTCACTGTCTAACCTGTCGAGGATAACGGTAATGGCTCGCCGACCCACATGAGCCACGGTTCCCTTTTGACCATTCCACTGAGGATCGCCATCAGGACGCTGGGTTTCAATGATGACGCGATCGCCCGTTGACACCTCTGGCACCCCCGGCAACTGATCCGCCTTCCATAAAATCCAATCTCGCACCCAGTAGTTAACAATCTCCGGCGCTTCGTCCTGGGGGCAGTGCCCAGCATCCTCTAGGGCAACAAATTTTTCCACGCAGGCATATTGCTCAAACTGGCGCCCCATTTCCACCGGCTCCCAGGGGTCTTCGGTGCCCCACAGGATAGCAACAGGGCAGGGATCAGGAGAATCACTCAAGGTTTGCAATAAATCCTCCGGCAACGGTCCCTGGGAGTAGCCCGTAAAGGCAAGAAACACGTCGGCGGCTCCTGGGTCCCCTGCTGGCTCCATCAAAATATCCACCAACTCATCGGTAACCGCTTCCGCTTTGTAATACGCCTGGGTCAGGATATTTTTTACGGTTTTGGGGCGGGCAAGCTGGCGAAAAAACCAGTGCCCGATCGCCCGGCGCTTCAACACCGACTGCAAAATCGGTGCGCCCATGCGCTTAAACCAGGGCTGGGTGGCTAAACGGCGATCATGAAGCAGCCGCAGGGAGCAATTTAGCATCCACACACCGCGCACTAAATCCGGGGCATCCACCGCCGTCTGCAAAGCCACCACACAGCCAATGGAATTTCCCACCAAAAACGTGGGCTCGCCGATCACTTCCTGGGTAAATGCCTGAAGCTGTTGGGACCATGTTTCAAAGGTATATCCAGGATCCGCCGGGTCGGGCTTATCGGATCCGCCAAAGCCCAGTAGATCGATCGCAAAAACTCGACAGCTTTCTGCCAACAGGGGTACATTTTTTCGCCAATGTCGCCAGGACGCGCCAAAACCGTGCACCAGCAATACCGCTGGTCCCGAGTCCCCCATTTGTTGGTAACAAATACGAAATCCACGCCACTGCCACTGGTAGGGACAAGCCGGAAACTGGGTGGCAACGGGCTGAGCAACAGGTTCCCTGAGAGAGCCCGATAGCAGGTCAATATTGTTGGTCATGGTGGGTTTGTGCGTCCGGCCTATGGGTCCCTTACCGTTTATTTCGAAGGGTGCCAGCATGCCCTTAAGACATCGTTGAGATCAAAAACAAGCTTGAGATCAAACACAAAGTTTGGATCCAACCTCCCTCTTCAAGCAAGAAGAACTTGCTTTCAACTGACGTCATTCAGGCAATAGCTGTAGGGATCGCTACAAGCGAGAAGCCCCAGGCACTGGCACTCTACATTTTTTAATAGCTTAGGACAGAACCCAGTTCACTAGGGTACGAACGCCGAACCCCGTTGCCCCCGCCGGATTAATGCCGGAGCCGCCGTCGGTCCACACGGGACCCGCCACGTCGATATGCGCCCAGGGGGTAGTTTCCACAAACTGCTCCAAAAATAGAGAGGCGGTAATGGCTCCACCGGGACGAGGTCCCGTATTTTTCATATCTGCGACTACCGACTTCAGTCCGTCGAAATAGCTGGGTTCCATGGGCATTGCCCACAGTTGTTCGCCCGCCTGCTTGCCGGCGCTAACCAGGGACTGGGCAAGCTCTTCATCAGGGCTCCAGATTCCAGCAATAGAGTTGCCCAGGGCCACCACACAGGCTCCCGTTAAGGTAGCCAGGTCCACCATGGCGTCTAGCCCCAGCTTATCGGCAAATACTAAGGCATCCGCCAGGGTCAAGCGTCCTTCGGCGTCGGTATTGTTCACCTCAATGGTTTTACCGTTGGAGGCGGTCAAAATATCCCCCGGGCGCATGGCGCGACCGCTGATCATATTTTCGGTAGCGGCGGAAATAAAGTGCACTTCCACGTCAGGCTGCAGCAAGGCGATCGCCTTAGCGGCCCCAAAGGTAGCCCCAGCGCCCCCCATGTCGGTTTTCATCATGGCGATACCGCTGCCGGCTCCCGCTTTAATATTTAAGCCCCCTGAGTCAAAGGTTAGTCCTTTGCCCACAATGCCCACCTTTTTACGAGGGGTGCCTTTGGGACGATAAATCAAGTGAATAAACTGGGGGGGCAAATCGGACGCCATGGCCACTCCCAGAAACGAGCCCATCCCCAGGGCTTCGCACTCTTCTTGCCCCAACACTTTCACTTCCAAGCCGTGCTCCTGGGCCATATCCTTCGCCATTTGCGCCATGGAAACGGGGGTTACCACATTGGCCGGAGCCGCCACGAGTTCCCGTGCCAACAGGGTTCCCGCCACAACGGAGTTCGCTTGGGATAGGGCATCTTTAGCGATCGCCCCGTCCACATCCGGCAACAGTAGCTCAATGGTTTCTGGGTTGTTTTTCTTATCTTTATCGTCATCTCCAGACTTAAAGCGACTGTCCTTGTAAAGGGCGAGCTGAATGCCTTCGCTAATGGCCTGAACGCTGGCCGCTGGGTCGTCGCCAATCACCGGCAAGGATAGTCCCAAGGAATGGCATTTCTCCGACCGCGCCCGCTTGGCCACCGCTCCGGCCGCCTGCCGTAAGGTTTCCAGGCTTGCTTTGTCAGGGTCACCCAAGCCCACCACAATCACTTTGCGCACGTCCCCAGAGCCGACCCGCGCCGCCAGCACGCTCTTTGCCTTGCCCGTAAAGGACGCCTCTTCAATAATTTCCGACAGGGTGCCCCCTAGCCGTTCGTCCAGCTTAGCCAAATCCCCCGGCAGGTCGATTTGTCCTTGCCACAGCCCGATCGCCAAACCAGTGCCGCTCCAGGCGATCGCGGTCGTTTCCACAGCGTGCAACTGCATGCTTATCCCCTCTCAGTAATATCTAAACTGCCCTTGGCAACTTCAGTCCCCTAGCCTAACGTAAGGCGGGCGCACAGTTCTGAATGCCCCAATTAGGGCAGCTTGAGATACCTCGATTGGGACATTCACTAACGTTGTTTACGTCCCACCAGTTGATAGCGTCCCAGTTGTCCCGCCTGGTAGGCATTGATGATGACCCGATAGGCACCGTCCACCGGCAATACCACTTCCACGGTGGAGTTGGTGTTGCGATCGGCGCGATCATCATTGCTACCTAAAAGTTCGCCGCTAGGATCCACCAGCACCAGGTACGTATCAAAATCAGGGCTGTCTAAATTAATCACCACCCGCTCCCCAGCTCGCCCCCGAAAATAAAAATCGTCAAAGGCGCTGCCATCGCGATTTAAGGTGCGAGAACTACGATCCAGCTGACCGGCATGGGTAAACAGCACGTTAGCGTCGTCGGACGGATTAGGGCGAGGGCGGGCTGACGGATTGTCCCCCAGCTGCCCCCGTAGCGCATAGGCGCCCGTTTGTCCAGGCATTCGGCTGTTCACATAAATGCGGTAGGTGCCGCTGCTGGGCAAAGTTTCCACCAGGCGAGCGGTACTGCTGCCGTCTCGCGGTCCTGACTGCACCAAGTCGCGACCGTTCGAGTCCAGCAAAATTAAGTACGGTTCAAAGTCCGAGCTGGTTAGTTCAGCCCAAATGCTCTGCCCCGCTCGCCCTTCGAAGGTATAAGCGTCGTAATAGCTGTTATCAAAGGGCAGTTGGCGATCGCCCCCCTGTAATCCCCCACGAATGACGGAGCCGTTCAAAGCCAACGACCGGCTGGCGCGCACCCCCTGAGCCGTAGTGGGCAGTCGCCCCGACCGGGCAGAGGCTAAAAAGGGCTGCACCTGGTCTGTGGAAATAGCAAAACCGATGCCAATATTACCGTCAGATCGCCCGGTAAAAATCGACGTATTGATACCAATAAGTCGCCCCTGGCTGTCTAGCAACGCTCCCCCGGAGTTGCCGGGATTGATAGCTGCGTCCGTTTGGATCAGCCCTCGCTGTCGGTCCAAACGGCTCACCAGCCCCGCCGTAAAGGTGCCCTGGAATCGCCCGAAGGGATTGCCAATGGCGAAGGCTCGCTGTCCCACCTGTACCGATCCAGGTGGCGCAAACTCAACGGTGGGCAAGTTGGTGGCATCCACTTTGAGTAAGGCTAAATCCAAGCCGTTTTGACCCACTCCTAGCAGGCGGGCGTTGTAGCGCTGATTGTTGGACAGCACCACCGTAATGCCCCCTGAGCGAGCGCCGCGCAACACATGGGCGTTGGTAATAATTAAGCCATCGCTGTCGATGATCACGCCGCTGCCGGTGCCTTGTCCCGCTTCAATGGACACCACCGCTGGGCTGGCTTTTTGGTAAACCCGAATATTGGTTTCTTCGGCATTGCTGCGTTGGGCTTGGGGCACCACTGGCAGGGCGGTGGCGGGGATGTTTCCTAAAAAGCCGAGCCCCAGCAAAGCCCCTAGGGGTAAGCTTAGGGCTTTGAGCAGCAGGCGATCGCCCACGGTCCGTTTACGATTTGCAGGGGAACCGTGAGGGGAAAGTTGGATAGGGTTTTGAGTCGATCCAAGGGGAGCGATGGATGACTGAATGGGGAATAGAGCCATACCTGTAGACGGGGATAGGTGGGGAAGCAAACGCAGGCGTATTTCTACATTAGCTGCTTCATTTTGCAAAGACAGGATATGCGTGACAGATGCAATTTTGCCTGCACTAATTCTTAAAAAAACGAAGCAAAAGCCGGTGCAATAGGTCAATCACCCGTAAATTCCACGAACGCACGTTCCACAAAAATTACGGACAATAGTGTTGATTGTGTCAGGGAAATTTTTGTTTCATAAACACGTTGCACCTTCGTTGAGTCAGCCCTGCAAACACCTCCTTCAATCAAAGGTCAGTGGAAGGGCAAGGGCAGGCTCCTGTAACTTTGTCGCAAGGTCACTTTGTCGCAAGTTACTCGGTCACAAGTTGCTCCGCCCCAAGAGCTTGGTAAAGGGCGTCGTGAATCATTTGGTAAACGGTGTCCCAGTCATCAACGGCGGGCTGACGAAATAGGCGATCGCTAGTGTACCAAACGCTGTGGGGGCGGTTCCGCAACCATCGCCAGTCCGCGAGCCAGGGCAGCAAAATCCACACAGGCTTCCCCAGGGCTCCCGCCAGGTGCGCCACTGCCGTATCCACAGAAATTACTAAGTCGAGCTGGGCGATCGCCGCCGCCGTCTCTGAAAAGCTGGTGAGGGACTTGCTTAAGTCGATTAGCTGTCCATCGTCAAAGAAGGGCTGTCCCGTGGGCACATCGCGCCCCACCTGTAGGGAATATGGTTGTATCTGGGGATGGTCAATTGCCCCCATTAGCTGGGTGAGGTCACAGGTTTTTTGGCGATACTGGTCCACTAAGTCTGATAAATCCCGGTGGCCGCTAGCCCACACAATGCCAATTTTGGTGCGGGCTGTGGGAGAAGTGGAAGGGGGGAGGGTGAAGTTTTTGGCGCTGTGCGGTACCGAAAGATAAACCGAGTTAGAGGCGGTTTGGGTTTGGGCGATCGCCGGTTCCGGGGCAAAGAAACGGGGCAGACTCATTAGGGGCACCCCCACATCGTAAACAACCCCATCCAAGGACTCATCCCAATCCACGAAACGATCCACGCAGCCCAATGTCATCACTAGCTCTCGTAAACATTGCCGCCCGCGAAAAATCAGCCGCGCCGCCGCCTTGAGCTGGGGCAAATATCGACAAAACTGAATCGTATCCCCTAGCCCCTGTTCGCTGCGCACCAAAATGGTTTTGCCTGCCAGCGACTCCCCTTGCCATAGGGGCTGACAGTCCATGACCACCTCGCGAAAATACTCTTGCTTTAAGCGCCAGTGGTACTCCGCCCAGCCTCGCTGCCACTGTCCCGCCGCCAATAACAATAGGGAAAAGCTACAGCGATGCTCCACCGATGCCGGAGCCATTTCCACCGCTCGGTCGTACGCCGCGATCGCCCCCGCCAGATCTCCTAATTGATTCAGCGCGTGTCCTTCCCGAGCCGCCGCCTGGGGCACCGGGGGAAACTGAGGCTGTTGCGCCGCGCGGTAGGTGCCATAGGCTCGCTGCCAATCTCCCACCCGCCCCCAGGCATCCCCCAGGGCAAAATACACGGGCAGTAGGTTTGGATCCCGCAGCAACGCCTGGGAATAGAGCACGATCGCCCGATGATTTTCGCCTGCGTTCCCCGCCATTCGCCCCAGGTTATAAAAGGGCTCCGGACGGTTGGGCAAACAGCCAATGGCTTGGTGATAGAAATCTTGGGCGATCGCCGTTTTTTTCTGCAACACCGCCAACCCCGCCGCCTGCATCAGTAAATCTGGCTGGTTGGGATTGCGAAACAGGGCTTGGGAATAGGCAGCGAGGGCAATTTTGGGATCGCGATCATGGCAAAACAGTCCCAAAGCTTGATAGGTCCAGGGGCGATTCGGAATGGTTTCAATCACCGTGTAAAACCAGTCCAGCATCCAATCATCAGCCGCAGCTTGTGCATCCTCCGCCTGCTCTTTCGATGCCGGCACCGTGCCATCCAACCACTCCGGATCAAACCAAACCGGTGACTCTGATGTTGCCAACGTTGATTCTGAAATTGCACCCACCTCTGAATTAGCCAACGGTCTTACGCCCTAAACCTCTGCACGCTTAAACTTACCGCCATATCCCGTCACATGTCGCCGCCATGTTTTCAGAGCGCTCTCGGTGCTTTACTGCGAACCGACGTCAAGATTTGAAAGACATTGGCGAAAAATATGGTTTAAAACTCCCAATAATTGACCTGGATCACCACTGGTATAAGGACGGCTTTCGTAAACAATTCCACCTGTATCAAGCTTATAAAATTGCTAAGTGATTGCATTAGTTACGACGTCCAAGCTATCAATTTTTAAATCACTATTTGCGTTTTTCCACTGACAGGTGTACATCTCCACTAAACATTGGGCTAATCCCTGTTCAAAATCATCCTTTTTTGCTTCCACAACGCACACGTAGGGACGTTCTAAATAATCGCGACGTTCGGCAACCAAGTAGTCTGCATTTCCTTTGGCGCGATCGCTACTGATCGCTGCTCCTTTCCAGATTTTCGGGGACTTAAGGGGATTTGCTTCTTCACAATAGGCATCAATCAGCAGCTCTTTTGACTTTTCGTAACTGCGTAAGCTGACGGGGTGACAAGAAGGCTAAAAGGCTTCCTGTATCTTCCTCTTAGCCCT
>ERZ1740067.198-NODE-198-length-50066-cov-7.056328_pt1 | contig 50066 bp, 51 predicted proteins | sample MGYA00581736_ERZ1740067 | MGnify/ENA primary metagenome ERZ1740067 (study PRJEB43018, sample SAMN04849236) | marine metagenome | isolation source: floating plastic debris | place: Pacific Ocean | collected 2008-08-27 | study: EMG produced TPA metagenomics assembly... | reverse complement strand
ATCCCTAAATGCAACCGAGTTGCATTTAGGGATATTTATTATTTTTGAGACAATCTTAAATATTTGAGTTTACTTTATTGAATTTATGTGTTATGTCATTAGATAAAAAGTTACCCGTAACGGTTTTAAGTGGTTTTCTAGGTGCAGGTAAAACAACCCTTTTAAATCATATTTTGCATAATAAAGAGGGTTTAAAAGTAGCGGTCATCGTAAACGATATGAGTGAAGTGAACGTTGATGCGGCCCTGGTTCAAAGTGAAAACACACTATCGCGAACCGAAGAAAAACTTGTAGAGATGAGTAACGGTTGTATTTGCTGTACCCTTCGAGAAGATTTAATGATTGAGGTAGAGCGATTGGCAAAAGAAGACCGTTTCGATTATTTGCTTATTGAAAGTACTGGAATCAGTGAACCAATTCCAGTAGCACAGACGTTTTCCTTTATAGATGAAGAAAACAACATTGACCTTTCGCGTTTTAGTTATGTGGACACCATGGTTACCGTGGTGGACGCCTTCAATTTTTTTAAGGATTTTGGAAGTCCGGAAACCTTGATGGATCGCGAACTCACCGATATGGAAGGGGATTATAGAACAATCGTAAATCTTCTGACCGATCAGATTGAATTTGCCAATGTCATCGTTTTGAACAAAACCGATTTAGTTTCAGAGGATACGCTGAACATGTTAAAGACTATTGTTAACAAATTAAACCCTTCAGCAACTATTATTGAATCTGAGTTCAGCAGGGTTGACCCAAAAAATATTCTTAACACCGGACTCTTCAATTATGAAGAGGCAGAACAAAGTGCTGGATGGATTGAGGAATTGAACAAAGACGAGCATACGCCAGAGACAGAAGAGTATGGTATCAGTTCTTTTGTGTATCGAAGTAAAAAACCATTTGATCCAGAACGCTTTTGGAACTATGTACAGGAAAAATTTCCAAGCACCATAATCAGGAGCAAAGGGTTATTTTGGTTGGCTTCCCGTCCCGAACAGGCAATCATATGGGGACAGGCCGGTAGCTCTTTACGAGCTGATAGCGCCGGAGTTTGGTGGTCAAGTATGCCTCTTCAAAAAAGGGAGGGATTCATATCCTTTATAGAAAACCAAGAACACATCGAAAAAGACTGGGACCCTACCTTTGGTGACAGAAAAAATGAAATTGTTTTTATTGGTCAAGACATGGATGAAGGGGGTATTCGAAAACATTTGGACGCTTGCTTAGCGACAGATAATGAAGTAGAATCCAACCTGTGGAAAAATGGATATTTGGATGATTGGCCCGTGGAACGTTCATATGTAATGGAGTAATCAAATAATTACCAACTTGGTATGAAAAGAATTCGCTTTGTAAAAAATGTTTTGGGAGTTGGTTTACTTTCCGCTGTGGGATGTAAAATCGACAGAGGTGAAAAGAGAGCAATCCTTAATGAGACCGACCAAAAGCTCAAAAAAAGGGAAGATGCTGAAAAGCTGCGGGAAGAGCTCATTGCGGCTTGGCATAAATCTGAAAAAATGACCATGGCCAATGTCGAACAAATGCCACCTGAATTCTTTTCCTTTAAGTATACAAAAGAGGCCATGTCTTTTTCGGAGCAATGGCGTCATTGTATCATCTACACTTGTGGTCAATTGGCCGGTAGAGCAGATATTAATAACCCCTACGAAGGGGTAAAGCTTCCGGTGCAAATGCCGAAAGAAGACATTTTAAAAGAGTTAAAGAACCTGTACAATCACGTACGCCAAGCTATTAAAAATTTGTCTTATGATAAGCTGATATCAGATTGTGATTTTGCAGGTGAGACCATTCCCGTTTGGAGACTATTTTATGCCATGGAGAACCATATTATTCACCATAGAGGACAAAGCATCGTGTATTTACGTCTCAAGGGTATCATTCCCAAGGGATATTACGGCTGGTAGACTTTTATAAACTTCTCTTATACTTGTGCCCGAATAGTTTATATTTATGGAGCTAAAGTGGATTGTTTTATTTAACCAATAGAAAAAAAGCTGATTATGTTACAAAGAAAATTTGCCGAAGTCGTCAAAAGTTACTTCCCCGAGGCTATGGATGCCAAGGACACTTCTATACATTACCTGGGAAAAATGCAGTTAGAGTATGAAATTGATATTTCCAAAGTGTTAATGGCCACTTCGGTCTGCTCTGATGACATCAATGTGCCCTCAACCACCTTTTTTAATGTCTTGTTCGGGCCATTTATTATGGGCGGATTGGGTGGATTGCCCTTTGCTGGTCAAACGGGTATGACCGCTTTCGCGCATCATATCCCAGATGAAGGTAGCGCCTTTATATTTTATGGTCCACATATTGGAATTACCCTTGATGGCGATTTAGGTAAAATGTATAGACCACGCCAAGAAGATACCGGAAACTCGTGCGGCGCCCTGATGTTGGCCCTAAGTCGATTCCAAGACGGTGATTATAAGCCGGTCATAAATGACGATGACTATCAGCAAATGAAACTTGAGGAGAGTCTATTGCCCTATCGAGAAGAGATACTGAATAGCTCAAACAAAGAAAAAGCGATAACAGAAGCTACCTATGATATTATAGACAAGAAGATTCATGAACATGTAAAATCATGTAAAGGAGAATTTCCAGTGGATCGGGTAACCCTACTAGGTGGTATCATTGTGAATACTGATTACGGTTTAGACGATTATTTTGTAGCGAAAAATTTTGAAGTAATAGACTTAAAAACGTTGTAATACAAGCATCTAAAATGATATAAAAAGTAATGGCATCTAGATGCCATTACTTTTTTTGATTTAAAGAATCGAGAAAGTGTAGTTTGCAAATGGTAGATTTGGCATCGATCAGACCATATTTTCAATGAACAAAGACAATCCCAAGAAGACATCATTTTTTAGCCGTATTCCACATGCGATTACAATGCTGTTTACCATCATCGTATTTGTTTCCATACTCACGTACATTCTTCCAGCGGGTATTTATGAACGGGTATTGGTCAATGGTAGGAGCACCGTTGTTCCAGGCTCGTACGCCACCATTGATTCCACCCCTATAGGTATTCTTGATATGTTCAAGGCCATTCCCCTTGGTTTTAAGGCGGCCGTTGAAATTATATTTATTGTTTTAGCTGGGGGTATCATGTTCGGATTCATGGAAAAATCCAAAGCTGTGGAAAATGCCGTTGGTACATTGATAAAGAGTTTGGGACTACAACGCAAAAACCTGATTATTGTAATTATGACCTTCATTTATGGGGTTTTGGGAGTTGCCGTAGGCTATGAAAATAATATTGCCATGGTTCCCATTGCAGCAGTGCTGAGTTTGGCACTAGGCGGGGATTTGGTGCTTGCGGCAGGAATTTCGGTTGGAGCAATGACCATTGGCTTTGGTTTGTCGCCCATAAATCCATATACCGTTGGCACAGGTCATAAGTTAGCAGAATTGCCTATGTTTTCTGGGGCACCCCTTCGTAGTGTCATTTGTTTTTTGGGGTTAAGCGTTATGGCGTTTTACAACGTACGTTATTTCAAACGAATTGAAGACGATCCGACCAAAAGTTTGGCAAAAGGATTAAACACTGATAATCTTACTTTGTCAAAACCTATTGAAGCATATAGTCTGAATCCTAACAATTGGTTGGTTATCGTAATCTTCATTCTGGGTCTTATGGCCATTCTCTATGGTGTCTTTAATTTGAATTGGCATATCAACGAACTCTCAGCAATATTTTTGATGATTGCCCTACTTTGTGGGCTAGCTTCTAAAATGAGTGCCACAACAATGAGCGAAACCGTCTTGAAGGGTGTTGCTTTGGCGGCACCAGGAGCTTTTATGGTAGGTTTTGCCACAACCATTAAAGTATTGATGGAGATAGGTAATATTGGTGATACCATATCGTATCAGCTATCGACTATTTTGGAAGGGCTTCCGCTGTATGCTTCTGCAATTTGCATGTCGATTTCCCAATCGGTCATCAACTTTTTTATTCCCTCCGGAAGCGGTCAGGCATTAGCAACCTTACCTGTGATGCTTCCATTGGGGGAATCGCTCGGCCTTACAAGACAAATAACAATTTTGGCCTTTCAAATCGGTGATGGACTTTCCAATCTTGTGAATCCCACCCTCGGTGGACTAATTGCGATGCTCAGTATGTGCCGTGTACCTATTGATCGTTGGATTCGATTTATTTTTCCCGTTTTAATCCTACTATTAATTTTGGCATCTTTGGGTCTAATAGTAGCAGTAGCAACAAACTATAGTTAATTGAAATATGAATGTAGAAGAAATTTTAGCAAAATTGGTTTCCTTTCCCGTTTTAGGGGGTGAGAGTAACCTAACGCTATTACATTGGATTAAAGAATACCTTGAATCCTTTGGAGTTCAAGTCCATCTGGTCCCTAATGAAGAGGGCAACAAAGCCTCTTTGCACTGTCGTATTGGTCCGGCGGATGACGGTGGCGTCATCCTTTCAGGACATATGGATGTAGTACCCGTCAAAGGGCAGGAATGGACAACCGAAACCTTTGTATTGACCGATAAGGGCGATGGTAAATTGTATGGTAGGGGCGCTTGTGATATGAAGGGTTTTTTAGCCTGTTGTTTGGCCACGTTACCCAAAATGGTCGAGGCAGACTTTAAGTGCCCTATCTATTTTGCTTTTTCCTATGACGAAGAAATTGGATGTTTGGCCGCGCCAGAACTGGCGCATGCCATTCGAACACATTATAAGGAAACACCAAAATATGCCATTATTGGCGAACCTTCCTTGATGGAACCCATTATAGGTCAAAAGGGAATTTACATCATGGAAACCTACGTCAACGGGTCTGCAGGACATAGTAGTCGTATCAAACAAGAAGTTAGTGCCATTCATGAGGCAATGCGATTGATTCTTTGGTTAGAGAACAAGATGGATCGACTGATAGAGGATAATCGCTTGGACAATCGTTTTCATCCCCCCCACTCCTCTATTCACATTGGTTTGGTCAATGGTGGTATCGCACCGAATGTTATCGCCGACAAGGCTCATTTTTATTGGGATTTACGCACAATACCGATGGATGACCTTTTTGATATCGTAGCCGAGTATGAAAGATATTGCCGACAACGGGAAAAAGAATTGCAAACCACATTTCCTGGCTTTGAAATAAAAAATATAGAGCACCATCCACCCGTGCCCCATTTAGATACCAAAGAAGATGATGAAGTTGTTGAATTGATAAAAAGACTATCAGGAAATTCGAAATGGGATACCGTTTCCTATGCCGCAGAAGCCGGTCAGTTTGCCAACGAAGGGTTTCAATCAGCCATTTGCGGGCCAGGTTCTATAGCGCAAGCGCACCGAGCCGACGAATTTATCGAGAAAGATCAATTGGTAAAAGGTGTGGCGATGTTAGAAAATCTAATCAAGGAATTATCCCATAGCGACTTCATGTAAAAATCAGCTATTATCGTATCTTTAAAACCAATCCATTTTCAAAATTAAATCATGTTGAAATCCATCTCAAGTTATCTCGTCCTCGTTGTATTTTTCGTATTGATTAACGGCTGTAAGCAAAAACCTGTAGAAACCGATTCCAAAACGGAAACTGAGGAAGAATTGGTACAAAGAGCATTGGAAATACACAAACGTGTACTGACCTTAGATACCCACGCCGACACCCCCTTACGAATGATAGAACCAGGGTTTGATATGGCGGAACGACATGACCCAAAAGAAACAGGCTCAAAGGTGGACTATCCCAGGATGAAAGAAGGTGATTTAGATGCTATCTTTTTTGCTGCATTTGTAGCACAAGATATTAGAGACGATGATGGTAACACGCGTGCAAAAGCGCTCTGCCACCAAATGTTGGACTCCGTTATTACCTCAACAGAAAGAAACGCAGACATCGTCGGTTTGGCTGTAAATCCTGATGATGCCTATGAATTGGAAAAAGAAGGAAAACGAGCGATTTTTATTGGAATTGAAAATGGCTATCCCATAGGAAACGATTTATCAAACATTGAAGAATATTATAATAAAGGAGTGCGCTATATAACGCTGGTCCATTCTTCTAATAATGATATCGCAGATTCGGCTACTGACGAAAAAGGTGCTGAGCATGGAGGAATCAGTGAATTCGGGGCAAAGGTTGTCGGTGAAATGAATCGTTTGGGTATCATGGTAGATGTTTCGCACGGCAATGACAGTGTTTTTTATGATGCTGTAAAGCTATCAAAGGCACCCATCATAGCCAGTCATTCGAATGCGCGCGCGGTTACTGAACATCAGCGGAACATGACCGACGAAATGTTGAAGCTCATGTCAGAAAATGGAGGGGTGGTGCAACTAACCATGTTGGCCGATTATTTGAGGACAGCACCGCCAAACGCAGCACGTGATTCCGCAATGGCGGCCATTCGCGCGGGCATGACCAAGCCTATCTCAGAATTGACTGATGAAGAACGTTCAGCACTTCGTAAATCGTTCACTGAACTCAATGAAAAATATCCAAATCCTCCCGCTACGGTGCAGCATGTTGCGGACCATATTGACCATATCACAAAAGTTGCCGGCATTGACCATGTGGGCATCGGTTGCGATTTTGACGGCGGTGGTGGAATTGAAGGGGTCTTTGACGCCAGTGAAGTTATGAATATCACAATTGAACTGGTACGCAGAGGATATACCGAAGAAGAAATTGCCAAAATCTGGGGTGGTAATTTAATTCGTGTATTTAAGGAAGTACAGTTGGTTGCCGAACAGTTACAATCATAATTTCTCGGTATACATAAACAGTTTAAATCTTGCTAAAATCGTCTTTGGTCATAATTGGTTTTTTAATAACAGGTTACACTGCTGTGCATCCACTACGATTGTCTTTATGTGAGATAGACTATACAGAACAAAAAGAACTGTTGACCATAAATCTTAAGTTATTTTTGACCGATGTCAATGAGGCAATCCTATTTGACCCAAATAGTACCGAGCTTGCATTTTGTCGGCCAAACGAAGCAGCAAATGCCAATCGCCTGCTCATGGAATATGTTAATCGTTTTTTCTTTGTTAAAGCAAACAATGAAAGGGTTAATTTAAAAATTAAAAGTAAAAGACTCAGTGGAAAAGGGGAAAACACTGCATTGTGGATTTATTTTGAATGTAAACAATCTGACCCAATACGCTCTTTAGAAATTAAGAATGCAATCTTTACAGATTTATTTTTTGATCAAAATAATATCGTTTACCTCGATATTGACGGTATCAATAAAAGTCTTATGCTAAACAAGAGAACACAGATCTACGAATTGATCTTTTAATATGCATCCTTTTGAGTTCTATTTAAAATTAGGTTTTGAGCATATAGCTGATATAGCGGCCTATGATCATATTCTTTTTTTAGTGGCGCTCTGTGCGGTCTATCGCATAGAAGAATGGAAAAAGATTCTCATTTTGGTTACCGCGTTTACCATAGGCCATAGTATCACATTGGTTTTGGTGTCCCTTGAAATATTTACGATTCCATCAAAAATCATCAAATTTTTAATTCCCTTAACCATTCTCATCACCGCACTGCATAATGTGCTGGGTGCTGATGATGCTGTGAGATCGATTAAAATGAAGCGTAATTATGCTATGGCCCTTTTTTTCGGAATGATCCATGGCATGGACTTCTCAAACTACTTTAAAGCACTCATAATGGATCCTTCCGATATTCTTATCCCCTTGTTGGGCTTTAATGTTGGAATTGAATTAGGACAGCTACTAATTGTATTTTTTATCGTAGCCATAGCTTTTCTTGTTCTTAATGTTTTAAAAGCAAAGCATCGGGAATGGAACCTTTTCATTTCGGGAGCCGCTTCGGGAATGTCGCTCATTTCGATGCTGGAAAATTCTTTTTGGTAAAAAGACAAATGAACAAAATCCTCATAAAAATAGCATCCACCCTTTTTCCCAAGCGTATTGCGGCCTATGCCTATAAGCAACTCACCAATCCACAAGTTCGAAAATTGAGGCAAAACGAGTTGGCGACATTACATAAAGCTGAAAAAGAAACCTACCCGTTCAAGGGTTTCGATATACAACTTTACCATTGGAGAGGTAGTGAAAAAAAAATATTTCTCATACATGGATGGGAAGGGCAAGCCGGTAATTTTTCTGATTTAATCGAAGAATTACTTTTAAATGATTATACCATTTATGCTTTTGATGGCCCCTCTCATGGTTATAGTTCTAAGGGAAGGACCAGCCTTTTCGAATTTACAGAATTGGTTGGGGTATTGATTGAGCGATTTCAAGTTAAACATTTGATAAGTCATTCGTTTGGTGGGGTAGCGACGACCTATGCCCTATTCGACAATAAGCATCTCAAAATAGACACCTATATCCTATTGACCACGCCCGATAAGTTTATAGAACGAATTGATGATGTTTCGAAATCAGTAGGGATTACTGCAAAGGTGAAAACATTACTTATCAAGAGGCTTGAAAAAGAGGTAAACATGGATATTACAACACTCAATGTCAGTGATTTTGTAAAGTCTATCAATGTGAAAAAATCATTAATCATACACGATACAAACGACAAGGTATTACCCATATCACGTTCGCTAAACGTTCACAAAAACTGGAGCGTTTCAACATTTAAAGAAATAACGGGCACAGGACATTTTAGAATACTTCGGACAAAAAAAGTAATTGACATGGTAGTGGACTATCTAAGCTAAAGTGTTTAAAAGGTCAAAAAGGCCAGCTCTTAAAAAAATATCATTTCTAGACACTATCACTGGATTTGTTCGCACAAGAAGCCCTAACAATCGCCGCAAATACCCGTAATAATGGTTTGAATACTTTTTGTTTTAAAACCAGGCGGAACATCAACTGGTACATTTACCATATTTTCCACGCAAAAGACGGTCTCACATTTTTCACATACGAAATGGGCATGACGACCTTCATCTTCATTTACCTTGCCAAAAGCATATTTTGCTACCCCACTGTGGTCATTTATCTTATGAATGATACCCGCATCTTCAAAAGCCGAAAGATTTCGATATAAAGTAGATTTATCGATACCCTTTCCCATTTTTTCTTTAAAATCAACATGCGAAAGTGCGTGACGGGAATTGACCAAACAACTTAGAAGCGCCTTACGAAACTTGGTCTTTCTAAGATTGTTTTCTTCAAAAATTCGATTTACTGCAGTCGTATACATTACCAAAAGACATTAAATTCCAAAGGCTTCAGCCTCTTCAAGCAAGTAATAACAGCGCGTTGGGTCTTTTCGGTTCAAACGGAGAATTCCTGTTACGGAAATCAAGTCATCCATTTGAAATGAATGTTCGCCTTTAAAGTTGATTTGGGATACTGTTTCAGGGCCACCGTTACCACAAAAAAAACATTCGGCCATCGGGTTTTTAGAAAGCATAAAAATTGACTGGGCTCCGTCCAATACAATCAAAAATCCTATAACGGACACCTCTTTGCCTTCGTATTGCTCTAAACGTTTTGAAAAGTCCGCTTCCAAAAAGCCTGGAAAAGAAGAATCTTCGACACTTTTCTTCCAAGAAATACCATTTTCAAAATCAGACCAATCCAATGGGGCCTGCCCTAGGAGCGCGGTAAAAAAAAGTAAGCAAAAAGATAACCAAAGACCTTTCATCTCAATTCACTAAAACTCCGGAGGCACCTTTTAAAATATAATTACAATGATCAACATCTTCCCGGTTCAATTTGAGTACTCCGCTCACCGTAACGACTTGATCGGTTTTAAAGGAAGGAACTGAATTAAATTCAACTTCGATGATACTTTCTGGTCCACTACCACCACAGAAGAAGCAGGTTGCCATGGGATTTGATGAAATTAAAAAGACTTCACCAGTACCTGAAATATCAAGAAAATATCCTGTAATTTCAATGTTCTTCCCGTTGTATGATTTAATGCCTTTTCCAAAAGTGGGCATCAAAAAATGAACATCATATTTTTCATTGTACTCGGGTTTAAACTCCACATCGGCCAAATCGTCCCATGTTATTTTCGATTGCGCAAAAACACCTACGGAAATCAATACAAACAACCCTGAAAGAAAATATTTATGCATCACCCAATACTTTAGAGATATTCAATTTGAATATCGATGTTGAAGCCAAAAATACGGCGATAACACCAATAAGCAAAGTGACTCCCAATAATACCAGTTCTACAAAATTCGGGCCATTTATCTGCAGCACGTAGCCGTAACCCGACTCAATAAACTTCGAGGCCATGAATAATGCCAATCTTCCAAAAAGCCATCCAACGATAAAACCAATAAAAGCTAAGAAAAGTCCTTCGCACAGCACAAGGAATAACAACTTTCCAGTACCGAGGCCGTAGGTGCGCAGCAGGGCCAATTCTTGTCTTCGTTCACGTATTGTCTTTAACAAGCTGATGAAAATACTAAAACCGGAAACCAAGAGTATGGCTATGGCTATTCCATTCAGCGTTTTTACCCCTGAACCCAACAGGCCCATTAAGCGCTGTACTTCAAAACCGGGTAGTGCAGCCTGCATATTGGTGTTCTCATTGATAAATCGTGGAAGCTGCACTAGACCGATGGGGTTTTTAAATTTTATGAGAAGTGAAGTAATTTCCTTTTCTTCATCATGCTCGTGGTTATGGTCTCCTGCTCCATTTTGACCTTCATGTTCTTCGTCGTGGTGGTGTTCTCCTTCATCGTGTTCGTGGTCATGGTGATCATCGTGCGTAGGCTCAATGCTTTCGTGATTGTGTTCATGTTCTTCATCATTGTGCTCATGTGAAGTATTGTCTTGATTTTCCTCGTCCTCATGACCTTCATCTTCTTCACCATGATCGTGGGCGTCCCAAACACTTTTTAAATTGCATATGAGCAATTGGTCAACCACTTTTCCTGATGGTTGCAAAATACCCACAATGGTGTAAGGTTTATCATCATGGGCCTCTCCGCCTATAGCCGCCAATCCATGAGAGCCTACTACCTTATCGCCAAGTTTTAATCCCAGCTTCTGGGCCACTGTACTCCCGGCCACCAATTCAAATGTCGATTCATACAGGCGTCCATCGCTTATTTTTACCCCGTAACTATCAAAATAGTTGACTTCAGTACCTAATATCCTATAGCCCTTAAAATTATCTCCATAAGATACCGGTATGGCAGAACCAACAAATGGGTGCCTCATAATTTGTTTGGCCTCTTCTAACTTAATATTACCCGTTGGCGTATCGATATGCAATACGGAAGAAAGCACCAATTGCAACGGACTCCCTTTTGCCCCGACCACCATATCCACAGGGGTAATGTTCTTACCCATTTGCCCATTCAACTGCTCACTCAATTGTAACACAAAAGTGACCAGTGATACGCTCAAGACCAGAAGCAACAAACTCAACACCATATTCAATGGTTTTGAAATCATGTTTTTAAATGCAACAAACCCAAGCTTCATAATACTATCTGATTTTTAAAATGTTCGGTCACCCTTTGGTCATGGGTAATAATGACTAAACTACTTCCGCATAAATTTGCTTCTTCCTTTAAGAGTTCCAAAACCTTTTCGCAATTGACATCATCCAAGTTTGAAGTTGGTTCATCCGCAAATACAACTTTAGGCTTGTGAATTAGCCCAAGCGCAATGGAAAGTCGCTGTTGTTGACCTTGGCTTAGTTGCATCACCCTTTTCTTCAAATGCACAGTCAAGCCGAGTCTTTCAGCGATGGCCTCCCTACGCTCTTTTTCTTTCATCTTACCAGGAAAAAACTGTCGTAAACGAAGATTTTCTTGAACGTTCAACGATTTTACAAAATGATATCGTTGAAAAACAAGCCCGATGTGTTCCCCACGAAATTGATCTAAGGCTTTACGACTTAAACCAGTAATTTCAGTCCCATTTATTTGAATGGAACCACTAGAAGGGGGGAGAATTCCTGAAAGCAAATGAAGTAAGGTTGTCTTCCCTACACCCGATGGGCCCAATACGGCCAAATGTTGAGTGGCTTTCAATTTGATATCGGGAAAATTAAAAGCTTCCCCATTACCATATTGAAACTTCAATTGATGTGTTATAACCATTTTGCTAATTTAAAGGAAATTACAAATGCTACTAAGTTGCATTTGAAAAATTAACCTATTTTTGCCTTCCAAAAATAGATGTAAATGAATACATTTCGTATGCAATCCAAATCAGATATTATTGGCAGCGGGGCTAGCCTCCTCTGTTTGATTCATTGTATTGTTACGCCTTTTTTATTTGTTGCCCAAGCTGAAATGAGTGGTCACGGCGAAACGCATCCTTTGTGGTGGGGACTGTTGGACGTTGTTTTTTTGGTCATTTCGTATTTCGCTGTTTGGTGGTCAGGCAAAAACACTACAAAATCATGGATACACTATGCCCTATGGATTAGTTGGATTGTTCTTGCCGTTATTGTGATGAATGAAAAGTTAGAAGTGGTTCACTTACCTGAATCGGTTATTTACTTACCAGCCATAAGCTTAATCGGTCTTCATTTATATAACAGAAAATATTGTAAACATTGCGTTGAAGAGTGAGTTTAGGTTTGATTTTTGATGCAAGAAAAATGCTATGTTAGATTTAGAAAAAATTGAAGCTTTAGGAGACCAGCACATCTCCACTTCATTGGAAACACCGATGCGCGAAAACGCCTTTGATCTTTCTGATACCGAGAAGGTCAAAACCATTCAGCATCATTTTCAGAAAATTATGGAAACTCTTGGATTGGACCTCGAAGATGATAGTCTGTCAGGTACACCCTATCGGTTTGCAAAAATGTATGTGAAGGAGTTATTTTATGGGTTGAATCCAGCAAATAGACCCAAACTATCAACTTTCGAGAACAAATATGGTTATCAAAAGATGTTGGTTGAACAAGACATTACCATCGATTCATCTTGTGAACACCATTTTTTACCTATTGTTGGGCACGCCCATGTAGGTTATATACCAAAGGATAAAGTAGTCGGGCTATCAAAAATCAATCGTTTGGTAGACTACTATTCCCATAGGCCTCAAGTACAGGAAAGGCTTTGCCTCCAAATTTTGAATGATCTGCAAGAAACGCTCGAAACGAAAGACGTCATTGTCATCGTTCATGCCAAGCATCTCTGTGTTTCTTCAAGAGGAATAAAAGACAAAGATAGTTTCACCACTACTGTTGAGTATGGTGGGAAATTCACGGATAATGCTATTCGAAACGAATTTTATGGTCTGTTGAAAGGTGGTTTTTCAGATTACCTTTAATCTAGCTCACTATTGTCATCAAAGTATCCAATGCACATGATGGTGTTCCCTGCATTGATAGGAGGACTTTTATGCATGTATAAAACGGTACCTGATAATGGAGCTTGATATGTTGCTAGCGTTACTCCAAATTCATCAGTAATATAGCCCACAGTTTCTCCCTTTTCAATGGTTTCGCCCGCTTTCCATTTGGTGTAATAAAAACCTTTCTCTTTTGATCGGATATAGCTTTGACCATTTAGTTCAACAAAAGCTTCCTTTTTTGGGGTCTCTTTTAGGTACATTTTTGTTTCGTGCAACATATTGTAGACTCCTGTTTTAATCAACTTAACATCACTTTTGTCCACATTGCCAAGTTTCCCTGCTTCAAGACTCAAACCCGTTTTCCCATCCTGAACTGCTTGTTTAAAGGCGTATTTTGCAGGTTCATCATCTGAAATAGTATAAGCGTACGAAACGACGTATGGAAATCCTGCTACCTCTGAAAGTCTTTTAGCCAAAGTAGTTTGCTCCGATTTCTCCTCATTTCTGTAATAGCATGCAAAGGGAATCAAATCCTCCGGTGCGTCACCCCCATGTATATCGAGAAAAATATCGCTTATCGGGATAATTTCAGTAGTGATTTTATGGGCTAACTGTTCTGTAATGGTGCCGTTCGCTTTACCTGGGAAAGCATTGTTTAAGTTTATTTTGTCCTTAGGATTAACGTATGGTGACCATCCATAAAAGGAATCGGGATTGGCTATAGGCACAAAAATGAGGGTGCCTGATAATTGATTGGCATCAATTTCTTTCATCAATTCTTGCGTGGCCATAATGGGTGGATATTCAAAACCATGAATACCAGCTATAATCGTAAAAACAGGGCCTTCTTGGTGGCCCTTCACTATGGAAACGGGTAAAAACCCTTTGTTTCCCAAACTATCTGCTACCGAAATACGAATGTTTTTTACGGTAGCCTTTTCTGCACTATTGAGTACATTCACCACTTCTTGAGAATAGATGAATTGTATTGATATCACCAGCAGTAAGAATATCTTAAGCACTCTGTTTTTGTCAAAAGTAAGCCCTCCCGTCATTTTCTAGACTTTTCTTAGTTATATTTTAATTCCTTCGCCCTGATGTTCTTGGTCCATACTTCCTTCCCATCTTTATCCAAGATGGTTATCGAAAGAACCCTATCGGTGCGGGGCCCGGAAACATTGAGCAGTCCGAAATTACGCTCTCCAAATAGTGTTTCTTTTAAACGAAACTGATTTAATTTTTCCTCATTGGGATAAGAGCTCGATGTCAACGGTGAACAGGTTAAATCGTAAATGGGATAAACATTCTCGCTCTCTTGCATCATACTCAAACCTGTGTGGTGCCTATCGCCATCCAAGAAGACAACGCCCTCTATTTTAGCTTCCCGTATCTTATCTAAAAGATAACGTTGCTCTTTAGGAAAAGTAGCATAGTTCTCGTGCATAGCTTCGGTACTGAGTACTTGTCCTCCAATACAGACAAACTTAAAAGGCGCTTTGCTAGAAGCCATAGCGTTGACCAACCAATCTATTTGTTGTTTGCCCAACATTACGCGTTCTGCAGCAAAGTTGTTGTTAGAGGTACGGTGATATCTATTATCCATCAGGAAAAAATGGAGGTCGGCCCATTGAAAAGAACCTGTAATTCCGCCGTTACCAACCACATCAGCATTGGGGTTCCCCCAAAAGAGTTCGAATACTTCTGAGGCCGTTTCTTTTAACCAAAAGCTACCGTCGGAGTCGTTAGGACCATAATCATGGTCATCCCAAATAGCATAATGATGGGTTGAAGCGAGCAAAGGTTGTACTTCTGGCAAAGAGCGGGTGTGGGTATAGCGATGAAGAAATCCGGTTCTGGAATTCCAATCAGCTTCTCGCAGATAGGTGTTATCACCCAACCATAACATAAAGTCTGGATGCTGACTGTAAATAGATTCAAATATCTCATACGATCCGCCATATGGTTTACCAGGGCGGTCAAAACGTTCTTCATTTACATAATTGCAACTGCCTACCACAAAATTGACTTCAGGCGGATCCGTACGCCATTGCCAAAGGGTCTGTGATTGAAATTCCAAGGGATAATCCCTTTCGACTTTTTCCCCATCTACAAAAAGTTCATAATTATATTTTTTTCCAGGAAGGACCTTATTTGCAACCAATTTGGCCACAAAGGCCATTTCTTCTTTTGTATGATGTATTTGGGTTTTAAAGCGTTCGTTGGGGTTTTCTTTTTCATAGTACTCAAAGTGTACATCTGCATCTTTCGTTGTTTGAACCCATAACAATACCTCGCGCATGGTAGAATATCCCACCATAGGTCCTGACTGAATGACATCCTGGGAATATAAAGCCCCGATTAGGCAAAAATTGAAAATGAAGAGTGTTTTAAACAGGGTTTTCATATAGCTAAGATTTTGTCGGGAAGTTAGAAATAATCCCACGGTTTCTACATGTACTGATATTAAAAAATAGTCATGCTTACGTTTACCCTTTTTGAACTATAAAGTACTATTTTCCTTTCTTGATGATGAGGTAATTGTACACCCACATAATGGTGAAAGTAGGTATGACATCCAAACCAGGCACCAATTCTTCTACAAAGGTTACAATTCCAGCCGCTTGACCAATTTTACCTTTATACATGCGGGTCATCAGCCAACCGGCCAAAGGTGCCCATATGACATCCAGCAGATCCCCTAATCCAGGAAAAAGAATAGAAGCCATTCCAATGGCATCAAAGAGCAATCCTAAGAGTAGATTTCGGATTTTCTTTTCTTTTTTCTTGGTCATAAATGAAAAATAGTAAAAAAAGAATAGGTGCGATACTATTTGGAAATAGTATTCAATTTATCCGAAAAATACTTTTTCAGTTTTTTAATTTTAGGATTGATCACAAATTGACAATAGGGCTGTAAGGTATTATCATTATAATAATTGTGGTGTTCTTCTTCTGCCAGATAAAATGGTTTGGCCTCAGAGACAGCAGTAACTATGGGCGAATCAAAGACACTTTGTTTGTCTAAAAAAGCAATGTACTTTTCAGCGCTGTTTTTTTGTTCTTCCGTCGTGTAGAAAATCTCGCTGCGATATTGTGTACCCACATCATGGCCCTGCCTATTTAGGGTCGTAGGGTCATGCGTGGCAAAAAAGACTTCCAAAAGCTCTTGAAATGTAATGATTGATGCATCAAACTCAATTTTTATGGCCTCGGCATGCCCTGTTCTTCCGGTACATATCTCTCGATAGGCAGGGTTCTTAATAGCACCCCCAGTATACCCCGAAACAACTTCCAAAACGCCATTTAAACGCTGAAAAACCGCTTCAGTACACCAAAAACATCCATTGGCCAAAATGGCTGTTTCTATCTTTTTTCCATTTTCTTTATCCATAGACCATAAAATTTTAACAATTAATCCAAATATGCAAAGGTCAATTTGGTTTTAACTTTTGCTTAATAGTCAGTTCCACTACCGGAACCTAATCCAATGTTTCGTTGTCATCTAATCAGGGATTACGTATTTTCACGACGAAGAACACGATTATGATCAAGGCGAAGAATATTCATAAATCTTACGGCTCGCTTGAGGTACTTAGAGGGGTAGATTTGAATATTACAAAAAGTGAAGTGGTGTCCATTGTCGGAGCTTCTGGTGCCGGAAAAACCACACTGCTCCAAATCTTAGGTACTTTGGATATGGCATCCAATACCAACGAAAGTTCCGTAGAAATCAATAACGTCAATGTCAATCATTTAAATGATAGGGACCTGGCTCGATTTCGAAATGAGCATATTGGGTTTATTTTCCAGTTTCATCAATTACTACCGGAATTTACAGCCTTAGAGAATGTTTGCATTCCAGCCTTTATCAAGAAAACGAACCGAAAAGAGGCAGAAAAAAGAGCTCTTGAGCTTCTTGGCTTTTTGGGGTTACAAAACCGACAGGACCATAAACCAAAAGCCTTGTCCGGTGGTGAGCAACAACGTGTTGCCGTGGCCCGCTCGCTCATCAACAATCCTTCGATAGTGTTGGCGGATGAACCCAGTGGCAATTTAGATTCCGAAAGTGCAGATAACCTCCATCACCTATTTTTTCAACTCCGTAAGGAATTCGGTCAAACTTTTGTGATTGTGACCCACAATCAAGAATTGGCCAATATGACCGATAGAAAAATCACCATGGTCGACGGCCTAATCGTTTAATTTCATATGACCAAAGCGGAGTTAAAAGAATTTCTTGATGAAAAGGCAGCATTCTATGAAAATCCTGATTTTCTTGAGACTGATCCTATTCAAATTCCCCATAGATTTTTAAAAAAAGAAGACGTTGAAATAAGCGCCTTTCTTACCGCTACTATTGCTTGGGGCAATCGTAAGAGCATCATTGCCAATGCATCAAAAATGATGCTGTTAATGGATAACGCTCCTTACGACTTCACCTTGAACCATCAAGAAAATGATTTAAAGTCATTACAAGGCTTTGTTCACCGTACATTCAACGGAGATGACCTGATGACGTTCGTAAAAGGGCTAAAGCACCTTTATGTCCAAAGGAATGGCTTGGAAAACCTATTTAAACAATATCAAGGAAAAACCTCTCTACAACCTGCTATTACCAAGCTTAAAGAAGTTTTTTTTGAAATTCCGCATTTGCAACGTACCCAAAAGCACATTTCAAATCCAAACACTGGTTCTGCAGCAAAGCGTATCAATATGTTTTTACGTTGGATGGTACGCCCGAACCATAAGCGGGTAGATTTCGGACTTTGGACATCCATTCCAACCGGAAAGCTATCTTGCCCTTTGGATGTGCACTCAGGCAATGTCGCCCGAAAACTCAAACTCTTAAAACGAAAACAAAATGACGCCAAGGCCCTGGTAGAGCTGGATAAAAACTTACGCAAACTCGATATCTATGACCCTGTCAAATATGATTTTGCGCTCTTTGGATTAGGGGTTTTTGAGAAATTTTAAGTCTTATTTGGGTAATCGATTCATTATTGTTGCTATCTGCCCCATATGATTTGCAGAATGTTCCATCACATGGTACCAAACATATTGGTTATTGATTCCATCCGCAATTTGAGATAAAAACCATTTATCGTTCTTTGATTTTAGTCCTTTGAGTGATTTTTGACGTACCTCATGCCATAAGTCAAGATAATGTTGAATGGGTTTCCCCTTTAGAATGTTCTTTGTTTCTTCATTTAGCTCCCCGGCCATTCCCAAACGGCTTCGTTCTTCTTCCGTCCATGGTCGACCCTCAAGTGTCTGAACCTGATAATACGCTTCCGTTGAAACCAGATGCATAATGAGGGACCCAATGCTATTGGCACTTTCATCATAAAGAAAATCTGTATCCGATTGATCAAGGTCTTTAACCTGGTCCGTAATTCTGATCTTTAAATCTTCCAACATATAGACCATGAGGCCTATTTGTGGTGAATAACCCTCAACGGCTTTCATTTCACCTTGTGCTTCAATGGAGACAAAAGCGTGACATAGCGCGATACACACAAGGCCCTTTTTCACATTCAACATCATCATTTTTTAATCATAATATTTGGATTGGGATTGTCCTCTTACGAAAACTCCATGATTCATTTTGAAAATCCATACCCCTTTTCAAATTGAAGTGTCATCTTTCTGCCGCCTTGGGCAATCGATTTATAAATGGCTTCCACTATCATCATGTCCCGTTTACCCATTTCGCCAGGGGCAAGATTTGGAGTTCCCAATAAAATGTGTTTGGCAAAATCATCCATCTGTAATTTTTGCTGGCTTTCTTGCTCAAAGTTCAATTCCCCTTGTGAAGTTCTTCCTGCCAAGGGTATATAACTGTTGGCTGGATCCAGTTCAAACCATCCGTTTGAACAGGAGGCATAGAGACGGTTGGCATTGGTATTATGCGACGTCATCATATTCGCCATCGCTCCGCTCGAAAACTCAAATTGTGCGGTAATCGTTTCATCGGTTTCTTTAAAATACTCCGGTCTTGTGCTGAACTCTTGGGCCTGCACCGAAATGGGATTTTCTCCAGTAGCATATATGGCACTTTGAATGGTATAGACCCCCATATTGACCAATGCCCCTCCACCTGAAAGCTTTTTATCCAGACGCCATTGATTTGGGTTTGAGGTAGAACGATATGCCGCGTCGGCCGATACGTAATGTATTTTACCAAAGGTTTTCTCTTTGACAAATCGCTTCACTTCTTGTGTATAGGGCTCCGAGTGCAAGCGATAGCCTATCCCTAACTTCACACCATTATCATTACAGGCCTTTATAATTTCATCACACTCGGTCACATTCATCGCCATGGGCTTCTCGCAAATGACATGCTTGCCTGCTCGGGCTGCCCGAACGGAAAACTCGGTATGCATTGCATTGGGTAATACTATATAGACAATATCAATGTCTTTATTGTCTTTAATGGTATCGAAGTTGCTGTAGTTGTAAATATTATTTGTGGGAATACCATATTCCGCTGCCCAAGCCTTCTCTTTGGCAGGAGTACCCGTTACTATTCCGGCTAGATAGCAATACTCAGTATCCTTCAGGGCTGGGGCCAATTGATAGGTACTGTAGCTTCCCAATCCAACGAGGGCAATACCCAGTTTTCTTTTCGGTTCCTTGGTGTCCATAGCGCACGCCAATGGTAAATGGCTTGCCAATGCGGTACCTCCCATTCCCTTGGAAAGCGTTTTGGCAAAACTTCTTCTCGTGAATTTTTGCATGTTATTTATCTGTTTTTCCCAAGGTAGAGAAAACAAGTCATAGGCAGAGTAGACTTAAATAAATCTTAACCAAATTGACTATTTTTAGGGAGGACTAATTGAATGCTAAAAAATGAAAAAAAACACACTTCTCACTTTCTTATTGGTTTCAACTTTTGTGTTTGCCCAAGAACGCAAATTACCTATTGATACCACGGTAACCACACAACACAATGTAACCGTAAATGGCACTACTTTCTCCTATACGGCCATGACCGGAACACAACCCGTTTGGGATGAAATGGGAAAGCCAATTGCCGCACTACATTATACCTATTATACCCGCAACAACGTTAAGGATAGGGCTTCAAGACCACTGTTATTTTCATTTAACGGTGGGCCTGGCTCTGGTTCGGTTTGGATGCACTTGGCGTATACCGGACCTAGAGTCTTAAAAATAGATGATGAGGGATATCCTATTCAACCCTATGGTGTTAAGGAGAATCCATACTCCGTATTGGATGTGACCGACATTGTTTATATCAATCCAGCCAATACAGGTTATTCCCGAACCATACCAGAAACGGGCAAAGAGGTCGACCGTGATAAATTTTTTGGAATCAATGCTGATGTAAAGTATCTAGCGGAGTGGATGAATACCTTTGTTACCCGCAATAATAGATGGCGTTCTCCCAAATATATTGTTGGTGAGAGCTACGGCGGAACCCGTGTGATGGGACTATCACTTGCCCTACAGAACCAGCAGTGGATATACCTGAACGGTGTTATCATGGTTTCACCAGCAGACTATAAACTTTACGATACGGGCGGTGCCGTTGAAAATGCCATCAGTCTGCCGTACTTTACCGCCGCGGCTTGGCACCACAAGGCCCTTCCACCCGCTTTACAACAAAAAGATTTGCTGGAAATTTTACCGGAGTCAGAAGATTATGCCATTAATGAATTGATACCGGCTTTGTCAAAAGGTGGTTTTCTTGAGGAAGCCAAGAAAAATGAAGTTGCTGAAAAAATGGCCTATTATTCCGGATTGTCAAAGCAGGAAATATTAGACAAAAATCTAGTGGTACCGGTACAGTATTTTTGGAAGAACCTTCTGAAGGACCGCGGTAATACCATCGGAAGATTAGATTCCCGCTATCTTGGTATTGATCGTCAACTGGCAGGTATGCGCCCAGATTACAGTGCAGAACTAACTTCTTGGTTACACAGTTTTACGCCTGCCATCAATTACTATTTACAAGAAGAATTAAAATTTAAAACCGATATCAAATACAATTTGTTCGGTCCCGTTCGGCCATGGAACAACGAAAATGATAATGTTCGCGATAACCTCAGACAAGCTATGGCGCAAAATCCATATTTAAACGTATTGATTCAATCGGGCTACTACGATGGTGCTACGACCTATTTTCAAGCGAAATACACCATGTGGCAAGTAGACCCTAGCGGAAAAATGAAAGATCGTTTCGAATTTAAAGGATATCGCTCTGGGCACATGATGTATTTAAGAAGAGAGGATTTGAAAAAAGCCAATGATGACGTAAGAGCTTTTATAAAGAGAACAATGACACAAGGAGAACCGGCAAAATACTAATTATGAGAACCACACTTTTTACCATTGCAACAATATTGGTCATTTCAACCGGGCTTTCCCAGGAAATTCTGGCTAAAGACTGGCAAATCAAAACAGCGCTAATGGCCGTCCCTAAGGATTATCAAGAAGGAGCAACCGTCTACGGCTATGCTGCCAATGGCGATTTTGTTACACTTCGAGAAGGTACCAATGATTATATCGCTTTGGCCGATGACCCTAGAGACAATAAATTCTCTACAGCGGCCTATCATAAAGAACTGGATGGGTTTATGGCCAGAGGTAGGCAACTAAAAGCGCAAGGTAAAGAGTTCCAGGAAATTTTTGATATTCGGGAAGCTGAGGTAAAATCAGGTCAATTGAAAATGCCTGATAAATCAACACTTTGTGTATTTACCGGTGAGGTCAATCCTAAGACCAAAAACATTGACAACCCTTATGTCAGATATGTATTTTACATACCCTATGCTACTGGAGCATCGACAGGTTTGCCCACAACCCCTACTCCACCCGGTCACGCTTGGTTAATGGATCCCGGCACCCATCGGGCCCATATCATGATTACCCCACCAAAGAATTAATCAAAAAAGTGATTTTTGGGACTACATACCAAAAGAAGCCATTATACTTGTCAAACGTATCTATAAGACTGCGTCTTTATATCTTAGTTTTTATCAAAATAATTCGTTGTTAGACAAGTCGGTAAATTTTACATTGAGGCCTAGCTTAAATAGTTAATGAAGTTTTTGGGCAACATAGTCAAAAACCCGACGTTTTTCCTTTTTGATGTTAAATCTTCCGACTCAAATGAATTGGCTTGGTTCACTATTGGGAATCTTTTTGTTCATATTTCTTCCTGTAATTTCTGCTGCACAGCATAATGCACAAGTATCCAACCCAATATCTTTTGCTGTAGGAACATCCATCGGGGAAACATTTAGCGCCAATACAAATTTTCCAGAACGAAAAGCCTTTAGCGAGGTCGCGCTTTCGCTTTTTTGGAAGAATATACGCCCAGAGGCAAAATGGAACCGTCACCTATGGTATCCGAATACGGGAATTGAAATAGGGTTTTCTGATTTTGGAAATAACAGTGCTCTTGGGCAAGCATTTTCCATGACTTCTTTTATGGAACTCGATTTTTCAAAAAAGAAAAAAAGACTACAACTAAAACTTGCAGCCGGTTTGGGATACTTTAATAGAATATTTGACGATGTTGAAAATCCATTCAATAAAGCCATCACCAAACCATTAAATATAACCTTCCGGACCCATTTGCAATACTCGTTCTTATATACAAATAGAACAGAATGGCGCGCAGGAATAGGAGTTTTACATTATTCCAATGGGCATAATCGTTTGCCCAACCAAGGATTGAATACGTTGGCCTTTCAATTCTCTGGGATTTTAGATAATCAATCCAGAAACAACGAATCCGTCATCAATCAAAATACCGACAGCCTTTCATCCCGTTCCAAAGCCTATTATGTTCATTCCCGTTTTGGCTTAGGTCAAAACGTATTATCTCGCATTTTCAATGAAAAAAAAGAGGTGTATACTGCTTCTTTGTCAATAGGAAAAATCATCAATGATACTTTTAAATTGGGTATCGGTCTTAACTACAGGTTTTATCAACATTATTATGACTACATCAGAAATAACGAAGAATTGGTTCAAAATCGTTTCTCGCATTTCAAAGACCATCCGTTTTGGAATGCTTCCAATTTTGGAATAAATATAAGTGGCGAAATCTTGATGGGGCATATTGGTGCGGAATTGGATATCGGTCTGAACATTCATAAACCTGCCTACAAAATAGACTGGATTTTAAACGATGGATTTACCTTCTTGCGAGATGGTGAACTCGTGACCGTTTTCGGAGAGCTTAATGATTATTTTAGAATAAAAAGGGCCTTTCCTGCCCGATTAGGACTAAAATATTATCTGACCAATACCCAAAGAGCACCTAAGCACAATTTTTATTTAGGGGCACATATTAATGCTAATCTGGGCCAAGCAGACTTTACCGAAATCAGTTTCGGATATGTCAAACGCTTGGAGAATTCGAAATGAACTAAATTGATTGTGGACAAGTGCTTGAATTTCAATACAGAAAAGTACAATAATAAGTTTCTTTTATTATTGTTACCTTCAAAAAAACATGTGTTATGCACAAAATCAATATACCGCTCCTTATCCTTGTACTATTGGGGCCGTACCAAATGAGTAAAGTTTTCGCTCAAGACTGGCCCAATCTGGGGAAATATCAAAACGCCAACAAAAAAGTGCAACATCCTAAACCGGATGAATATCGAGTGGTTTTTATGGGAAATAGCATTACAGAAGGATGGTCGAAGGCAAATTCAACATTTTTTGAGGGCAAACCTTATCTAAATCGAGGAATCAGCGGTCAAACCACACCACAAATGCTATTGCGATTTCGACAAGATGTAATCGACCTACGCCCCAAGATAGTGGTGATTCTCGCGGGGACCAACGATATCGCTGAAAATACTGGCCCAATTACGTTGGAGCAGATTCGAGATAATATGCTTTCAATGGTTGAACTGTCAGAGGCAAACGGTATCATCCCTATCGTCTGCTCGGTACTGCCGGCATACGATTATCCATGGCGGCCGGGTAAAGCCCCTAATGTGAAGATTCCAAAACTCAATAAATTGCTACTGAATATGTGTGCAAAACAACAGGTACCCTATTTAGATTATTTTTCTATCATGGTCGATGACCGTAACGGCCTTCCAAAAAAATATACCACGGATGAAGTACATTTGACCAAAGAGGGGTATGCTGTTATGGAAGAACTGGTTGAAAAAGCAATTTCAGAAGTTTTAGAAAAGTAACCCTTTGGTCAGTATCATCATTCCATTTAAGAATACTGCCCACTTTTTACCAGCTTGTTTGGATTCCATCGTTAACCAGACTTATAAATCATGGGAAGTCTTAGCTGTCAACGATGGTTCTATAGACGATAGTTTTGACTTGGTTTCTGAATATTCCGAAAAAGATAATCGTATTCATGTTTTTCAAAATAGGGGTCAAGGTATTATTCCTGCGCTTCAAACGGCCTATGCCCATTCAAAAGGAGAATTTATTACCCGAATGGATTCTGATGATATTATGGTGACACATCGCTTGGAAAAGATGGTTCACAACCTTAAATATAAAGGAAATGGACATGTCGCCATTGGCCAAGTGAAATACTTCTCAAACCGGGGTATCAGCAATGGATACGCTCGCTACGAACAATGGTTGAACAAACTGACTTCAGCAGGAAATAACTTTACAGAAATTTACAAGGAGTGTGTTATTCCATCCCCTTGTTGGATGATTTCAAAAACGGATTTTGAGCGGTGCGGAGCATTTTCACCTAACCGCTATCCTGAGGATTATGACCTCACATTTCGTTTTTATGAAAATGATTTAAGAATCATTCCATGTCAGGAAGTACTTCACTATTGGCGTGATTATGATACCCGAACATCTCGAACACATGAGCATTACGCCCAAAACTATTTTTTGGATATTAAAATACACTACTTTCTGAAATTAGATCATGACACCAATAGGTCATTGGTCGTTTGGGGGGCTGGCTTTAAAGGGAAGAAAATTGCAAAAGCCTTATTGAAGGAAAAGATAGACTTTATATGGCTCTGTGATAATCCCAATAAAATCAACAAATCGATTTATGGAAAGGAAATGCACCACTTTAGTATGATGGAAACGCTACAATCTCCCCAAAGTATTATTACTGTGGCCAATGAGAATGCCCAAGATGAGATACGAACCCATCTAACCAAATTGAACCAAAAGGCTATGGAAGATTATTATTTTTTTTGTTAGCCTTAAGATTGGCTATCCCTTAACATCGTGTCGTCAAATTCAAATGTATCAAAACGCTATATTTGAACATTAAAACTTGGAATGCAGTTTAAACATCCAGAAATTCTTTGGGCTCTCCTTTTGCTGCTTATTCCCATTATAATTCATTTACTACAATTGAGGAGGTTTAAGCGAACCCCCTTCACCAATGTGGCAATGTTACAACGTGTGGTCTCGGAGTCACGTAAAAGCCAAAACCTCAAGAAATGGTTACTCCTATTGACCCGACTGATTCTTTTGGCAATGTTGGTCATTGCTTTTGCACAACCCTTTTCTTCCAATACTGATGCCCTGACCGAAAGGGAAACCGTAATCTATCTTGATAATTCATTTAGCATGGCGGCTAAAAAAGAGAGTGTGGAATTACTCACAAGGGCCGTTCAAGACTTAATTCAAGAGATTCCTGAGAACACAGTTTTTTCGTTGTTCACCAATGACAGAACTTATACTGATGTTACCATAAAACAAGTTCAAAATGAACTATTGTCACTTCAGAAGAGTTCCAAACAATTTGATAGTGATCAGGTTCTTCTAAAGGCCCTTAGTTTATTTACTGATGCTGAACAGACCATAAAAAACTTTTTGTTGCTCTCCGACCTGCAAGGTAGAGGTATTCTTGATTACCCAAAAAATAAATCGGTTCAGCTCCATATAGTGAATCAAAAACCGGAAAACACAAATAATGTGTATATCGATTCTTTGTATTTGGGCAACAGCGATGGCAATCAAATTCCTTTGAATATAAGGGTTGTAGGCCTAACGGAAGGCCAAACCCTCCCATTATCCGTTTTTAACAAGAAGCGGCTGATTGCAAAAACTGCTGTTAAGGGTACGACACAAAACGCCACCGAAATAACCATTTCATTACAAACCAATGAAATGATAAAAGGCAGGGTCTATATAGAAGATCCTGTGTTGGAATATGACAATCATTTTTTCTTTTCCATTGATGAACGAAACCCACCCAAGGTTTTGGCTATTTCGGAAGCGGATTCCAACTTTTTAGAACGCCTTTTTGGGGGTGAGGATTTCGAATATTCAAACTTCAATTTAAACTCACTTGATTATGGCCTATTGAGCAAGCAGAATACTATAATTTTGAACGGATTAAACGCTATTCCATCAAGTTTATCCACCATTCTTATCGATTTTTCAAACAACGGTGGCACCTTGGTTGTGATTCCGTCTGAAGATAATATTGATTTAGCGTCATATAATGACCTTTTTAAGTCTTTACTTCCTTTATCTTATGGACCTTTGATTACATTGGAAAAAGAAATCAGTAAAATTTCTTTTCAACATCCCCTGTTTCAGAACGTATTTGAAAAAGAAGTAACGAATTTCGATTATCCCAAGGTAAACTCATTTTACGGCCTTACCTCCAAAGTACCGCCTGCATTATCATATGAAAGTTTTGAGCCGTTTCTGACCTCTTACAAAAACTGTCATGTTTTCAGTGCTTCATTGGCCAAAGGGAATTCATCTTTTATTAATTCTCCCTTGATCGTTCCCACTTTCTATAATATTGCAGAACAGAGCATGAGTAATCCGAGTTTATATCAGGTCATTGGGAAAAATGCAACCATAGATATAGAAATCGAGGGTCTAGGGCAGGACAACTTTATAAAATTGTCTCAGGAGGGAAATGATTTTATTCCATTACAACAAGTCTTTTCGAATAAGGTGCGATTGCAGTTTGAGGAGAATCCGAAAAAAGCTGGCATATATAGTGTTCTAAGGGAAAACGATACGTTAAGACGTATTGGTTTTAATTATGATAGAAAAGAAAGTAAACTCGAGTATCTCAATGCTGAATTGATAAATGAAGCCCGTACTTTTAATACCATCCCCAATCTGTTCGATGAACTTCGAGAAGATACTGCGGTGACCCACTTTTGGAAATGGTTTGTTATTTTTGCGCTGCTCTTTGCAGTGTTGGAACTACTGCTACAAAAATGGCTCCCATGAACATACTCATTAAATCAGCAAAACTGGTAGCCCCTACGCAAACCACCCTTCATCTTAAGAAAAGGGATATCCACATTAAGAATGGTAAACTAGTTGCCATAGCCCCTAAAATTACCACGGATAAAGATATGCGCGTCATAGCGCGTAAAAATCTGCACGTATCGTTAGGTTGGTTTGATTCGGGAGTGGCTTTTGGGGAGCCTGGATTTGAAGAACGTGAAACAATTGACCACGGACTGGAGGTGGCTTCAAAAAGTGGTTTCACCGAACTGCTCCTCAATACCAATACACACCCAGTTCCAGACAATAGTAGTAATATCATTTTCCTAAAAGAACGCAGTGCGAGAAAAAGTACGGTACTGCACCCTTTGGGAAATGTTACAGTTAAAGGCGAAGGTGAGGCCTTAGCAGAATTATTTGATATGCACCAATCAGGGGCCGTTGGTTTTTATGATTTCAAGGCTCCAGTGACCAATGCTAACCTTCTAAAAATCGCCCTACAGTACGCCCAAAATTTTGGTGGATTGATTTTTTCCTACCCCCTTGATAAACAAATTCAAGGGAAAGGAGTTGTTCACGAGGGAGTCATATCTACCCAATTGGGCTTAAAGGGCATCCCAGCCATGGCAGAAGAATTACAGGTAGCGCGAGACCTTTCCATATTAGAATATACGGGAGGCAAACTTCATATCCCTACAATTTCGACCATAGGCGCTGTCAAACTGATTGCCGAAGCGAAAAAGAAAAGATTGAATGTTAGCTGCAGCGTGTCCATTCATAATCTGGTATTGACTGATACCTTATTGCAGGATTTTGATGCAAACTTTAAAGTGATGCCGCCGCTTCGTACGCAAGAAGAGTGCAAAACACTTCAAAAAGCAGTCTTGAATGGTACCGTCGATTTTGTAACAACCGACCATACCCCGCTGAACATTGAAGAAAAGCGTGTGGAATTTGATAACGCGGGCTATGGAACCGTTGGGCTTGAAAGCGCCTTTGGTACGCTAAATGTTCTTTTTGGTTTGGAAAGGGCAGTGGAAATTTTAACCAAGGGAAGGCAGCGCTTCGGGATGAAAGAACCTAGCTGGGAAATTGGTGATGCCGCCAATTTATCTTTGTTCAATCCTGAGGGGGAACGTATTTTCACAAAAGAGGTAATCAAATCCACTTCAAAGAACAGTGCATTCATTGGTCAACAACTTCAAGGTGAGGTCTACGGTGTAATCAACAATGGAAAAGTAAACCTCTGATGAGCAAAAAAAGCAATATAGCGAAAGAGGGCCGCACAACTGCGATTATATCATATCTAACTATTGTGGGCTGTTTGATTGCCATCACCATGAACATGGAACCAAAAAATACGTTTGCCCGTTTTCATATCCGTCAAGCTTTTGGTATTCATATACTCTATCACGCCTTGGCCATAGCTTTTAGTAATTTGGGGCTGGTTTGGATACCAGTAGGTCTTTTCTTTTTGTATTTACTGCTTTGGGGCTTTGGTTTTATCAATGCCATGAACGAACAAATAAAACTATTACCGGTGTTGGGCGAATACTTCCAAAAGTGGTTCACGTTTATTTCTTAAACTAAATGGCCAAAAACTATCATACGTGATAAATAAACTAATTCAATAAGGCAAGTCTGCAAATTTTAAAATTCATCACTAAAATGTCTCCCACCCCACTCCCACTATCTTTAGAACATTTAATTCGTCCCAATACAGTTCCCTATGAGCACCCTTCTGTTTTAATTATGCTGCATGGCTACGGAAGCAACGAAGAGGATTTGTTTTCATTTGCGTCAGAACTTCCTGAGGAATTATTTATCATTTCAGTGCAAGCCCCGTATCGACTTGAACCCTATGGCCATGCATGGTACGCCATAAATTTTGATGCGGAATTCGGAAAGTGGAGTGACGATGAACAAGCCATTGCCTCTAGGGAAAAAATCGTTGCTTTCATCGATGAAGCCTGTAAGGCATATCGCTTGAATCATAATAAAGTGACCCTTTTGGGATTCAGTCAGGGTACTATTCTCAGCTATGCGGTTGCCCTTTCTTATCCTCAAAAAGTAAAAAATGTTATTGCGCTTAGCGGCTATATCAATCAGAATATTTTAAAAGAAGGGTATCAGGACAATGATTATAGTTCCCTGAACATTTATGCCTCTCATGGTCAGGTAGATCAGGTCATTCCCGTGGAATGGGCGCAACAGTCCCCGGCATTTTTAAAAAATCTTGGTATTGTACACACTTATGAGGAGTTTCCAGTGGGGCATGGTGTCGCTCCTCAAAACTTCTATTCGTTCAGAGAGTGGTTACAGAACAAAATATAAGTCTATAGAAATCAACCAAGAGACTTTTATCAATTTCTTACATTTAGTAAATGAAAATTATCCTTCCTTTACTAAGTTGCCTGCTTCTTTTTATAAGCTGTAAACAACAAGAGATAAATGAATTCCAAGTATTTAAGACATATTGCGAAATGGTCGCAAATGATGCCAAACCCATTGCATTTTACCATTTCCCTGAAAATCGAGACATTGATGAGCTTTGGGATTCTTTTAAAGCCATTGCCAAAGATTTTGAAGTAGAATTATTTATGGAAGAAAAACTACCCGAAACGGTATTATTTCCTGCTAAGAAAAACGAAGAAAAGACTATCGTTATCATTTATGGTGATGACCGTTTACAACAATACCTACAATGGAAAAAGGATGTCCATTCGTATGAAGGAGGGGACTTTAAAACAAAAGAGGCCTTGGCAAGAAGACTGGGGCGGCTTTTGGGATATAGCCCTCAAGGCATCAATACATTACTGCGTGAAAACCAGTCATACCGTGACCTACATTCTTTTGGAGTTATTCAGCAAATCACCCATTTATACTATGAAAATCTACCGGCTGCCATAGATTTTTACCAAAATACTCTGGGTTTATACTTGTTACAACAAAATCGTTTTCAAATTGGTACTGATGGCTTTATCGAACTTCATGAATTTGATGGGAACCATACGCCCGAGCAACCAAAATCCACTGCCATTGCCTTACTGACGGATCAATTGCAACAATGGTATAACCATGCGCAAGCCAATGCTGTACCCATTAAATACAGCTACAAACCAAAACATGGTGGTGCACATGACGGCTTTGTTGCTATTGACCCGGGTGGATATCTATTGGAATTTGAAGAATTCAAACAGCATCCGGAAAATGAGCTTTTTATGGCGGTACTTTCAAAATCACCCAAAGTGCAAACGAATATAGATAACCTCCATTTCTTTGGAACGATTACCTGGACCTATCATAAAGATTTACTCAAAATGCAGAAATTTTATGAAGAAGAACTAGGCTATAGACTGGTAGCCGACCAAGGCTGGACCAAGATATACCAAACAACGGGTTCATCATTTGTTGGACTGGTTGATGAGCGAAGGGGTATGGAAGACTATACCGATGAAAAGGCCATTGAAATCGAGTGGAAAATACAAGACTTCAATGGTTATAAACGATATTTAGAACTGCATAGCTATTTTAACTTACAGGTAGTAGGGCCCGAGAACTATATTTACCAAATCACATCAAATGAAAATTAGATGCTTCCCTAATTACTGCGGGTATATAACAAATGGTCCATCACGGTAAAATCGATTCCCAAATCATCTTTGAGTTCATACTTTATTACTAAATCACCCCAATATTTACCATCCGAAAAATCAGCCAATATCCATCGATGGTTGAGCACTTTGATTTTATTGATTTTAAAGTCACTCTCCATACCCTCATAAAAAGGTTTGACCAAAGGGTTGTCGCCTTTTCGTTCGTTGGTTTCCAATAATTTGTCCTCTATATGGCGAGAAGGGTTCTCTAGATTCAAATGATCGTAATAAGCTAGGGCATCATCATTGTTTTCCAGTGAAAAATATTGCATATCCATTAAACGAAACTGTAACTTTTCGGCAGAATCCTTGAGCTGATTGACTTGACGTTCTAAACCTCCTATTTTTTCAGTACTCATTTTAACCGTTTTATTACCCCTCATCAACAGAAAGAGGGCAATTAATGCCACAAAAACAAAAAGATAGAGAAATATATTCTTCTTCATTTAAATAGTGATTTTAAGATTGTCATAGGCCAAATGAATGCCTTCGGGTAATTTAGCCTCTACTTCATCATGAAACCCGAGCAAGTGGCTGATATGGGTAAAATAAGTACGCTCGGCGCCTATTTCCTGTGCAAATTCCAATGCTTCTTCCAAATTGAAATGGGAGTAATGCGGTTCGATTCGTAAAGCATTGATAACCATGACTTTTAAATCTTTTAATTTTTCTTTTTCACTTTCTTCAATACGCTTGACATCAGTGAGATAGGCAAAATCGTTTATCCTAAAACCTAAAACAGGAAGGCGGTTATGATAGGCCTCAATGGGGGTAACTGATAGTTCGCCCAAAGTAAAAGGGGTTTCCTTATCAATGAGTTGTACCTGCACCGCCGGTGCACCTGGATAGCGGTCTTCATCGGCAAAAATATAGTCAAATCTGCGTTTCAATGCCTGAACCACACGTTCGTGTGCATAAATGGGGATATCGCCCTGTCGAAAGAAAAAAGGCCTAATATCGTCGATACCAGCAGTATGATCGGAGTGCTCATGGGTGAAAAGAATGGCATCCAATTGTGTTATGGGATTGGCCAATAGTTGCTGTCGAAAATCAGGTCCACAATCAATAATGTAATTAAATTCTTTATAAGAAATGAGAACAGAGACCCTTAGTCTTTTATCCTTAGGGTTTGAACTTAGACAAACAGGATGTTTGCTGCCTATTATGGGAATTCCCTGTGAGGTACCCGTACCCAAAAAAGTGACCTGTAATTGCTCCTTCATGAATACTCAAAATTATAACATAATTGTTTAATAGATTGTGCTATCTTCTTAACTTTGGTAGTGATAAAATTCCTGTTATGCCCAATACTAAAGCTAGGGACAATGGCTTTGAAAATATTCCCTCCATCAAGGCCAAAACGTTACGAATCAATTTGAATCCTGATATCTACGGTACTTTCGCCGAAATCGGTGCTGGCCAGGAAACAGCCAGACACTTTTTTCGGGCCGGTGGAGCCTCCGGTACGATTGCCAAAGCAATGAGCGCCTACGACAAGGCTTTTAGTGATGCTATTTACGGGGTTGAAGATGATGGTAGGTATGTCACCCAAGCTCGTTTACGACGAATGTTGCGGCATGAGATGAAATTGGTTGAAGAACGTATAGATAGAACGCAGAACCCAGACTATCGCTTTTTCTCTTACGCCAATACGGTAGCAACCATTGATTTTTCAAAAAGATATAAAGGCCATGGTTGGATAGGATTGCGTTTTCAATTAGAGCCCAATCAAAAAGAACCGAATGAAATCATTCTTCATGTTCGTTTCAAACAAAATGAGGCCCGTTTACAACAAGAAACATTGGGCATATTAGGGGTAAACTTAATTTATGGTGCCTATTTCAAATTCGACAAGCCCAAAAAACTTCTGAAATATTTGTACGATCATATCGATAAAGACACCTTAGAGATAGACCTAATCAACTTTCATGGCCCAAGCTTTAAAGATGTTGATAACCGTTTAATGAGCTTACAGCTGATTCGAAATGATATGACCGATGCTGTGATGTTTGGTCCCGATGGACATAATCTTCTCCCCGCGGCCATATTGTACAAAAAGAACATCCTTGCCCTACGTGGTAGTTTTAGACCGGTGACCAAGGTGAATATGGACATGTTCCAGAAATCTTACGATATCTTCGTTCGAGAACAAACCGTTGACTATGATAATACCATTGTCATCTTTGAAATTACGTTGGCAAACTTAAAAGCTTCAGGTGAAATCGATGAACAAGATTTCATGGACCGTGCCGAACTATTAAGTTCATTAGGTCATACCGTGATGATTTCAAAGTTTCAGGAATATTATAAACTAGTGGAATATTTTAACAATTATACCAAGGCAAAGATTGGGCTGACCATGGGCATAAATAACTTAGTTGATGTATTTGATGAAAAGTACTACCGTCATTTGAGCGGGGGTATTTTAGAGGCCTTTGGCAAGCTGTTTTTTAAAGATTTGAAAGTGTATCTCTACCCCATGAAAGCCCAGGAAACTGGTCAAATAATGACCAGTAACAATGTAAAGGTACACCCACGCATGAAAGAACTGTACAAATTCTTTAAGTACAATGGAAAGGTGATGGATATTATCGATTACGATCCCGATATCATGCATATTTTCTCAAGAGATGTGCTCAGGCGCCTTACGAATGGTGAAGGGGGATGGGAAGAAATGCTACCAGAAGGTATTGCTGAAATGATAAAAGAAAAGAAACTCTTTATTCGAAAGGAAGTAAGTCAAGAAAAGGAAATAGAAGAGGTAGAAGAAGATTAAGACATTTTCACATCGTTTCGAGCGAGGTCGAGCAGCAACATCAGTGCATGTCGACCTCGCTCGTTTTCTATTTGAATTTAGCTTTCTAGAATTTGAGCCGCATGATCTTTGGTTTTTACCTTCTCAATAACCCTGTCGATTATTCCTTCTTCATTGATAAGAAAGGTCATACGGTGTAAACCATCATACTCCTTGCCCATAAATTTTTTCGGCCCCCATACACCAAAAGTTTCTATTACAGTATGGTCTTCATCGGCCAATAAAGGAAAAGGAAACTCATATTTGTTTTTAAAGTTAGCTTGCTTCTTTTCTGAATCCTCACTGACACCCAATAGCTCATAGCCCTTTGCCTGCAGTTCCGCATAGTTGTCTCGAAGGTTGCAGGCCTCTGCTGTGCATCCTGGGGTATTTGCTCTAGGATAAAAGAAAACAATCAATTTCTTCCCACTATAATCTGAAAGGGAAACTGTATTTCCGTCTTGGTCTTTTGAGGTAAAATTGGGTACTTTATCCCCAGCTTTTAGTGTATTCATCGAACTCGTATTTTTGTTTAATATATTTACACCAAAGTTAAACAATAATGAACAAACAGGAACGTGTACAATTTGCAATAAATACCTTAGAGGAACTCTATCCCGAAATTCCGGTACCACTGGACCATAAAGATCCCTACACCCTTTTGGTTGCCGTACTACTATCAGCACAAAGTACTGATGTACGGGTCAATCAAATTACGCCTCTCCTTTTTGCCCAAGCCGATAATCCCTTTGATATGGTCAAATTAACCGTTGAGCAAATACGTGATATTATACGACCCGTTGGCTTATCCCCCATGAAGTCCAAGGGTATACATGGCCTTTCGAAAATATTAATTGAAAAATACAGTGGTGAAGTCCCCAAAGAGATTGAACTTTTGGAAGAATTGCCCGCTGTCGGACATAAAACGGCTAGTGTAGTAGTTTCGCAAGCATTTGGTATTCCCGCATTTCCGGTAGATACACATATTCATCGATTAATGTACCGATGGGGGTTTTCAAATGGCAAAAATGTAGTTCGGACCGAAAAAGATGCCAAAAGATTATTTCCAAAAGCGCTTTGGAACCGACTGCATCTTCAAATTATCTGGTATGGTAGGGAATACTCTCCTGCGCGGGGTTGGAACCTTGAAAAGGACATCATCACCAAAACGATTGGAAGAAAAACTGTCTTACAAGACTATTATAAACATAAAAAAACCACCTAATTAGGTGGTTTTTTTATTTTGATTTTGAGCACTTTAATTTAAAAAATGCTCAAAAGTAACGATATTGTGTTCAGCTACCTGGTACGACCTTGAAAATGCCATCAAAAATGAAACGGTTTCAGGTCTAGCCTTTAGTCTTCCACAGGTTTTAGGTGTCTCAGAGTAAATTTCTTCCATATTCTAGCGTTTTAAATTCTATATCAAAACGCCAGTATTTTGGAATTATTGCTCAGTTCGACCTAATGCATATTAATTCGTTAAAACGATATTATTGCGTTCAACAATCTTTCTAAGATTAATTAACGCGTAGCGCATACGACCCAATGCCGTATTGATACTGACATCAGTATTTTCAGCAATCTCCTTGAAACTCATGTCCTTGAAAATTCGCATCAACAATACTTCTTTCTGGTCGTCGGGCAGTTCATCAATTAAATAAGACAAATCGCTATCGATTTGATCTTTAATCATTTGTTTCTCGACATTTAGCTTATCATCCTTAATTACCGAAAAGATATTAAAGTCTTCGCTACCCTCGAATTTGGGCATTCTTTTATTTTTTCTAAAATGGTCGATGATTAGGTTGTGGGCAATACGCATTACCCAAGGCAAAAATTTACCCTCTTCACTGTACGAGCCGCGTTTCAGTGTTTTTATTACCTTAATAAAGGTATCTTGAAAGATATCTTCCGCAACATCGCGGTCAAGAACTTTCGAATAAATAAAACTTAGTATCTTTTGGTTGTGACGGTTGATGAGAATTTCAAGAGCCTTTTCCTCACCCTTGATATATTGTTTGACCAATACAGAATCTTCGATTTGTAGTTCCATACAAATTACTTTTTTGGTTTAAACACCACCAGACCAACGGAATGGACCGGTCGAGAGTTATTAGTTTAAATTGTAAAAAAGTAATTATTGCTGTATAGGCCTATCAGTTTTAATTACAAATCAAAGATATATAATCATGTAAGTTACCAAAAAAGTATGTTGTGATCTACTGTTTTTTAGATGTCAACGTACGCAATATAGACATTAAGCCCCTCAAAGGGTATCTTTGCACAAAAAAAATCGACGAATGACATCATTGCAAGATGTAAATCCTAAGGAGAATATAATCATTAAAGGTGCCAAACTACATAACCTCAGAAATATAGATGTAGTAATTCCAAGAAACAAGTTGGTGGTTATTACCGGGCTATCAGGTTCAGGTAAATCATCTTTGGCCTTCGATACCCTTTATGCAGAGGGGCAGAGACGTTATGTAGAAAGCCTGTCTTCATATGCCAGACAGTTTCTTGGTAAACTCGATAAACCAAAGGTTGACTATATAAAAGGTATAGCTCCGGCTATCGCCATCGAGCAAAAGGTAAATTCGACCAACCCTAGATCTACTGTAGGCACTACAACAGAAATTTATGACTATCTAAAATTGTTGTTCGCACGAATCGGTAAAACCATCTCTCCAATTTCAGGAAAGGAAGTAAAAAAGCACACGGTTACCGATGTGGTCAATTATGTAAAAACCTTCGAGGAAGGAACAAAACTTTTACTCTTGGCGCCAGTGGTCATTAGAGAGGATAGGGATGCCCTTAAGTCTTTAGCATTGTTTTCAAAACAGGGGTATGCCCGAATAAAATACAACGGCCACGTAATACGAATTGACCAAGCGCCAGAAGATATTGGTAAAGAATTTGATTTGGTAGTTGATAGAATTGTTACCAAAAAAGATAATGAAGATTTTTTAAATCGATTGGGCAATGCTGTCGACAATGCCTTTTTTGAAGGCAAAGGGGTATGTCGAATTGAAGAGCTAAGCACCAAGGAGGAACGGGAATTTAGTAGTTTGTTTGAGTTGGATGGTATGAAGTTTCTCGAACCAAATGTTCATCTTTTCAGCTTCAACAATCCTTATGGAGCATGCCCCAAATGTGAAGGCTATGGCGATGTAATTGGCATTGACCCTGATTTGGTAGTACCCAATACCGCCCTATCCATTTATGAAAATGCTGTTTTTCCATGGCGGGGCGAGAGCATGGGCTGGTATCGCGACCAATTGGTCAATTCGGCCTATAAATTTGATTTTCCCATACACAAGCCTTGGTTCGAACTTTCTGAACAACAAAAGCAGTTGGTTTGGAATGGTAATGACCATTTTATTGGTATTCATAAGTTTTTTGAACAGCTAGAGGAAAAAAGCTATAAGATTCAAAATAGGGTGATGCTTTCCCGCTATCGCGGTAAAACCAAATGTCCTTTATGTAACGGTAAACGACTACGTAAAGAAGCGAACTATGTCAAAATCCAAGGGAACTCCATTTCTGACCTTATTGAATTACCCTTAAAAGATTTGATTCCATTTTTTGAAAAACTGAAACTGTCAGCGCATGATCAGACCATTGCAAAGCGTCTACTAAAAGAAATTACAACTAGACTGGATTTTTTAGATAAGGTCGGGTTGAATTACCTCACCCTGAACCGCAAATCAAATACCCTTTCAGGTGGGGAAAGTCAACGCATTAATTTGGCCACAAGTCTTGGTAGTAGTTTAGTAGGATCTATGTACATCTTGGATGAACCTAGTATTGGACTTCACCCCAAAGACACTGAGAATCTTATAGAAGTTTTAAAATCACTCCGCGATTTGGGTAATACCGTAATTGTGGTTGAGCACGACGAAGACATTATGAAAGCGGCCGATGAAATCATCGATATTGGTCCAGAAGCAGGAACCTTGGGCGGTAACGTGGTAGCGACAGGAACCTTTAAGGAAATCTTGACAAAAAAAACCTTGACAGGAAACTATCTCAATGGGAATATGGAAATTGAAGTTCCAAAAGAACGTCGCAATTCTAAAAACCATATCCAAATTAAAGGCGCGCGGGAAAATAACCTTAAAAATATAGATGTTACTTTTCCTTTGAACATGTTGACCGTCATTACCGGTGTTTCAGGAAGTGGCAAAAGTACCTTGGTCAAGAAATTACTGTACCCATCTATTTTAAAAGAAGTTGGCGGCTACGGTGAAAAAGCGGGACAATTCACAAAACTAGATGGAAAATATAGCCAATTAAAGCATGTAGAGTTCGTCGACCAAAATCCCATCGGGCGTTCTTCCCGTTCAAACCCAGTCACCTACATCAAAGCCTATGACGACATTCGAGCCTTATTTGCCGCTCAGAAATTAAGCAAACTTAGGGGTTACCAAGCCAAGCACTTTTCATTTAATGTAGACGGTGGTCGTTGTGAGAAGTGCAAAGGCGAGGGCATGATAACCGTTGAGATGCAGTTCATGGCTGACGTACACTTAGTATGCGATGTATGCGAAGGCAAAAGATTCAAAAAAGAGATTCTGGAAGTGCAGTTCGAGGGTAAAAACATCAACGACATCCTCAATATGACCATTGACGATGCCATCGCACACTTTGAAACGTTCAAGCAACCTAAAATTGTGCAAAAATTAAAACCCTTGCAGGATGTTGGTTTAGGATACGTTACTTTGGGTCAAAGTTCTTCTACCCTATCTGGTGGGGAGGCCCAGCGAATCAAACTGGCTTCTTTCTTGGTCAAGGGGAATACCAAAGAAAAAGCATTGTTCATTTTTGATGAGCCTACCACCGGGCTTCATTTTCACGACATCAAAAAGCTATTGAAGTCTTTTGATGAATTGATTTCAAAAGGGCATTCCATAGTGGTCATCGAACACAACATTGAATTGATTAAATGTGCCGACTATATTATTGACCTCGGCCCAGAAGGAGGGGAAAACGGGGGGAATCTGCTTGCCGAAGGTACACCGGAAGAATTGATAAAAAGTGAAGCCTCATTTACAGCGAAGTATTTAAGGGACAAAATTTGATTAAAGAACAAGGCTTTCAAATTAAGGTTTTTCTTTGCCATAACCAGTTAAGAATAACAAAAAAATCACCATGGTCTCCTTCAAGAGACCATTTTAAGCTATTGCCCAACTTAGAATATAGTGGCTTATCCAAAAAAGCAAATAGACCAGAGTAGGTTGTAATCTATTCCTATCTAATAGTCTTCTGACTTCTCCTTGATAAGGAAGATGGGAAACAAACATGTATATCCCAAGTGCTAAAACCCATTACCGAATAAATCCTTTCGCATCATGTTCCAGGAATTTCCCAATTGCCGCTCAAGATACTTTCAATCAAAGTATATCTAAATTTCCATTGCGGTCGAAATGACATCATCCAACTATTTGTCATTTCGCACTTGATGCGGAATCTATTAAAATAAAGTTCGGATTTGGATTTCTGCTTTCGCAGGAATGACAAAAAACCACTTTTATTGAACTTTATTTTGTTCCAAAAGAATTGGTTACCCTTGAAAGCACAAAATATAAAATTGTAATTAACTAATAACCAAATATTTAATCCCGTATAACTTTTTTGGCACGCTGTTTGATTTGATATGGATGGGATGTAAATAGTTGCTCCTAGAACTTAAAATTCAACAGTTATGAGAAAGTTTGTACTCTTAATGGCAGTATTAGTATTTGGGGCTGCTGGTACGCAGGCTGCAACAATGAGCGGCGAGATGGCTGTAAATACATTTCGCAACGGCAACTCCTTTATTTTTAATGAAAGCGGTATTACGTTTTCGGTATATCCCGATGGTGAATTTGATTTCTTTATTGACAATCGAGTGAATGTTGGGGTTGGAGCACGTGTTGGGAATGTCGGAATCACTTTTAACTCAGGGTTCAATTATAACCCATTTGTACAGTATGATGATTTCGGTGCCGTGGTTCAGGTAGAGAACGTACCCATCTTTTATGACTATTATGGTCGTGTTTCACAAATTGGTGGTATTGATATCTGGTACCGAAATGGCTTTGTCAGACGCGTAGGTGGATTGAATGTTTTCTGGAACGGAGGTGTCTTTAGCCATACCACAGGTTTTATCAATGTTTATAATCGTGGATTTGTCTTTAGGCCATGGCACAGATGGTTTGTTCGACCCGCAGTTGGCTTCTGTAACGTTTGGACAAACCCCTACAGAAGATGGTACACCCCTATTCGATACACCTGGCACAGACCCTATAGAAATAATGTTCGTAGAGCGTATGCCCAAATTGGAAGGGAATATCGATTCAACAGAAGCCGTAGGGCCAATATCTATAGAAATGATAGACGGGTAGCGGTTCGTAATAATAATCGAATTCGAAGGACGAACACTGGTAGAAATAATAGAGCTGTGGTAGAAAGAAGAGCCGTAAGTCGTTCAAATAATTCGGTGGCCAATCGTGCAAACAGAAGCTCGGTCACAAGAAGCAACAACACTAGACAGGGTGAGGTACGTAGAAGTACGACAACAAGAAGGACTTCCAATATCAAACGTTCGAATAGCGGTAGTTCTGTTGCCCAAAGATCGGTAACACGATCTCCTCGAAGTACCACGGTTACCAAAAGGGAAGTAAACCGGACACCGAACAACAGAACGGTGACTAGAAGGACTACCACAACTACGAGACCAAATCGTAGCGTGGCTCAGAACCGAGGCAGAAGTTCCAGTGTAAAGCGAAGCACTTCTCCTTCAAAACGAACAGTAACAAGAAGTACAAACACAAAGAGAAGTACTTCTGGAAGAACAAATAGAAGCTCAAGAAGCACAGCAACGAGAAGTGCAAGAAGGAGATAAAGATTGTTTTTAGGTTGGTTAGTTGTTTAACCCCGTGGTAAACGTACCAGTTGACCACGGGGTTTTTCATTGTGCTGGAAAACCTTGATTTTGGTTAACGAATTAAACTCTGAGTACTTCGAATGCCCTAAACACAGGCTAGTCCAAAGCTTTGATTATTTAAATTCTTATCTCTGTTCAGAATGATAAAAACTATTCTCTTTTTCTTAAAAATCCAGATATTAAACCCGAGACATCTTTAGAAATATCAAAACGATACAGAATACCCAAGTACATGGCAATCATCATCACCGATTTACATATAATATTGAGTATCGGATGAAACGTAAAATTTAGTTGCCAAAACAAAAACCCCAATAAAACCAATGTAGCGAATACCTTGAAAGTACTCCTTCCAAAGGGTAGAAATCCAAACTTTATCTTGACAACCACCATTTTAATACCATTGAAGAGAAAAATAGCTATAAAGCTAGCCAATGCTGCACCTTCTATTCCTAATAGTGGAATGAACCATAGGTTCAATAGAATAGTGGTCAGTGCCAACAAAACGCCCAATAGCAATATGGTTTTATAGTATTCTGAATTATAGAGTATGGAGTTGATGTTTCCCAATAACGAATCAAACACTTTGGCCATTCCTATCAAAAAGACAATGGAGAATCAATTGCGATATGATTTGGGAAGTAACTGGTATAAATCTTCCTAGTTTAAAACAATTAATAAAAAAAGAATCCCGGAAGCGATAAAAAGGGTCAAAGAACTTTTCTTGTATAAATCCTCTAAACTAAAAAAGTTCCCCTCACTCAACAGTTTTGCGGTTAACGGATAAGTAATCTGATGCATAGCCCTAGAGGGCACAATAATAACAGTCGCAATATATACCGCTACACCGTAGAACGCCACATTTTCAATAGCAATCAACTGATTGATCATAAATTTATCGATTTCCAATAGCAGTACCGCAGCCGATCCTCCAAGAATGATTAAAAGGCTATACAAAAGAATCGGTCTAGTTCCTGGCGGAAGGCGAAATTTTAAACTCGGTTTAAGGGTAGCAAATGCATAAAGCTTCATGATGATGGTCCGCAGAAGATATAACCCCACTATAGCCTTCAGAAAAACAGATGTGTCGATAAATTTAAGGTATAATAAAACCAATAGTATCAGGGTTACCAACCTTGCAAAAACCTCTTTCATGAAATTTCCAAAAACGGACTTTAACTGCACCTTGGTCCATGCATAGAATACCTCGAAATAGGCCATGGCAAGTCCGACCAAGAAAACATACCATACATACGTTTTTACCAAGGCATTCTCCCTGGCTAAAAAATCACCAATGGTCTCTTGAAAAAAAAAGGTAACCAAACCTAAAGGGATAAGTGCTAATAGTGGCAGTATTAGCATGAGGTTGAGAAATCCATCTTTATCTTCCTCTTTCTGAAAGCTATAAAAACGCACCATAGTGTTGTGCGTACCAAAAGCCATAAGAGGCATTAGAATTGCCCCCGTCGCCAAAATAAAGGTGACAAGACCATAATACTCTGGAGCGAGAATGTACGTATAGAGAAAGAGGGTATTAACGGCCCCAACAGCAAACCCTATGTAGGTGATAACGGTATTTCGCAAGGATTGTTTTAAGACGACTCCCATTCCATCAATTTAGCCATTTGGCGTGTCAATTCTTTCCTGTGGTATTGTCCAGTTCCCTTGGAATCACATTTCAGGTTTCCCGATTCGTACTGCGCAAATAAATTTAGAAGTATTTGTTTTATTGCCCCACCATCTTTTTGATAGGCGTATTCCCCAGCTTGATGTTTCTTAACCAGTTCACCTGCCTCCCATCCATCAGGGCCAATCGCAAGAATTGGTCGTTTTGCGTTGAAATATTCAAAAAGTTTTCCGGGAATAATACCACGGGTTTCTAGGGAATCGATTTCAAGTAACAACAAGACCTGAGACCGTAACTGATAATGCAATACCCTATCATGAGGCATATAACCCAAAAGTTCTACATAATCTGTAAGGGCGTGCTCTTTCAAAGACGCCATCACTCCATCACCGACTACTCCTATCAATCGAATTTTCAACAAGGAAGCAAACTTAGAATTTTCCCTGACCAACGCTGACAATGCTTTCCATAGGCTTTTTGGATTTCGCTCAGTCAATAACGAACCGATATGCGACAATGAAAAATACGAATCTACTTTGGCATCCTCAATAGTATGATCATACCCATTGGTAATCACAGAAATCGGTTTGGCTGTAATTTCCTGAAACTCCCTTTTAGTTGTCTCGCTGGTAACTATCAATGCATCTGCTGTATTTAAAACGCTACTTTCGAGACGTTTGTGCTTTCTTTGCGCAGCTTTTGTCAATTTTAGTTTTTTATGATATCCTATAGAGGTCCAAGGGTCTCGAAAATCAGCTATCCATCGAATGTTGAGGTTTTCTTTAAGTCCTTTTCCTATTAAATGAACACTATGGGGCGGACCTGTCGTAATGACCGTGCTTATTTCCTCTTCGTCCAGGAGATGGCGAATTCTTCTAATAGAAGGTCTGACCCAATATTTTCGTGCATCGGGAACAAAGAGATTACCACGAATCCATAGTAACAGACGTTCCAACGGAGATTGCCTTTTAAAATCATGTATAATCCCCGAGCTGATGCGTTTTGTTTTTTTTGAGGAAAATAAAGATGCCAATCCATAGGGTTCAAAAATAGGTTGTTTGATTACTTTAATTCCTTGGGGAATATCTTTCAACAACGACTCATCTTGAAACGGATAATGTGGATTTTCTGGAATAAAAACGATAGGATCAATATGAAACCCCCTAAGATATTTAATGAACTTGAGCCAGCGTTGTACTCCTGGGCCACCGGCCGGAGGCCAATAATAGGTGATAATCAACACCTTTTGCATTAGCCCCTGTTTAAGAATTTACCTATTTTTCCATTACGTCCCGTTTTAAGCGCTTCTGCGCGAAAACGTTTTATGATAACAAGAGCTAGATTCAAAATCTGTGTCATACTTCGATAAAAGTAATGTGTAATCCTTCTTATTACAAATTCGTAATCCGACTCAGTCCACCTGTTTTATCTTGGGTTCGCGGAATATAAAAAACAATCCACCCAAAATCACCAATCCCAATAAAACATTACTAGCGAGAGCAATGGTACTTCCTGTCTTGACCACCTTAGGTTCGAAACGAAAGATTATCTCATGTTGACCAGCGGGAATTTCCATCCCGCGCAATGCATAATTCACGCGATGATGGGGTACCGTTTCTCCATCTAAAGTAACTACCCAACCCTCTGGATAGTGCATTTCCGAGAATACAGCAAAACCCCAGTTGGTATTTTTGCTTTCATAACGAATGACATCTGGTCTATGTTCTTTTACAGTGATAGTCGCGAGTGAGTCTTTTTCGAAGTGTTGTGCGTTCAAGCTTGAAGATAATACACGATCAAAAACTGCTGACACCTTGGTATTCAGACTATCCAAAACCTTGATTTCAGCATCGGCATTGGTCACCGCAATAAGGTTCTCTATAAACCAAGCAGGCCCGTTGGCATCGGGATTAACTGCTGGAACACGATTTCCCTCTTCATTTTCTTGAAAAATGTATTTCACATTGAGCATGTTCAACACGTCCAAATTGTTAGTGTAAAGATGAAATTCAAATAGGTCTTGCAACTTTGCTGGCTTTGCGGCATGATAGCCACTCAGGGTTTTGTGAAAATATGCGGTTCGTGAACCGACCAAACCTTCCGAGGGGTCAAAAACGCGGAATACCGACCGGTCTGACTGGATTTGTTGGTCTGCCTCGGTCGCCTGAAACGGTCGGTCAATCAAACGTTGTCGTACAAAGTCCCCTTCATTCACATAACGCTGGTTGACCCAAACCAAATCAAAAATAATCAGAAGGCCAATACCGATAAAAGCAAGGTTTCGCTTTAACATATCCTTAGCGGCCAGGAAAAGTGTGGTAGCCGTCAATAGTACATAAATTAAGGAACGGAAAGCATCATTGATATAAACTGATTCACGGTCGCGTTGTATCATAGCCATCAACTCTTCACCAAAATACTGCTGATATGTCGCATCACTGGAACCTTCAAAATTGAAAGTTCCCTTAACTAAAAAAAGTCCGATAACCAATCCACCGGTGATCATCGCACTGAGTTTTACCGCTCTAAGTTTTTCGGTCCGTTCTAGAGACTTGTAGAACAATTGCTTTAGCCCCAAAATAGCCAAAATCGGAACGCATAGTTCTAAAATCACTTGTATTGAGGATACGGCACGAAACTTATTGTACAGTGGGAAGTAATCGATCATTATATTGGTCAATAATGGAAAGTTCTTTCCCCAAGAAAGTAAAAGAGATAGTAGCACCCCACCGAGCAACCACCATTTCTTTTTCCCTTGAACCAAAAACCAACTGAGAACGAATAAAAAGAAGACAACGGCACCAATGTAAGCCGGCCCTGATGTTCCGGGTTGATCTCCCCAATACAATGGAAGTCCTTCTGTAAATTCCAAAGCCCTTGATGGCGGTAGGCCCTGCCCTGTCAAAAACTCATACGTCTTGGAGTCCTTTCCCAAATCTTCATTGTTCGACCCACCAAACAATCTTGGCACGAACAAGTTCAACGATTCAACGACACCATAACTATAATGGGTAATATATTCCCGGTCAAGTCCATTTTTGATTTCCTTTTCTGACCCATCAGGGTTAATGGTCAACGCTGATTTGCCCCTTGTACTCCAATCGGCGTATTCTTTGGTTGCCATAATTCCAGTAGCATTCGTCGCGATACCTAATATGACCGCGCCCAAAAGAATTCCTACGGATAAAATGAAGTGCTTTATTTTTTTCTTTCGAACGGCTTCCACCAAATAAACAGCTCCTAATATCAGTACCAATAGCATAAAATAATAGGTCATCTGATAGTGATTGGCACTCACTTCCAAAGCCATTGCAATAGCCGTCAGCATAAAGCCTAGAATATATTTCTTTCGAAATACCAAAAGTATTCCCCCCAATACCATTGGCAGATACCCTATGGCATGGGCCTTTGCATTATGCCCTACCCCAAGAATGATAATGTAATACGTTGAAAACCCAAAAGCCAAACTTCCTAAGATAGCCAATCGCCAGTCCACTTTCATGCAGAGCATTAAAATGTAAAATCCAATAAAATACAGAAACAAATAGTCAGCAGGCCTTGGTAAGAAACGAATCAATCGGTCTAGTTTCTTAACATAGTCGTGCGGGTAATTCGCCCCTAATTGGTACGTAGGCATACCCCCAAAAGGAGTATTGGTCCAGTAACTTTCAATGCCCGTACTTTCTTTATAATCGTTGCGTTCCTTGGCCATTCCTTTATACTGGGCAATATCAGACTGATATATTCCTTTACCCTGAATTACAGGATAGAAGTAGGCCAATGAGGCAATTATGAAAAAGATGATAACGGCTAAATGAGTAACTATGCTTTTTGCGGAAAGCTTCATAAGCTGGCTTTGAATGCCCAAAGATTACTCAATTTCTTCAAAATCTATATATTCTCCCACTTTTTTTGAGGGATTGCTCTTAGGATTTCTTGATTTATGTACAGAAGTCTTACCCTCTTTTGTCTGCTGGGGCGAACCTTCATAAAATTGCCCGAATTGTTGCCCAAACCGTTCTTCTGTTTTTTGCATAGCATAATTCAGCAATTTGGGAGCCAACCACTTTAAAAGGATTTTGGCCACATAGTATACTATTATGAGAAATAAAATCGTTTGTAGTACAACCATAGTGTATTGCTATTGATTCAAAGTTACCCAACTAGTCTATTAATTTGACCATTCGTTTCATAAAATAGTATTAAAGTCCTGCTATGGTTTATTACAAACATCTTCTTTTCTGTCTAATTGTTCCTTTACTTTCATTGGGCCAATATACCGATGTCATCAATTCAAATCGGCCTGGTATTGGTGTAAGTGCCTATGCTGTGGGCAAAAACGTGGTACAAGCTGAAACGGGATTTTTATATGAAATGCGAGACCATAAGCTTTTGAACACCTCATCTTCTATTTTGGGTGGTGAATTGGCCTTGCGATACGGTTTTCTTTTTGAACAGTTGGAAATCAAATATGAGGGCACGTATATCAATGAAACGATTGCCTTTGACAACTTTGGTACGGAAGAAACCCGAACTGATTTTTCAAGAAATCGAATTGGACTAAAATATCTTGTTTACGATAAATACAAAGACCCACAGGCCAATAAACCCAATCTTTACAGTTGGAGGGCCAACAATAAGTTTAGACTTAAAAACCTTATTCCCTCGGCCGTAAGCTTATATGGTGGTGCAACATTTACCTTAGGAGATAATCCATTCTATCCTGAAGACGGTATGATTTCATATCGTGGAATGTTAGCCACACAAAGTCGTTTGACGCCTAAGTCTGTCTTTATTACGAATATAGCTTACGACCGAATTACGACTGATTTTCCAGAATGGAGTTATGCCATTTCATATACCCGGGCCTTTCGCAATCCGAAATGGAGCATTTTTGTAGAACATCAAGGTATTCAAAGTGACCGTTTTTCCGATTTACTTTTTCGCACGGGTATAGCGCATCTATTCAACCCCAATTTTCAAGTAGATTTCAGTGCTGGAGCCAGTATTAAAAACACGCCGTTCAGGGTTTTTGGAAGAACCGGACTATCGTACCGACTTGATTTCCATAAAGATCAATTGATTCCTATTGAAGATCAAGCACCGCAAGGAAAAATCAAGCGCGGCAGTATGAAAAAGAAAGACAAGCCCAAGAAGGCTAAAAAACAGAAAAGGAAGAAGAAACGCAACCGCGACTTCGACTTCTAAACCTTTCCACCCATTTTCAACACTTTTTTATTCTTAGTATTATTGTATTTGTAAAGCGAGGTCTATTCGGGCGCAGAAGAGAATAATCTTTGTCTCGACTACATCTATGACTTTAGATTGTTCCGAACCGGACTTAAGTCAAATGTCTATCAATGATTGAAATTAAAGAGGCCAAAACTCCCAAAGCGCTAAAGGCATTTGTAAAATTTCCTTTTTCATTATACAAGGGCAACCCGTATTGGATTCCTCCTATCATCAATGATGAACTGGAGACTTTTAACAAGGATAAGAATCCAGCTTTTACCTCTGCCGATGCACAATTTTTTTTAGCCTTTAAGAATGGGAAAATTGTCGGACGTGTTGCGGCCATCATCAATCATATTGAAATTAAAGATCAGCAGGTAAAGAAGATGCGCTTTGGATGGTTCGATTTTATTGATGACTTGGCGATTTCCAAATTGTTACTCGACAAAGTTGACAAGATCGGTAAGGAGAACGGACTTGAATACATGGAAGGTCCTGTAGGTTTTTCAAATCTTGATAAAGTCGGTGTACTTGTTGAGGGGTTTGATCATATTGGTACAATGATTACGTGGTATAACCATCCATATTATCAGAAACACTTTGAGGCCCATGGTTTTGTAAAGGAAAAAGAATATTTGGAAAACAAATTCAAATTTGCGGCGGCAGACCCTAAGTTGTTTACGAAAGCAAATCAACTCATTCAACGCCGTTACGGGGTAAGGCCTATGAATTTTACCAAGAGTAGTGAAATTATGCCCTGGGCCGATAAAATGTTCGATCTCTTTAACGAGAGTTATGCAAAGCTTTCCTCTTTTGTAAAGATTACAGACGTCCAAAAAGCGTATTTCAAGGAAAAATATATCAAGTTCATTAATCCTGAATTCATCAAATTTGTTGTTGACAAAGAGGATAACATTATCGCTTTTGCTATTGTAATGCCATCGTTCTCGAAGGCACTCCAAAAGGCGAACGGAAAACTCTTTCCTTTCGGAGCCTTTCATCTTCTAAGGGCCAAAAAGAAAAGTAAGGATGTTATTTTTTATTTGATAGGAATTCACCCAGAATATCAGAACAAAGGGGTTACGGCCGTTATTTTCAATGAATTCTACCATACTTTTAAGAAGCGTGGGGTAGAAAACTGTATTCGTACACCGGAGCTTGAAGAAAACACCGCCATACGACAAATGTGGAAACACTTTAATCCCGTGACCCATAAACGTAGGCGAACCTATAGAAAATCGCTTTAGTGGAAAGGTCGATAAAAGATTTTTATTGTACTCTTAAATGTTAGGGGAAATACCTCATGTAGCCTTTAAGAAAACCCAAGAACTCTATATTGAGGTTATGGATTTTCAAACACTCGGTAAGAAGTTAAAAACTTCGACCGATCATAACCCGTTTGAAATTCATAGAATAGATTTCTATTTGATATTGGTCGTTACCAAAAATTCATACACGCATTTTCTTGATTTCCATTTTTATGAGCTGTCAGAGGGTAGTTCTCTCTTCATATCTAAAAACCAAATTCAACGTTTTTCAAATACCATAACAAATGCAAAAGGCTATGGTCTTCTTTTCAATACTGATTTTTTAAACAAACATTATTTTCTTTCAGATAAGCTCAGACTCAATAGAGTATTTAACTACCATATTGAATCCCCTTTAATTCATCAAAAAGAGCAGGGCGCCCATCATTTTTTAGATATCATCAAAAACTTGTATGAAGAATACCAATCGTCACATAGTTTTGGAAAATCAGAAATTCTTGGTTCACTACTGAACGTGCTTTTACTCAAAGCAGAACGCACTAAAGATCGAAGAACTAAGGTCGAAATAAATCAATATTGGTTGGATGTATTCAGCAGGTTCAAAGAATTACTTGAGATAGAGTATGTAACTACCAGAAATTCCAGAAACTATGCTCACTTACTCAATATTAGTTACAAATTTCTAAATGATATCGTAAAAAAGCTAACTGGTAAAACAGCCAAAGTCTTTATTGATGCATATGTAACCATTGAGATTAAAAGATATTTAGTGACCACTCCATTGTCTATTAAAGAAATAAGTCATAAAACAGGTTTTGATGAACCAGGGAACATGATTGCATTTTTCAAAAAAAATACGAATACGACTCCCTTAAAATTCAGACAACGTTAACCATTCGGTTACACTTTTATAATTCTTATCACCAAAATAATAGTGACCTGTCCTCTGGTGCCAGTTAATTTTAACTTGAGAAAATCAATGTTAATACGTAATCATGAAAATCAAATCGTTTTTAATTGGGGTGGTCATTTTATCAATTGTAAGTTGTCAAAAACCTAAACCTAGTTTAGTTTTAGAAG
>ERZ1740067.197-NODE-197-length-50156-cov-20.529391_pt1 | contig 50156 bp, 41 predicted proteins | sample MGYA00581736_ERZ1740067 | MGnify/ENA primary metagenome ERZ1740067 (study PRJEB43018, sample SAMN04849236) | marine metagenome | isolation source: floating plastic debris | place: Pacific Ocean | collected 2008-08-27 | study: EMG produced TPA metagenomics... | reverse complement strand
TAGTTGAGCTGAATTTGAAAGAGGGAGTCCGATTTATTTCGGGCTCCCTCTTTTTATGCGTTTATTTTGTGCGTTTATTGGCTTTGCTAGTGTTTTCAGCGTGATTAAGACCGTTTCTTTAGGGCTTCAATAATTTTAGTGTTGGCTTTTGGGAAGGGATATTGATCAATGGTGTCGAGGGTAACCCAGCGGACTTCTTGGCTGGCGATCGCCTTAGGCTCACCCCCTAAATAGCGACACAGATGCACATGCAAGGACACCTTGAAATGGGTGTAGGCATGGTTCACCACAATCAGCTCTTCGCCCACTTCAATATCAAGGGCTAATTCTTCCTTGATTTCTCGCTTCACACACTCTTCCATCGACTCACCGGGCTCAACCTTGCCCCCGGGAAATTCCCACAGTCCTCCCAAAAGCCCTTCTTCAAGACGGCGATCAATGAGGATTTCACCTTGCTCATTTTCGATAACGGCAACGCCAATAACCTTGTGAGGCAATGGACCTTTCGATTCAGTCATGGGAATGATGGTTGTCTGGTTGGTTCGATACGCCTGACAGTATGACATCCAGGGACAGAGCAAGCAGGTAGGGTTTTTCCTTAAGCAAACCGTTGCCCCCAAATCCATCAAGGCTTGATTAAAATCTCGGGGGCGATCGCCACTTAAAATCAACTCCGACACGAACCATAGAGCATCCATCGCTTTTGCCGGCGGTACGGGCAGCGCAACCAGTCGGCTCAATACGCGCTTTACATTGCCATCAAGAATAGGCACAGGCAGATCAAAAGCATTACTTAAAATTCCGCCTGCTGTGGTTCGACCAATACCAGGTAAATCTTGTGCCGCTTCTAGGCTTTTTGGGAATTGCCCGCTATGTTTTTCCACAACAATTTTGGCCGCGCGATGGAAGTTACGGGCGCGACTGTAGTAGCCCAGTCCCTCCCAAGCTTTAAGCACCTGTTGTTGATCTGCGATCGCCAAGGACTCCACCGTCGGAAACACCTCGAACCACCGGTTATAGTACGGCAACACCGTTTTCACCTGGGTTTGCTGGAGCATCACTTCCGATGTCCAAATGCGATACGGATCATTAAGGTCGGGAAGCCGCCGCCACGGCAAATCTCGCCCGCTAGTTTCGTACCAGTCCAAAAGCTTGCCTTGGAATTGGTTAAGGACTGACGGGTGAGAGAAAGATTGTAGCCACTGATTAGCAGATGCCCTCCCCAGTTTTCGCGGCGACGCGACTGAGGAGGGCGATGGGCTTGCGTTCACGTTTAGCTGCGCAGGCACAAAAATATAGGGAAGGAGTAAGAACTACGCGCTCAAATTCTAGGTGCTCAAATACTATGCACTCGAATTATGCGCTCGGATTATGCGCTTGGATCTACAGGACGATCACTAGACTTAGCTACCTCATCGTCTAGAATCGGCAGCCACGGCTCAGGAGTTTCATCAGAGGAAGCCTCTAGCTCTTGGGCGATCGCGTCTTCCATAGCAAAGCGCTGCTCTACATTGTGTAGAAAGTAGCCGCTCATCATCGCTGATGCCAGTAATCTTCCCAAAGACTCGCGGCTAGTAGTAATGCTAACGTCGAAACCTTCCGAAGGTAGACCTCCCAGCAAGCCAATCACATTACGCTCCATCAAGTAGCGAGTTTCGTTGGAGTCTGGCTTAGATAGCTTAGCGATAGTTTCTGGATGAAGGGATTGAACATAATCCAACAAACGATGCTCTTGTCCTTTCTGGGTCGACGAAGAATCCGACGAAAACCCAGAAAATTCCAAATCGTTGTGATTATCCTGCACAGCAGAAACCTCCGCTTCTAATGGTGCTCTCGTTACAGTTTAGACGAACATAAGAATTGCAAGTGTTCATCATCCCCTTGTAATGAATATCAAGCTTTGCATTGCTGCTTAACAACAGTTTGCTCCGCTGAGTTGGGGCTGTTTACCTTGCCTCTGTTCACCGTTCTTTACAGTGTAGGGGTCAGGCTATCTTGCAACCAGTGTCTAGAACCGAACCTTCAGATAGAGGCGAATGGCTGGATAACCGCAATTATTGGGATTGTTCCCGTGGCTGAAATCTTTTCCAAAAAACTGCGAACCATTATCAATTAATCTTCAGAAGCACGATGCAGCGAGAAGTACAGGCTCCATTGAAACAAGCAATACTCAAGAGCACACCTTTTCAATTTAAAGATTCAATTGATGACAGTTTCTTGGCCATCACTAAACTGGCAATCACTGAGGTAGGTAAGGCGCTTATTAACCAAGCTCTGCAACCGCGTTATTTTCAAGCCAGTTAAAAACTTGATCAAGCTGACTGGAGGTGATGATGCCGTACTGCCACAGAATAGTGGGCAGATTAGTCTTATGGGACGGATGCTTGAGGGCGATCGCCATTTCTTGGCTAGCGATATTGAGCTCGTCTTTCAGAAATTGAATTAGTCGGGATTCATTAGGGGCTGTCATGGGGGCGTCCTCATCACCAGATCGTTAGAGCATTAGGTCTGCCTGTCCCAGGGGGCGAGAAGAGCAATATTTAATAAATAAATACGCTCTCCCCTGTAGGCACCCTTGAGAAAGTGAATTCACAACATTCCATCGCTGGTGATCGACGGGGTGTTGTGACCTCTTGTAAAAACTGTTGATAGCAGTTTGAAAGATTACACATAATATGGACGAATTTCAGGATTCACCTGGCGATCGAAATTGCCATCGGATTATGATCTTTGTCGCTTGAAAAGTGCGATCGCGATCGCCCAATATTTGTGATCTTGATCGTGTAGTTCACATCCTAGGAACAATCATCCCAAGACGTTTTATTGTTCAATATTTTGCCAGTGTCTTTAAAGGACGTTCACTGTCCTAAGGCAGAGAAATAATCTTTGGATTGGGTGGGGTCAGGGATTAGGGTTTTGTCCCCAGGTTTCCAGTCAGCAGGGCACACTTCATTGGCATTTTTCTGCACGTGACGCAATGCTTGTAGCACCCGCAAAGCTTCGTCAATACTGCGACCGAAAGCCAGGTTATTGATCGTGATGTGTTGAAGGATGCCTTCTTTGTCAATTAAAAATAACCCACGCAAGGCAACCCCTGAGTCAGGGTCCAGCACGTTATACGCGTCGCTGATTTCCTTCTTTATGTCAGAAACAAGGGGAAAATTGAGGTCGCCGACGCCGCCATTGGTGCGCTCCGTTTGGATCCAGGCCAAGTGGGAAAACTCACTGTCCACGGAAACGCCGAGGACTTCCGCATCAAGTTGGCTGAATTCAGGGTGGCGATCGCTAAAGGCAGCCACTTCGGTGGGGCAAACAAAGGTGAAATCAAGGGGATAAAAAAACAACACCACGTACTTGCCACGGTAGTCTGATAGCCGCACCGACCGAAAGTCTTGGTCCATCACCGCCGTTGCTGTAAAGTCCGGTGCCACTTGCCCCACGCGCAAGAGATTTTCGCCCATAGTATTGATGTTGTTGTTGGTGTCGCTGTTTATTGTGGCGCGTAATTGTAGTTTTCTGTTTTTGGGGTCCTATTTTTAGGGTTTTGCTTTCAGGGTTTTGCCTCCAGGTTTCTGCGTTTGAATTTTCGTCTCTAGGTTTCTTGTTTTAACTATGGCTTTCACCGCTGAGCGATCGCCCCTATTTCCTCCCATTGAGCCTTACCGTACCGGTACGTTGGCGGTGGATGAAATTCACACCATCTATTTTGAAGAATGTGGCAACCCCGAGGGAAAGCCAGTGGTGTTTTTACACGGGGGACCGGGAGGCGGCGCTCAGCCAGAATATCGCCGGTATTTTGATCCGAAAATATGGCGGGTCGTATTGTTTGACCAGCGAGGCTGCGGGCGAAGTACTCCCCATGCGGAGCTGCGCAACAATACAACCTGGCACTTGGTGGCAGATATTGAGACCCTGCGGCTTCATCTGGGTATTGATCGGTGGGCAGTAATGGGGGGCAGCTGGGGCAGCACCCTGGCGCTGGCCTATGCGGAAACCCATCCAGAGCGCTGTACGGAAATAATTTTGCGCAGTATTTTTATGCTGCGCCAGCAGGAAATTCAGTGGTTTTATCAGGAGGGGGCAAGCTTTATTTTTCCTGATTTCTGGGAGGATTATTTGGCGCCAATTCCGGTGGAAGAGCGGGACGACTTGGTGAGGGCTTACTATCGACGGTTAACGGGCGGCGATACGGTGGCGCGGCAGGAAGCGGCGATCGCCTGGTCCACCTGGGAAGGGCGTACCAGTAAGCTATTCCCCAGCAAGGGGCTAGCGTCAAAGATGGCAGATCCAGAGTTTGCGGCGGCCTTTGCCCGCATTGAGTGCCACTATTTTATTAATGGGGGCTTTATGGAGTCGGATTCCTGGCTGTTGGACAATGTCAGCCGAATTCAATCTATTCCGGGGGCGATCGTCCAGGGGCGCTACGACGTGGTGTGCCCGATGATGACAGCCTGGGAGCTCCATCGGGCGTGGCCGGAAGCGGAATTTTGTTTAATTGACGATGCCGGGCACTCCATGAGTGAGCCAGGAATTACGGCAAAATTGATGGACATTATCAAGGGGTTTGGCGATCGCCATGGATAACTCTGCATCAGCATCTCAACCGGAATCTCAACCGGAATCTCAGCCGGAATATCAGTCGGCATCTCAGTCGGCATCAATTAGTTTTTGCTTGATTGCAAAAAATGAGGCGGCAAATTTAGCGCGGTGTTTGGATAGCGTGCGGGAGCTATGTAGCGAGCTGATGGTTATCGATACGGGCTCCACCGACGGCACCGTCATGAAAGCGGTGAACTTAGGAGCGCGGGTGTCGTTTTTTGAATGGTGTGATGATTTTGCGGCGGCACGCAATTATGGGCTCGAGCAGTTGACCGGGGACTGGGTGCTAATGCTGGATGGGGATGAGTGGTTGTTGCCAGAGGCAATCCCCCTGATCCGAGAAGCAGTGACCTTGGACGACGGAATCGCCATCAACCTGTTGCGCCAAGAAATTGGAGCCGCTCAGTCCCCCTACTCTCTGGTATCCCGCCTATTTCGGCGACATCCGGCGGTGAAATTTGAGCGTCCTTACCATGCCTTAATTGACGACAGCGTGACTCGGTTGATGGCGGCGGATTCCCATTGGCGAGTGCTATCGTTGCCCAGCCCAGCGATCGCCCATGAGGGATATCAACAGGAAGCCATAGCCAGCGGCAATAAACAGGCACGGGCCCGTAAAGCCATGGAAGCCTATTTGGCGGATCATCCCGAAGACGCCTACGTGTGCTGCAAGTTGGGTGCTTTGCTGGCGGATGAAACGTTAGATGATGGCAGTGTGGACCCAGAGGCGCTGGGGCGATCGCGCAAATTATTAAAGCAGGGACTGCGGCAGGCGGAACAGGAGAACAATGTCGAACTGCTGTACGAGCTGCACTACCATTTGGCGATCGTGGATGCCCAGCGGGGCAATCCGGATTTAGCCCAGTCCCACTATCGCGTGGCGTTGAAACAACCGGTGCTGCCCATGGTGCGGCTGGGTGCAGAAGTGAATTTGGGGAATTTATATCAACAGGCGGGGCGACTGGATGAGGCCGTTTCCCTGTACCAATTAGCAATTCAAACTAGCGGCGATTTGCCTCAGGTTCATTACAACTTAGGGCTGGCTTTGCGGGCGAAGGGGGATCTAAACGGGGCGATCGCGGCGTATGAAAAGGCGGCGACACTGGATCCTAGCCGAGCGGAAGTGTACCAGAATCTGGGGGCGGCACTGCTGAAAGGGGGCAATGTGCCGGCGAGCATGGAAGCGTTTGGTCGGGCAATTTCCCTGTACCAGGAGCAGGGGCAAGAGGCGATCGCTGAAGAGATCAAGGAAAACCTAGCGGCGATGGGATTCCAACCTTCCACTTAGGGCATGGTTCTAGCGTGCCCTAAAAGAGTTACACGGCAAAGAATATAAGCCCCTTACAACCCAAAAACCTAAAGCAACAATTTCGAAAGTAAGGCCTATGAATTGAAGCCCTAGCTTAGAGCAGCTTCTAGCGTTGAATTTTCCGTTTTGACAATGAGCTTTGGGCTCTACGGTGTATCTCTCAGGCATCCCACCGAATCCCAAAACTGAAGGCATCAGGATGGGCATATTTAATGTTTTACGAACAAATCGATCAATAGATTTTGATTCGCAAAAATATGCGTTCAAAAGTTTAGTTTTTACACTAATTTCGGCGCCTACTTTTTAGTCTTATTTTTTAGATCGGCACCTAAAAATACAGGAATACTTTAGGTCCAATAGAGGTTATCTTAACTAACCTATAGTTGTAGGTGTAGTGAAAGTAGTTTACATTTTCCGTTGTTTAAAAAGCGATATACGGACATTGTGGGTCTATTTCAGATACCAAAGTCTTCAATCTTCTAGATCGCAGTCTCGATTTGGCAAGTTTTAGAGTGTTGGAGTTCAGAATGTGAAATAATCGCAACGGCTTGACCCGGAGCAGATCGTGTTATCTATATTCCCCAACACTTTTCAGTGGCATTTATCGCCCAGTCAGTGGGATGATCTGTGCCAAGAAATTGCTCAAAGTTGTCAGTTATTTCTGGGGGATGGGCTGGTTTATTGCGATCGCCAATCGGTGCGTCAGTCTGGTCCCTATGCTGGGCGCTTTATTGTGCCTAAAGAGGTTGGGTCGCAAAAGATTGAATCGAAAGAAACAGAGGCGACAAAGGTTGCAGCACAAGACCAGTCGGAAAAGTCTGGCGGTGGGGAGAGGAGCGATCGCTTTTGGCTGACGGTAACCCCGCGTGGCTGGCTGCTGTGCACCTTGGTTTTCCGGCAAGGAATTGGGGATTTATTGGGGAACAACGCGGACAAGGCATCCAGCAACAATCCCCATCGAGACGCCGCAAAAAAAAACTTTAAACAATATCTAACCGGCGGCCACTTAAAGACAACGGACTGGCAAAGTGCGGTAACCGTAGACGGTAAGGCAATTTTAAGTTGGCTTGATCAACAGTCTTGGTCTTTGCCGGCGTTGCCGCCGCCGCCAACCGTGTCATCGGAGATTCTTCAGGGGTTATTTCAGCCTTTGCTCGACCCCGTTTCATCGTCACGGGTTTCCCATTCCTGCGCCTTGCCGGAGGTGGAGCGGGCATGGGAGCAGCTCCACCACGGGCTAATTCAGCGTATGGCCGCGGGGGCAGAAGAGTTGCCGAAGGTAATTTATTGGGCGCTGGTGCAGGCACGGCGGCTATTGGATGTGGACCGGCTTTTGATTTACCAGTTCCAGGCGCGGCTTCAGTCGGTTAAAGTTTGGCGTGGTTCGGAAAGCCTCAGTAGTGATCGCCTGTGGGAAACGCCCCAGTGGCAAGAGCTTAGTGACGGGGTGACCTACGAGGCGCGCCGGGATGGCACGGTGCCATCGGTGCTTTATCAAAAAATGGCGGCGGGGGGTTTGGGTACGGATCTTTGGGGAGGTGCCCAGGGTGATCGGGGGCATGCGGGGGCGATCGCCGACAGTTGGAAGGCGATCGCGACAGATACTACGCTCAACAAAACAACAGGTCCATCAGTTAATAATCAATCAGCCCATAAAAATCAATCAGCCCATAAAACGCCCGTTCGGGCCCAGTTGGCGGTGGATATTTCGGGGCGATCGCCTACGGGAGAGGAGCCGTGGGGATTGCTGGTGGCTCAAATGGTGGACCAGGCACATCAATGGTCCGAGCAGGAAGAGCTTTGGCTCAATCGATTGGCGCAGATTTTAACTCTGGGGATTTATCAGGGACAAGTGGAGGCGTCCGGGAAGCAAAATCAACAAAAAATGGAGCAAACTCTCCATGATCAAGGGGAAGCGCTTCAGTATGCCCTGACCCAAGCGGAAACAGCCGCCCATGCGAAAAGTGAGTTTTTGGCGGCGGTCAGCCATGAACTACGCACACCTTTAACCTGCGTGATTGGTCTGTCTGACACCCTATTGCGCTGGTCCTTGGATAACTTTAGTCCGAAGCAGCAGGAATATTTACATACCATCCACGACAGCGGCGAGCATTTGAAGCGATTGGTGGACGATATTTTGGAGGTGGCGCAGCTGGGGTCCGGGTTGGCGATGCTGCGCATCCGGGAGTTCTCCGTGTCTCAGGTGCTGCTGCAAAGTATTGCTCAGGTGCAGGAACAGTTTGGCGATCGCCCAAGGAGCGCTGGAAGCACCACCAGAAATGCTGCTCAAAATATCGCCAGCGAATTTCAGCTATCGATGGCGGAGGATCGATTCTGGGCAGATCGTCAGCGAGTGCAGCAAATTGTGACAAATTTGCTCAGCAATGCGGCGAAATTTACGCCCCATTCCGGGCAGATTATTCTGCGGGCGTGGCGAGAAAATCGCGGCTTAATTATTCAGGTGGAAGATACGGGTATTGGGATTCCTTCAGAGCAAATCCCATCCCTATTTGAGCAATTTCACCAGCTGGAGGCGTCCTACCAACGGGTCCATGGGGGCTTGGGTATGGGGCTGGGGCTAACGAAGCAGTTGGTGGAGCTGCACGGGGGCACCATTGAAGTTAGCTCCGTGGTGAACCAGGGCTCAATTTTTACGGTGTGGCTGCCGAATCAACGTGATCTTAGCGGGGAGGCTTTTGCTGCCAATGAGGAGAAAGGCGGCGCAGTCAACGCCATCACCGGTACGGCGAATGGTGTCCATGCTCCCCTGGGCACAGGTTGGGCGAAGAAAAGTGTGATGCTGATTGATGGGGACGGAGAGCGTCCGCTGATTTTATGTAATTTACTGACGGCGGCGGGGCACGACGTGGTGTGGGTGGATGATGGGGCAATGGCGATCGCCCAATTTAAAGCGATCCATCCTGACCTGGTGGTTTTAAGTCTTGAAGCCCAAGGGCGTAAGGTGCCCCTGTCCACGGCAGAGCACCAGTCTGGAGAGTTTAATCCGCTTTTTGAGCAGTTAGATATTGTGCCCACGTTGCGACAGCGCGGCGGGCAACGGTTAAAAATCTTGGTTTTGGGGGACCAGGCCCGGGGAGACGAGGTGAACTGGTGGTTAGCCCAGTGGACGGCCCCAACGGCAGGGGTAACTTTGGGCGATCGCCCATTGATAGATGCGTACTTGTCCCACCAAAGTGGCTCCAATGAATTTTTGGAGGTGGTTACGGGGCTATTGGATGTTCACTATCAGATGGCGATAACGGATCCGACAACATCAGATCCGACAACACCAGATTCGACAGCTATCGATTAACGCCACCAATAAATATTTTCCAGCATTATCTTGGTTTTAGGCGTTAGGGTTTGAGTGTTTTTTGAACACTTAATTTGAGTGCTTAAGCTTAATTTGAGCGCCTAAAATAGAGTCTCCGCACAGGGACATTAAGTACAGGGGCATTAAGTAAGGGCGTCAAATAATGCAGCGCCCATATTTTTGTTGTTAGGGTGGAATGGCAGAGGCGATGTGGCATTGATGGGTTTTGATGGACATCGATAACCCCCGGGGGCTGGGAATGGGTGAGGCGATCGCTCCAAACGTAAATTCCAACGTAAATTCCGCCGAAACCGCCGCCTACAATACAGAGGAGCGGCAAGAGACCCTGGATTGGAACCGGTTGCAGCAGGCGTTGGGGGTGGAGGCGGAGCGGGGATTTGAGGATATTCAGGGGCGGCAATACCGGTTTAGCGAGTTTTTGTGTCTAAGTTTCGGCAAGGTGCCACCGGGGCTGGCGGCGGACGATCGCCGACGATGGCGGGAAACGGCGGAAAAGTTTGCCCGATATGGGAACCTATCCCAGGGATTACGCCGACAGTTGGTGGCCCAAACCCGACAGTTTTTGTTTAAGGCGCGACGACAGGTTGAAGCCAAGTTAGACGAGGAGGCGGGGGCGATCGCCCCTACAAGGTCCTCCAGCAGTCGAGTGCGGGAAGCCACGGGAAAAAGCCAGCCTAAACGCACCAAAACTACGGATATTTCTGGCAAAGTCGCCCATCAGTACGCCAAAACCTACGACTTGGACACGCCCCTGACAAAGGTGCGGGGCGTTGGACCGCGCACGTCCAAGAAGTTGGCAAGTTTGGGGCTGCTGACGGTGGATGATCTGCTGCACCATTATCCGCGGGACTACATTGATTACGCCCGACAGGTGGATATTCGCGCCTTAGAAACGGGGGAAACGGTGACGGTGGTGGGGACGGTGAAGCGGTGCAGTTGTTTTACCAGCCCTAAAAATTCCAAGCTCAGCATTTTGGAACTGGTGTTGCGGGATACTTCGGGGCAGATTCGCATTTCAAAATTTATGGCGGGGGCGCGGTACGGCTCGGTGAAATGGCAACAGGGGCAAAAGCGGCTTTATTCACCAGGAAAAACGGTGGCGGCGTCGGGACTGGTGAAAAAGAATAAGTACGGCATCACATTGGATAATCCCGATTTGGAGGTGCTGGATCATGCGCAGGGTCAAATCCAGTCCATGAAAATCGGGCGGGTGGTGCCGGTGTATCCCCTGACGGAGGGGGTGGCGGCGGATACGGTGCGCCGAGCGATCGCCACAGTGTTACCGGCGGCGAGCAAGGTGCAGGAAACGTTGCCTCGGGTGGTACGGGAGCGTAGCGGGGTGATCAAAATTGCTGAAGCGATCACCGCCATCCACTTTCCCCCCGACGATGAAATTCTCCAGCAGGCGCGCCGACGGTTGGTATTCGACGAGTTTTTGTATTTGCAGTTAGGCTTGCTGAAGCGGCGGCACCAGCAGCGACAAGCCACCACCAGCGCTGTACTGGCTCCCACGGGGGAATTAATCGACCGATTTTACGAGATTTTGCCCTTTCGATTTACCGGAGCCCAGCAGCGGGTGGCAAACGATATTTTGGCGGATTTAAACCAACCCGCCCCCATGAATCGGCTAGTTCAAGGAGACGTGGGATCGGGAAAGACCGTGGTGGCGATCGTGGCGATTTTAGCGGCAATTCAGTCGGGCTACCAGGCCGCCCTAATGGCTCCCACGGAGGTGCTGGCGGAGCAGCATTATCGCAAGCTGGTGGAGTGGTTTAATTTGCTGCATTTGCCAGTGGAATTACTGACGGGATCCACACGGGCGAAGAAGCGGCGAGAGATCCATGCCCAGCTAAGCACGGGGGAACTGCCGGTGCTGGTGGGCACCCATGCGCTGATCCAAGATCCGGTGGAGTTTCATCGGCTGGGACTGGCGGTAATTGATGAGCAGCATCGGTTCGGCGTGGCGCAGCGGGCAAAGCTGCAGCAAAAAGGCACCCAGCCCCACGTGCTCACCATGACCGCCACGCCTATTCCCCGCACCTTATCGCTAACTATTCACGGTGATTTGGACGTCAGCCAAATTGACGAGTTGCCCCCCGGTCGCCAGCCTATCCAAACCACGGTGCTCAAGCCAGGGAATCGCCCCGATGCTTACGATCTTATGGATCGGGAAATTGCCCAGGGTCGCCAAGTGTATATCATTTTGCCCCTGGTGGAAGAGTCGGAAAAGCTCGATTTGAAATCCGCCACTGAAGAGTATAAAAAGCTGTCAGAAATTGTGTTTCCTCAGTATTCTCTGGGGCTATTGCACGGGCGGATGAGTTCCCAGGATAAGGATGCGGCGCTGACGGCCTTTCGCGATCGCCATACCCAAATCCTAGTTTCCACCACCGTTGTCGAAGTGGGCGTAGACGTCCCCAACGCCACGGTGATGATGATTGAACACGCGGATCGCTTTGGCTTGTCCCAGCTCCATCAGCTACGGGGGCGAGTCGGGCGTGGGTCGTCTAGCTCCTATTGTTTGTTGGTCAATAGCGGCAAAGGGGAAATTGCGCGGCAGCGATTGGAGGTGATGGCCCAGTCCCAGGACGGATTTTTTATTGCGGAAATGGATTTACGATTTCGCGGTCCCGGCGAAGTGTTAGGCAAACGTCAGTCGGGTCTGCCTGATTTAGCATTGGCGAGCTTAATTGAAGACCGGGACGTGTTGGAACAGGCTCGCACCACTGCCGAAGCATTGATGGCGGAGGATCCTGAACTAATAAACTATCCCCGCATTGCCGCCGAGCTTAAAACTCGATACCGCCGACTATTGGGAGGGGCAATCCTAACTTAGGAGCAAGCTTTATTTATGATCAACTCTTGAATTAGTAAAACAGTCAGCGAAAAAAGCTGAGCGGAGTCGGAGTGCGGACTGAGCTTTGGTTACGTGATTCAAAATTGTCCTGTTTTTCCTCGAACAGACCATAATGTACCGTCCACTAAAAGTCTGCCCACTAAAAGTCTGCCCACTAAAGATCCGTCCCTCATTTTGCCCATAGCGTATCGACAGCTTTGCCACTGACTACGGTTTCCCATCGGCATCAGCTTTATTGGCTTCGACGGTAAACCCAGTGGTGGGGATATGCACATTAAACCGCGTACCCTCTCCCACCTGGGAATCACAAACAAGCTGACCACGGTGTTTTTCGGTGACGATGGAATAAGCGAGCGCTAAGCCGAGTCCCGTACCTTTCCCCACAGGCTTGGTAGTAAAAAATGGCTCAAACATTTTGTGGCGGGTAGTTTCGGACATGCCGCACCCGTTATCGGTGAACGCAATACAGGCCCGTCCATTGGGATTAATCCGAGTTGTAATTTCAATGCGCCCCGGCACCACCGTTTCCTGATGCTCTAGCTGCTCGTGGTAGCGCTGATGAATAGCATCGATCCCATTGCCGAGGAGATTCATAAACACCTGATTTAGCTCCCCCGAGTAGCATTCCACCTGGGGTAAGTCGCCATAGTTTTGAACTATTTCAATGGAGGGAAAAGCGCCCATCCCTTTCAGACGGCTGCCCAAAATTGTTAGCGTACTGTCGATATTTTCGTGAATATCCACCGACTTACAGGGGGATTCATCAATGCGGGAAAAGGTGCGCAATCCCTTCACAATCCCTCGTACTCGATCTACACCAGCCAGCATGGAGACCAAAAGTTTGGGAAAGTCATTCTCCACAAATTCCAGCTCTTCCTCATCTAACTCTGGCATCACATCACTCCCCACCGCTTGGTAGGCCAAAGGACGGTAAACGGCGATCGCCTCCAGCGCCAGCTTCATATACCGATCCGCGTGGCTCAGGTTGCCGTAGATAAAATTAATCGGATTATTAATTTCGTGGGCAATGCCCGCCACCAACTGTCCCAAACTGGACATCTTCTCCGTTTGCACCAGCTGCAAGTGGGTGGATTTGAGGGTTTCCATCGCCTCTTCCAATTCTCGAGTACGCTGCTGCACTCGTTCTTCCAGCTCAATATTGTTCTGCTTCACCTGCTGCTGTAGACGGTATAGCCGCAAGTGGGTCTGGGCCCGCGCCAACACTTCCCCCTGCTGAAATGGCTTTGTAATATAGTCCACAGCCCCCAGCTCCAAGCCCCTCACTTTATTTTCCACATCGGAAAGGGCTGTCATAAAAATGACCGGAATATCCTGAGTATGGGCGTCGTCTTTTAGGCGAATACAGGTTTCAAAACCGTCAATGCCCGGCATCATCACGTCCAGCAAAATCAAATCCGGCTGGATCAGCTGACATCGATCCAGAGCCTTCTGCCCCGACTTGGCCACCGACACTTCCCATCCCGCTCGGGCAAGCACGTCAGATAGCACCCCCAAGTTGGTGGGGTTGTCATCCACAATCAGCACCAACCCCGTTTCGCGATCGCCATCGCCTATCCCAGTATCAAAGTGAGAGGAAACGTTAGCCATGGTTAGAGTGATTGGGGTTCGGAAAGGGAGAAAATCGGTGAGCTCTATGTAATTTTTCCATAGTTTAAAGGGCGAAGACAGAAAAGTTTAGCAACGGTCGGTCTTCAGGCTTGCTCAAGATACGCCAAAATCGCTTCGTCATCAAAGGCTCGGGCATACTGGCGTATTTGCTCAGCAAAGGGGCGTAACGCGGAATCCTGCTGCACCAGATCATCCACGTAACTAAGAATGCGATTCATATTGCCTTGCATCGCCAGAGAGTGAATTTCCGTAATAGACGTGGCATTAGGGAACAGGGTGTTGGCGCCATCGGGAACACTGTCTTCCGGAGAATCGCTGTCCCCATAGACCCAGTCCAACTGTAAATGGTGCCTCAGCTTTTTAAACAGCTCCGTCGCATTAACGGGCTTGTTGAGGAAATCGCTAGCGCCCGATTCAATAATTTCACCTCTCTTCGAATCCATGATGCTGGCGGAGGATACCAACAGGGGCATATGCATCAGATCCGCGATCGCCCGCACCCGGCGAATCATATCGGAGGCATCCATCCCAGGCATGGACCAGTCTGAAATAATCAAATCGGGACGTAGTTGCAGGGCGAGCTCAAGGCCAGTTTGGGCGTCGATCGCTTCGTGCATGGTAAATCCGATGGGTTCCAAGAGGTGCACCAGCACGGAACGATTTTCCCATTTATCATCAATCACCAGCACCACCGGTCGACGGTCATCACGGATGCCAACAATTTGTCCTTCACCATCTTGCTGAAGCTGTTCAGACCAGTTTTCCACCCGCGGTAGGTCAATGACAAAAGAAAAGACGCTGCCTACTCCGCGCTCACTGCGCACTCGAATATTGCCGCCCATTAAATGCACAAGCTTCTGACAAATGGCAAGCCCCAGCCCGGTGCCCTCTGTTTGTTGGCGGCGATCACCCACCTGTTGGAAAGACTGGAAAATCTGCTCCACGTCTTCCGGGTCCATCCCCACCCCCGTATCCTGCACCTCAAAGCGAATCTGATCCCCACTGCCTCGATTCACCTTCAAGGTCACCGTGCCCGATTCGGTAAATTTCACCCCATTTCCCAACAGGTTTAGCAATACTTGCTGAAGGCGCTTTTCGTCCGCTTCCACCCCCACCGGCAGCTCAGGATCCATTTGCAGCACACAGTCCACCCCTTTGAGGTTGGCCCGTACCCGGCAAAGCTCTATCACGGTTTCCAGCAGGGCGGGAAGATGAAAAACATCAGGATTAAGCTCCATTTTGCCCGCTTCCACCTTGGAAATATCCAAGATGTCGTTGATGAGAGCCAGCAGGTAAGCGCCGCACTGGTAAATGGTGTTGAGGCGATCGCGCCCCAAAACCGGTATCTCCGGCATATTTTGCAACACCTGAGCGTACCCCATAATGCCGTTCAGGGGAGTGCGCAATTCATGGCTCATATTGGCCAGAAAGCGACTTTTCGACTCGTTAGCCGCCTGGGCCTGGGCCGTCGCCTGGGCCAGTTTTTCCGTGCGTCGCTCCACCCGATCCTCCAGCTCCTCATTAAGCTGCTTAAGCCGCCCCTGGGACGCCTGGAGCTCCGCCGCTGTGCGTCGCTGTTCCTCTAGGGTGAGGGTAAGGTTTTGGTTGATGAGATCCGCGTGGCGATAGGTGTAGTTGTAGTCCAGAATCAACCCCGTTAAAGGCACAAAGTAAGCAACGATTTTCAAAAAATGAGCCACATTAAAGTCGCTGTCAAACAACGTGGACGACCCAAAAGCCATATGAAGCTGGGTCACCACATTAGGAATGGTGCTGATAACTAGGGCGTGGGAGAACAGGCTAGGGTAGCGGCGATCAAATTGGGGGTAAATAAATAGCCCGGCAAAGAGAAAAAGAATTAGGGGAATTACGTCCCACGGGCGGGTAATCACCATGGTGGGATACATGGTTTCCGGCAGCACGTTGCTGGTGGCGCAAAATCGAATCGTCCCGTAGGCGATCGCCCCAAACAGCAAACTGACCCCCACAATAAACGGCGATCCCCGCCGGAACCGGTGGGGCTTGGCAATCAGCAATAAACTGACCCCCACCAGCACAATCAGCACGTTGAACAGCCGGCAAATGGCCCAGGTGAAGGGAATCAAGTTGGTATTGTCCGCCACTGCATCAATCAAGCGATCAGCGGCTAAGGTGTGGAACGCGTCCATCATGCCCGCGCAAAACAGGGCAACGCCCAGAATAGGCGTGGTGATATCTCGCTTGATATTGAAATAGGTGAAGGACAGGATCACCGTAAAAATTGCGGTACAAAAGGCGCTCCACTCCAAAATAGTGTGCAAAAAGCTGCCGCTCAAGGACCGGTGCAGCATATCGCTGAGGGCGGGTGGCGAAAGATTGCCCAGGGAAGGATCTGGAGGCGGGGGACTTGGCGAGCCAAAGTCAATGCCCACCAGTTGCATCACAAAAGGAACAAGGCACACCACAGTGATCCCCACCACCAGATGACGGGGCAGGCGATTTGGGGAGTTTGACGGGTTGGACGCGAGTCTCATAACGAAGCGAAGTTGGGAAAGACGGAGTGCCCAGAAGCGCCCCAGGGAAGGTGGTCGTGCTGGAAGATGCAACGTCTACGCCAAGAAGCGAAGTTCAAATCAGCGCAATCAGCAGGCGCAACAGGGATTTAAAAGGAGACAGCAAATACAGAGATAACAGGCAAAATAGTTGGGATAATTTCCTCGGATTAAGGGCACGCTATCCATTAGCTCTAGACCTCTAGGGCTGCCCAGGTGATGTCCCCTGCCCGAAGAACAAGCTAGGACTCGTAAGCTTTGCAATGCAAACCCTTGAATCTAGTGAATGGCGATAGCTCTTAGGCAACAGGTTGAAGCTGATGTGCATAGATACCTCCGACATTATATAGAGTTTAGGAACTCGCACTGCGACACAAGATATGCCGTTTTACGAAGAGATATGGAGTTTTACGCCCTCTCCTGAAACAAGACTATTACGCCGTCGCGGGGCAAGGCTGCTAGGCAGAATACAAAAATCAAGTGCGTGCGTTAGGGTTGTCAGCCACTGCAGCGATCCCACTTTGGCGAGCTAAAACGAACTAAAGTCAGCGCTAGTTAGCAGGCTGTTATCTACACCGATGACCGTAGCCAGGATTTCACCGCCAGCGAGGATTTGGGTGGAGTTGCCCTGGCTCTGCAAAGTTAGGCTTTCGAAGGTGAGAGGGGCGGCAAGTACGAGGTGATCGCGCCCGTCTTCAAAATCCAAAATCACGTCGGAACCAAAGCCTTCCGCCAGCACAAAACCATCGGCACCACCGTTTCCTTGCAGGGTGTCATCACCGTGATCGCCCGCCAGTAGGTCATCTCCATCAGCACCCCGCAGAAAATCATCCCCTCGCCCACCAAACAAACTGTCATTGCCGGGACCGCCCGTTAAAACATCCCGGTCCAAATTGCCGAAAATCAAATCATCGCCCGAGCTGCCGTTAAGCCACTGACGCCCATCACCGTCAATATTCGCCCCCACAATGATGTCGTCCTCGGTGGTCCAAATTGGCGTATTGCTGGGCAGTTGGGCTCCGTAAACTGGTGCCACATCCATAGCTTTGGGCAGGGTGACGTTGCCGGAAAAGGGGACGGTGACGCTGGGGTTGGCGAGGTCATTGGTGGCGATCGCCAATGTGCCACTGTAATCTCCCGGCAGCAAATCATCCCGCAAGGTTAATTGCACCGTTAGGGTTTCACCGGGGGCGATCGCTCCCGTGGCAGGATCCAGCAGCAGCACTTCCGTTGGGGCAATGCCGTTGGGCAAAGGGGCGGTGAACTGGGGCGTCAAGCTTTGGAGCTGCAACGGGGCAGATCCCGTATTGCTCAACGTCAAGGTTTCCTGAACCAACGTGTTGGCGGTGGAATCTAAGGTGATGCTGCCGGCGATCGCCCCCAGGGTCGGCGTGGAAACAAACGTAGGCGGCGGAGGCAGTGGCGTTGTGGGAGTTGGCGTGGGAGTTGGCGTGGGTCCCGTGTCGTCATTTTGAATGGTGCCCGTTGCCGCCGCCGTGGTGATGGTCGCGCCGCCGGTCGCGCCAGACAACGTAACCGTAAAATTCTCGTTCGGCTCAACATCAGTGTCGCCAGACACCTGGATCGTGACCGTTTCAGTGGAGGCGTTGGCCGCGAAGTTAACGGTTCCAGAGGGCACCGCGCCGCCAAAGTCTGCGGCATCAGCAGTGCCCGTAACGGCAAAATTAACGTCGGTGATGCCGCTGGTGTCGCCGGAGCGGATCACGGTGAAGGTAAATGATGTGGTGCCGGTGTCCCCTTCTGCCTTGTTTGCATCCGTTGGGGCGATCGCCAAGTTAGCAACAGCTTCAACGCCGCTATTCGTCCCTGGAGTCCCAACGGTTAACGCATTTGCATTACCCGCAGAGACATCGAATATACGCCAGTTGCCTGAGGCACTGTCAGCTCCATCGCCAGGCTGAACTGTGCTGCCCCAGTTTCCATCGTTAGGCAAGTTGGACGCGATTCGATACGCAACAGCATTAATGGCAAAGTCTGTATTATCCCCAACGTTATCGGCGGCAAAGCTATCAATTACGGTCGGGGTGCCAGAGGCATCGGTAACAAGTTCGTACTTGTCATTGCCATTGTGATTGATAGATCCGCTGGTTTGATCCAAAGTTCCGTTAGGAAAAGGACCTCCACCACCAACCTCAGTGCTGGCATTTCCAATAACGTAGAAGTCGCTGGCACCAATAGTGCCCGTTAAGTCGATTACTAGGCCAGTGCCATTGATGTTGGAGTACCGACGAAGGGCATAGTCACCTGCACTGAAATCAACAGCAGTACTTCCACTGTTGTAGAGCTCCACATACTTAACGGAGCCGCCGTTGCCTTCGTACACCTCAGAAATGTAAATTGCCACAATAAAACCCCTAATTTACTTTTGCGCCCTTCAAGCCAGCTTGCATCTTGCCCAAAGTGGGCGAGCAAAGATTCAGGGGCTTTTTGTCCATTTAACTCCTAAGTCAAGAGTCGTAAGAGGCTCAACTCTTGCGTTTTCCTTTTAAAAGGGTACGCATTTCCCACTGTGTAAAGTCTCTGAAGCTTAGTCAACGACACACTCTAACTCGCCTTTACTTGTGTCGACGTTTCAACACCTGATATACATCTCGAAGATCCACATTGTGGTGGGCGATCGCCACCAGGGCGTGATAAAACAAATCCGCTACTTCCCCGGCAATTTCATCGGGCTGATTATCTTTACAAGCCATCACCACCTCAGCAGACTCCTCGCCAATTTTCTTCAAGATTTTGTTGTCGCCCCCGGCAAATAGGCTGCACGTATAGGAGTTTGGATCGGGGTTATCCCGGCGATCGCGAATCACCGAAAAAACCTGGGACAACATATCGGCGGGAGGCTGCTTAACCGCAAATTCTCCACCTTCGCTGCCGTCATTAATCCGATGGAAACAACTGCGCACTCCGGTATGGCAAGCAATGTCCCCCGCCTGTTCGATGGACATCAAAATCGCATCACTGTCACAGTCGTAGCGGATGGTGTGCAGGGTTTGGAAATGTCCCGATGTGGCACCTTTGTGCCACAGTTCCTGGCGGGATCGGCTCCAGTACCACGCCTGCCCCGTTTCCAAGGTTTTCCCCAGCGATTCCCGATTCATCCACGCCAACATCAGCACCGCTCCATCGAGATAATCTTGGGCGATCGCCGGCACTAAACCCTGATCATTAAATTTGATTTTGTCTAGGTTAATTGCCCCTATCACCTTAGATTTTTCGGATTTTTCCGCTGAACTCCCCATCGAATCGCCCATTCTAAATACCTCCAAAAACAATGCCCCCTGAATATCCAAAGCCAGATAATCCAGAGGGAACTTATACCGAAAGAAAGCGCAATCCTATTTCGTTAGGAAACAATTCTACGCTTAAGCAGGCTGCACTAAATTCTCAGCACCAGACACAACCTTTGCGGAAATAACTTTATCGCCAGCTCGCATTTTATCGAGGATTGGCTTACCGTTTTTATCGCTAATGGTGTAACCAAACACCGCATAGCGGCCGTCCAGCAAATTAGCACCAGCAGGGGTTAATTCTGGCTCAAACAGGAAGAAAAACACCTGGGAAGAACCGCCATTATTATTAGATTCGGGACGTGCCATTGCCAGCGCACCGTAGGCAGAGAACGGCAGCACCGGCAGCTTTTTAAACAGCCCAATTTCCTCAGTGGTGTAGCCATACAGAGGATCCGTATCGCCCTCCACCATAATTTCTAGGGGCACTGCTCGATACTCACCGGTTTTGGGATCATTAAAGCCCTCGTCGGGACCTTCAGGATCGCCAAACTGCAGCACGTAGGAATCTTCCGCCCGAATAAAAGGCAGGTTGTCATAGAAACCGCGCTGCACCAAATCCACAAAGTTGCCCGCCGTCACCGGGGCATTGTAACCATCAACGGTAATTTGAATGGTGCCGCGACTGGTCTCCAACTCAACGGTGGCGCGTCCTTTTAGCTGAGGTAGGTTGGCATAGTCCTCAGGCACTTCGAAAGGAAACTCGGTAACCATCGACTCCTCGATCGCCCCGATGCGGTCCAAAATCTCGTTGCGCTTCGTCCAAATTGCTTCGCGATCGCGCTCATCCACCGCCAACCGCAAATCTTCCAACCCAGTGCCAATTTGAGCCACCAGATCCTTTGCCTCGGGCATAAAGGAATCAGGGACGCCCACCAACAGATCATCAGACTTTTTCTCTAGTACCCGCTGGGCCTTCTTCGCCTTCTTATCAATAGGTCCCCAACGCTTTGCCCGCAGGTCGTTAGACATCCCTTCCAGGTTGCCTTGCACGTCGCGGATGGTTTCGTTGTCAATGGGCAAAGAATATCGCAGCAACGCCTTGCCATTGGAAATGGGATTGCCAGAGGGAAGGGCGGCCAAAGTTAACGGAGAGGCATTGGCAGTTAAAGGGGCGCTAAGGCACGATGCCAAAACTACGGCGAGGCAAGCCACTGTCAAGGCGATCGCCCCAACTCGACTTGCCACACCTTTAACCAATTCACCTATCACCTGGCTCACGGGGCGATCGCCCATACTGTACCGATTCACTGCTCCTCCCAGGGTATTCCCGCTCAAATTCATAACTTGGTTTACGGCTTTTGTTCACCGGTCTCGCCCAATAACGGCAAAACCAGGGCACGTATCAATAAACTTCAAAAGCCCTGTAAACCCCACTTAGAGGCAAAGACGGCACCCTAACAACAAGTCAGCTCGGGACAGCCAACCTTACGGCACAGACTCTTGAAATTTGATTGGTGACGGTCCCCTATGGCGGCAAAAATAAGCATTAAGCAGCCGTAATAATATTTGAACCTTCATAATCTTGCCATAGGTGTTACCCCCAGCCCCAATAAAACCCAGTACCTATTTTCGTTACGTCCCCGTCCCGCCTAGTTTCTACGCATTTCTCAACGTTCAAAACGCCCCAAAACGGGTTAAAGTTGACGCGGCTGTTTTGATACTCAGCAATAACCTTGGGTATCAAAAACAAGCGCTCGAAAAGAGTATTTAAAACAGTCAACTTTGCGTTAGACGGTGTTAGCGACTAATGATTTCCAGTAACGATTTCCGACCCGGTGTCACCATTGAGCTCGACAAGGCAGTGTGGCGCGTTGTGGAGTTTTTGCACGTTAAGCCAGGGAAGGGATCGGCATTTGTACGCACCAAGCTGAAAAACGTCACCACCGGCTCCACCGTTGAGCGCACCTTCCGCGCCGGTGAAACCGTTCCCCAGGCCACCCTCGATAAGCGGGATATGCAATACACCTATAGGGATGGGGATCAGTATGTGCTGATGGATATGGAGTCCTATGAGGAGACGCGCCTAAACGAGTCGGAAATCGGCGATCGCTCTAAGTATTTGAAAGAGGAGATGCAGATAACGGCGGTATTTTGGAATGAGAAAGTGATTGAGGTGGAGTTGCCCAGCTCTATCGTGTTGGAAGTGGTGGAAACGGATCCGGGCGTTAAGGGAGATACGGCGACCGGTGGCACAAAGCCGGCGATCGTTGAGGGTGGCGCTCAAATTATGGTGCCCCTGTTTATTTCCACTGGCGAGCGCATCAAAATTGATACTCGATCCGACAAATATCTGGGACGCGAGTAAGGCAGGATCCTGAGCGCAGCTTTATCAAATTCACATAAGCGCTGCAAGCACGTATTGCAAGGATTTACGGGAAGTAGGCGAGTCACACTGCGCCGTCGAAATTTTGGAGCTAGTTAGCCGTGTCACTAAATTTTGAAGAACTGCGCGAGCTGATTCAGGTTATTGGGCAAACAGATGTTGCCGAAGTGACCTTGAAAAATGGTGATTTTGAACTCACGGTGCGTAAGGCTGTAGCAGCGGCGGCGTCTCCCGATGCCGTGATTGCTCCCGTTGGTCCCGTGGCCTCAATGGCGATCGCCCCAGAAACCATCGCCACGGTCACCCCCGTTGTTCCAACACCTATTCCCCCTCCGGTCGCCGCTCCCGCTCAGCCCCAAGCGGCGCCACCACCCCAGGCAGATGCCAAGGTTAAAGAGGTGCTGTCGCCCATGGTGGGCACCTTCTATCGTGCACCCGCCCCCGGTGAAGATCCCTTTGTTAGTGTGGGTGATCGCATCCAAGCCGGGCAGACGGTATGCATTATTGAAGCCATGAAGCTGATGAACGAATTAGAGGCGGAGCTAACGGGCGAAGTCATCGAACTGTTGGTGGAAGACGGGCAACCGGTGGAGTTTGACCAGCCTTTAATCCGCGTCCGCACCGATTAGCTACAGCTTAAACAGACAGGACTTATGAGTAGTTGCTGAAGCCTTCACCCCCAGCCCTTCTCCCTGGGGTGAACAGGACTAGTCTTCGCGCACCATCAAAAGCGCGGCGCTTCCACATTCTGACTCTCAACGGCGTTTTCTAGACCGTCAGGTAACAGTTCAAAGAAGTCTAGGTTAGTGCGAGCTTCCAAATCGTCAATAGATAGCTGATACCGTCGCCAGTTATTGGATAGGCGGTTGGTGTTGGGAATATCCACGGCGAAGACTAGGGCGTCCCCCGGCGACACGGACTTGGGATTGGCTCCCGCCTCCACCGCGATCGCCACTTTCCAGGTTTGCTTCGGCACCGTTACCCGCCCATCAGCAATTTTTTTCGAGCCCCCATACACCCCCGCCACTAGGTAAACGTCATAGCCACGCTCCACTAGCCGTCGGCAATATTCCTCCATGCGTCGCCAGGTTTCCCGGTTGTTATCTCGCGTTTGGGGAATGATATTGGTCATAAAAAACGTGTTTGAGTTCACGTCCTGGGTGCGGGTACGATCCGCTGAAGGGACCAAATGCCCGCGATCATAGCCACTGCCTCGATAATCATTGCCGTCCACCTGGTACCAGCCCACCGGCAAACGCTCATCAGCGCGAAAATCGTTATCGCGCTTTGCCGGTCCCAACCAGGAGCGATCCAGTTTCCAGCTTGCCCAATTGGCGGTGCCGCGCGACTTGCTGTAGGACAGGGCGTATTCCGGGGAGGACAGCAGATAGTTATCGGCGCTGGTGGGGTCAGCGATCGCATCGCTGGGATTCCCCAACTGCAAATGCTCCGAGCTATCAGCATCCGTAGTGGTATTTTGCGTCTCCCGATTAATTTCCTCATTGACCGCCTCTAGAAAGGTGATCAACTCGTCCTTACAACCGCTGGTCAACAAAGCCGTTGTCAGTGCAAGCCCCACCAACACTAGGCGCGATCGCCCCACACCAACACCGAGGAAACGAAGAAAAGAAGCCATAAATTTAAGATGCGCTGGATTGGAAACCCCAATGAATTTTCTAGTCCATGTTCCCCTAAGGAATCTCTCTTCCTAGGACTCGTACCAAATTTTTTCAATTTGTTTGGCGCGATCGCCCAGCGTCGGCACCTCCTCAGACTCCATTGCCCAAAGGGTTACATGGGCTAACTTGCGACCGGGACGGGAAGCCATTTTGCCGTACCAATGCACTTGGGTATGGGGCAAGGCGCAAATTTTGTTTAAGCGATCGCCATAGCCCCCTTTCAGCGAGTCAGGTTGTGTAGATTCAAAGTCCACCGATTCAAACCCCAGCAAATTCACCATAATCGCCGCCGGCACCGTCATCTTCGCCGGAGCCAAGGGCAAATCTGCCACCGCTCGTAAATGCTGCTCAAACTGAGATGCCACACAGGTTTCAATGGTGAAGTGCCCCGAATTATGGGTGCGCGGAGCTACCTCATTGACCAGCACTCGATCATCCGCCGTCAAAAATAGTTCAATGCCGTAGGTGCCCACCCCCTCCAGTTTTTCCAGTAGGGTCTGGGCGATCGCCATCGACCGATCCCGCGCCGTCGCCGAAATTTCCGCCGGCGCAATCACCCGCCGACACACCTGGTCCTCCTGCTGAGTCTCCACGATGGGATACACCGCCACATCTCCCGATACGCTACGGGTGGCGATCGCCGCCAGCTCCTTCACAAAGGGCACAAACTCCTCCACCAACAGCGGCTGATGGGCTAGCTTCTCGCAGATTTCTTGTAGGGTCTCGGGCGATCGCACCACAAAAGTACCCTGCCCGTCATAGCCATTGCGCCGGGTTTTCACCACCACTGGAAATTCCACGGCATCGCCATTTTCCCAGTGGGTCAATGCGGCACCCACCGCCGATAAATCCGCAAACCCCGGCACCGGCAAGCCAATTTCCTGCAAAAACTGCCGCTGTTCATACTTATCCAACAATGGCTTCAGGGACTTTAAGGTGGGGTAGAACCTATGCCCCAACTTCGCCAGATGTCCCAGAGCCTTTAAATCCACAAATTCATTTTCAAACGTGATCACATCGCACGACGAAGCCATTTCCGCCGTTGCGCCCACATCATCCACCGCCCCCTGCACCACAAAATGCGTCCCCAATAGCCGCGCAACCGCCGGGTCATCTAAGCTCGGCGTCTGCACCATCAGCTCCAAATCCAGCTTTGCCGCCTCCGCCGCCATCATCCACGCCAACTGCCCGCCACCAATCACGCCGACTCGCTTCACCATCGGAACACTCCTGCCGGTTGCCCCCGGGACCGGTGAACTTCCAGCAATTAAACTTGATGTATCGATACGAGTTTACGCCCCGGGGGGGATCTAGGGCTACAGCGTTAATCGCCTCCGGAGTTAATCTCGGCAGCCCAAGGATTCGCGGGTGTCCACGTCAGTGTTGGGGTTCCGACCGGCGGCGATCGCACATAGCTGCTTCACCTGGTAGCCATCCAGCAAAGCGTCGGTAAAATCTGCCCCGTTAATGGTCACATTTTCAAAGGTGGAGCCCAACAGCAGCGCCTCCAATAACACCGCATTGGTTAAATCAGTGCGCTCAAACTTAATGGAATCCATCAAGGTATTGGTCAAATATGCCCCCGACAGGTTTGTATCGGTCAAGGTAGAGCCGCTCATCGCCGCCCCTTCAATGTGAGCGTCAGAAAAGTTCGCGCCGGTTAAATTGGCATTAGACAGCTCTGATCCCCTTAGCCACTGCCCGGAAAAGTCTCGACCGCTTAGCTCCGCATTGCTAAAGGACAACGGCGGCGCATATTCTCCCCGGGCGATCGCCGCCTCCCCAGATCCCAAGAACACGCCCACCAGCACCAAAACCACCCAGCAAATTTGCCACCCCCTCCCAGAAATCCGTGCCCAACCTTGCCCAAATTTCATCACCATTCCCCCTTGTCCACCAGGCATTTCGCCTTTTAAGCATATCGATATTTATGCCATTTATGCCCCAACTTACGCCCTCGGCAAGCCCTCAATAAGCCTTGAGAAGGGAGAGTCCCTACAACGTTGTGGCTAGGATAGAACTATCGTCACCGCGCCCTCACCGTAAAAGTTATGAAACGCTTTTTAATTACCTGGATACTCAGTGCGATCGCCCTGATTATTACCGCCTTCCTTGTTAAAGGAATCGTGCTCAAAGGGGCATTCGCCATTATTGTTACCCCTTTAATTCTAGGCATCATCAACGCCACCATCCGCCCGGTGTTATTTTGGCTCACCTTGCCCCTCAATATTTTGACCTTGGGACTATTCACCCTGGTCCTCAACGGCCTTTGTTTGTTGCTAGTCGATTTCCTCGGTCCTCCCGGCTTTCGGGTTCGGGGGCTAGTGTCGGCAACCGTCGGCGCTTTGGTGCTGTCGACGGTGTCCTGGCTTCTAGGCTTCTTTATTAAAGATCCAGAAAGCGCCTGAACATTAGCGCCTGAACATTAGGTGGACGGGAGATAGTGTGGCAAGCTCAAAATATCAACCCAATATGAGCGGGGTCTTAATGGGGGGCGATCGCTTAAAGTCCGATATTGGGCACTCTTAAAATTGATAGAAATATCACAGTGAGGGGGAACACCCCATAGGTATGCTGTACCTTGGGAGTTAGAGGGCGCACCTCAAAAATCTCCCCAGTGAGATCTAGTCATCTTCATTAGTTCTTGTATCCAATCGCACACCTGACACGGATCTCCTTTGCGTTTTCTATTAGACATCTATTAGACAGTTGTACAGCAGTGGATGTCTCTGCTTGACTGTAGAAGACGAAAGAAATGCCCTCGCCAAGGCACGCATTAGCTGAACAAGTTGATCGCCACTAAACTAAAAACTGATCGTTACCAAACTGATCGTCTCCTGTTTCACTCCTCAATACTTCGAGCCAAATAGTTATGGAATGGCACCAAACTGACGCTGAAAGCTTAGCCACAATTGATGCGGAGATGGGCAACCACCCTTTCGCGCCAGCTGAGTACGAAATTGTCCGACGGGTTATTTATGCCACCGCCGATTTCGAATACCGCACTTTAATTGAATTTTCTGAAGAGGCCCTTTCCTCCGGATCCACAGCCCTAGCCTCCCGCTCCACTTTGGTGGTGGACGTACCGATGGTTCAGGTGGGCGTGGTTCCGGCTCTGCAAACCACCTTTGCCAATCCGGTGTATTGCGGTATGGAAACCATTACCCGTCCCCAAACGGGAAAAAGCCAGGCAGCATGGGGAATCCAAACCTTGGCAGGACGCTATCCAGAGGGAATTTTCATTGTTGGTCAAAGCCAAAGCGCCTTAGAACAGCTCCTAGACCTGCTGGAGGCGGGAGAAATCACTCCAGCGCTGGTAATTGCAACCCCATCCGGTTTCAACAATGTGGAGCTAACCAAAGTGCGCCTTGCCCAAAGTAAGGTGCCCTATATCAGTATCAAAGGGCGAAAAGGCAGCGCGGTGGTAGCAGCAGCGATCGCCAATGCCCTAGTGGATCTAGCCTGGCAAGCCTATGGAAAAACCACAATGCCTGCTGGCGCATAGTCTCAGCCACCTTAAAAGTTTTTTCGAAAGCAAAGGCGTTCCAGATATAGTTTCTGGAACGCCTTTCTTATCGCTTTCACTTTACGGCTCTTAATCGAGACTCTGTCTGTTCTCTAATTTCCAGCGAAATTAGCCGGTCAAACCGGAAACGACGACGAAGCCTAACACTGCACCGAAAACAATCAGCGCATAAAACTGAGCACGACCGTTTTCAAAGTACTTCAAGCTTTCGCCCGACAGCAGCGTAGCAAAACCGGTAAAGTTCACCGCCCCGTCCACAATGCGGAAGTCCACCTCCATCACTTGACGCGCCAAACGACGGCTGCCCTGTACGAAGGCAGTGTCGTAAAGATCGTCGAAATACCACTTGTTTAGGGAGAAGTTGTACAGGGTTTTGATTTTTTCAACGATCATCCCGGGGTCAATTTTGCGCTGAAGATACATCAGAATCGCCAAAGAAATTCCGATCAGGCCAATGCCCACGGAGCTACCGCCCATAATCAGAAACTCAGCCCAATCAAAACCATGCTCAGCCGCTTCAACCACTTCACCAGGAGCGTGAACGAACTCCTCGAAGATGTTATTGAACGGGGTTCCCACTAAGCCAATCAGCACTGAAGGAACTGCCAGCGCCATCAGCGGGAAAGTCATCGTCAGCGGAGACTCATGGGGCTCACTGCTGTGGTGGTGATCACCATGTCCATGCTCCAGCTCGTGGGGGTCCATTGCACCAGGACCAAAGGCAGGCACCTCGGTAGTGGGCACTTCAGCGGCCGCCAATAGCTGTTCGCGAATGGTGGCGTCAGTGCCGCGAAACTCCCCTTCAAAGGTGGAAAAATACATGCGGAACATGTAGAACGCCGTGATCCCAGCGGTTAGCCAGCCCACAAACCACAGAGCAGGGTTTGCCTCAAAGGACTGGGCCAAAATCTCATCCTTGGACCAGAAACCAGCAAAGGGAGGAATACCGCAAATTGCCAAAGTTCCAATCAAAAAAGTGGTGGAGGTAATGGGCATATACTTGCGCAAACCGCCCATCAGTCGCATGTCTTGCGCCAATACCGGCGTGTGACCCACCACTTCTTCCATGCCATGAATTACCGAGCCCGACCCCAAGAACAACATTGCCTTGAAGTAGGCATGGGTCATCAGGTGGAACAAACCAGCGCCATAAGCTCCCACGCCCATGGCCATAACCATATAGCCGAGCTGAGAGATTGTAGAGTACGCCAGTCCTTTCTTGATGTCGTTTTGGGTGATGGCGATCGTGGCTCCCATAAATGCCGTCAGGGCACCGGTCCAAGCAATGATGTTCATTACTCCCGGCAGGTCCTCAAACACGGGGAACATGCGAGCAATCAGGAATACCCCTGCCGCCACCATGGTTGCCGCGTGAATGAGTGCCGAAATAGGAGTAGGACCTTCCATGGCGTCAGGCAGCCACACGTGAAGGGGGAACTGGGCTGATTTCGCCACAGGGCCAAGGAACACCAAGACCGCAAACAAGGTGGCAAATCCAGCACTCAACGCTCCCGATTCCACTAGATCCGTCAGGCGGCTGCCCATAATGTCAAATTCAAAGCTGCCGGTGCACCAGTACAGAGCCAACATCCCCAGAAGCAGCCCAAAGTCACCGACGCGGTTGGTGACAAAAGCTTTTTGGCATGCGTCGGCAGCAGGGCGGCGGTCATACCAGAATCCGATCAGCAGATAGGAGCACATCCCCACCAGCTCCCAGAAAATATAAATCTGCACCAGGTTTGGGCTCACCACTAGCCCCAACATGGAGGAGCTAAAGAGGCTGAGATAGGTGTAAAACCGAACGTAGCTTTCGTCGTGGGACATGTAGCCGTCGGTATAGATCATGACCAAGAAAGCAACGGTGGTCACGATCACCATCATCAGCGCACTGAGGTGGTCGATGGTGTAGCCCATGGAGAGGTGGAAGTCTCCGGCGCTGGCCCATTCAATGGAACGAAGAAAGGCCTCGTGACCTTGCAACTGGCTCCATAGCAGGGCGATCGCCATGACCAGCGAGCCACCAATGGTGCTCAGAATAAAGACAGCGTTAAGTTGGCGAAGGCGGTTAACTTGCTGGTTAAAAGCAATTAGCCCAAGACCCACTAGAGTTGCCCCTAGCAGCGGGAAAACTGGGATCAACCAGGCGTATTCGTAAAGCGGTTCCATCAGAATCAGCCTGAATTACACGACTTAGGACGGTCTTGACGGGTGCCGAAAAACATTCAGCCCATGGCTCGAAGACCTAAACGGGTAGATATAAGGTGAAAATTGCAAACGCGCAGTCACACTATTAATTCTCTCAGCGACAACCACTCAGAGTTTGCCAAGGGAAATTTTGTGACCAAGGCGCCCCAATGTACTTATTTCCTAACCATTCTGGCATGGAATGTTAAGCCCCCTAAGACTGAATCCAGGCAAACTGGTGATAAAGCCTATGAGGGCATCTAATAGGTTGGACTTCCGTTAGGTCCAAAAATCCACGCATGTGCGGTTCTCAAGAGGTCCCAATCCCGATTTAAAGTAACCTCAGAAGCCCCGTAGTGAGGGCTTTGTCGAAGAAGTGGATTGTTAAAGGAAGAAAAAAATAATCTTAAAGTTTAGGACCAAAGCAAGCCGTCTAAGGATTCCGGCGATCGCCAGAACAGTCGAGGTAGACCTATCGAAATGCCGCAGCTTGAGTCAAGGTCAGCTCCAGAGACTTTAGCTGCGATCGCAATTCGTCGCGACTGGATACATGCTCCAGCCGGTAAGTAGGTTGCCCATATTCAAAAAGAATTAAGGTGGGCAAACTTCTCAAGCGATAGGTGTTGGACAAATGAAGGCTACTGTCGGCGTTAACCTTGACCAACTTCAGATTGGCTTTTGATTCCATCTGAAATTGATACAGCAGCGGCTCAATTAGGCGGCAGACGCCACACCAGGGAGCCCAGAAGTGCACCAGAACCGGCGTAGAAGCGTTTAAAACCTCTTCAGTAAAATAAGATTCGCTAATATCTTGTGTCATGGGGTGGGCGGGTTATTAAATTTTTTTGTTCTTTATATAGATCTTTGCAAAGGTTTTTTACAGAGACTTTTTAATATTGTGATCCCAGATGGGGATCAATGGATAAGCAACTTGCTTGCAACCGCCAATGGTAAGAATGTTCATCCGCGATCACCAATGCCCCAAGCTTTAATGTCCAAACTTTGCAGCGCCCACTAAATTCATGGGCAAAGTCATGGCCTCGAGAGTCACGGATCCGAGATCGTTACGTCCCAAAAAGCATTCTCAAAGGGCCCCTTTCAGGGAGCTGATCCCCGTGAAAGCAGACATTAAAATTTTGGATCAAAAACAGCGCTGCAAAAACTGCACCGCAGATCCCAAAACGGCGGGATCAAAAATTCACCTGCGCCGTTAGACGCATTAGGGTTGGGTGAGCCCACCATAAACCTAAAACGAATGCGGTCACCCCCACATAGGCAGGGCGTAAAAATTCATGTGGTTTTAAGGATTGCTGCCCCCGAATAACCGCCAAAAATGGAATAACAGAGGTGCGTTCTTTGACTACCAAAAACGCTTCACCGTGTTTTCTTTCCCAGCGGCGATCGCCATGCCACACCGCAAAACAATGGTGCAAAACCAGCCCAATAGAGGTGACTAAGGTAAAACTAGTGCCCAGCCACAGAGTATGAGCCACACACCAAATCACCTGCCCTACCATTTGGGGATGTCTGGAAATCCTCATAATCCCCGTTTCATACAGATGAATTTCCGGCTTTTGGACGGCGGCGATTTCTAAGAGATTAAAGGTGGCTGGGTAAAGAAAGATAAAGGAAATAAAGGACAACACCCACACTGTTGGCTGCATCCACGACACTCCCTGCAATTGCCACAGCTGAACGCCCTCGTAGCGATGGTTAAAAAAATACAGCAGCAGCGTTGTGGCGAACGGAATGCTAACTAGGGCAAACAACACGCGGTAGGCGCGAGCTCCGAGTTTAGATTCTCCCCAAGGACGCAGGGCGGCCAAACCGCTGTGGGCGATCGCAAATCCCACCAGCAAGCCCGTCATAATCCAATGACTTGCCGGAAACCATAGCGGCGTCAGCATCGCGACAATCTTAGACAGCAGCTCAGTAAACGTAGAAAAATCGAAAGACATAGACAGAAAGGGAAAAAGCAGAATTATCGCTAGAAACGGTGCAGGGAAAAGGAGCTTTAGGTAGAGAATCACCAAAAGGCAGATTCAAAATTGAGAAGCGTTTTATAAATTTTCTTTATAGTTTGTCACTTTATGCCCGACAATAGACTAATGAGAACTAAGGACCGCAGCAGGTAGCCTGAGTTGTGCTATGTCTAATGCGACATAGCCGAAGCCGTTGAGATCACTATTACTAGTATTCCAGCGGTCTTCCCACTTGTTCTATTCCTGGTATTTTTCTCTGCCCAGTTTTTGGTCACACGCCCATGTCTATGTCGGATCTTCCGTTTACTCTGGATCAATTGCGCATCCTGAAAGCAATTTCCGAAGAGGGAAGTTTTAAGCGTGCTGCCGACAGTCTATATGTGTCCCAGCCAGCAGTCAGCTTACAGGTGCAAAACCTAGAGCGGCAGCTTGATGTGCCCCTGTTTGATCGAGGCGGAAGACGGGCACAGCTCACGGAAGCAGGGCATATGTTGCTGAACTACGGGGAGAAAATTCTGACCCTGTGCCAGGAAACCTGTCGAGCTATTAAGGACTTACAAAATCTTCAGGGCGGCACCCTTATTGTGGGGGCGAGTCAAACTACGGGGACTTATTTATTGCCGCGCATGATTGGCAAATTTCGTGAGGTTTATCCCGAGGTGGGGGTGCAGCTTCATGTGCATTCCACCCGTCGCACTTCTTGGAATGTGGCGAATGGGCAAATTGATTTGGCGATTATTGGCGGTAAGGTGCCGTCAGAGCTTCAAGATTCCCTAAAAGTGGTGCCCTATGCCCAGGACGAGCTGGCGTTGGTGCTGCCACCGTCCCATTCCTTGGCGCGACATGACATGATTGAGCGGGATGACTTGTACAGCTTGAATTTTATTTCCCTCGATTCCCAATCCACCATTCGCAAGGTAATCGATGCGGTTCTAAGCCAATCTAATATTGATATTCGACGGCTGCGCATTGAGATGGAGCTGAATTCCGTTGAAGCCATTAAAAATGCGGTGCAGGCTGGATTGGGAGCAGCGTTTGTGTCCATTGCTGCCATCGAGAAAGAGCTGCAAATGGGCACATTGAAACGGATTCGGGTGGATTCGGTAACGGTACAGCGCACCCTTAAAGTGATTACCAACCCCAATCGTTATCGGTCCAAAGCTGCAGAGGCGTTTACGCAGGACGTGTTGCCCCACTTTGCTTCACCGGCGGTGTACCCAGTGGCGGTGTCGGAAGGTGCGCGGGTTTAAGAACTAAGGTGCGCGGGTTTAAGAACTTAAGAACAGTGAAATGAAGGGCTGACACTCTGGGACTCTAAGTCAACTCAACGTTAGATGGTAGAGCTTAAGAAAAAAGGGGGGGGCGATCCCCAACGTAAAGTCCCGTTACAGCCGAACTCGGGATCAAAATTTTCTCGTTAGTCTGTGTATATAAGCTGCATTTAGAGGATCTATATCCAAATTTTTTAGATATGTAATTTCTTGGATGGACAGAGAAATCTAGCAGCGCTGAAACAAGACTTTGAGATAAATCGAGAACAAACAACTATGGATATTCGAATCCTTTTGCTTGGGCTTATTCCCGTATTTACCGTTGCCTGCCTTTTCTTCGGCACCCGCAATGGCTTCTATGACACTGAGGATTATCACGGTAACGGCTCTGCCCATTAGTTGCCCGTTAATGCCCACTAAACTTTCCCATTTAGGCTTTTTTGTCTTGCCCTTGTGCCTAGGCTTTTGTAGTTGGGCTTTTATAATTGACGTTAACCGCTTTGAGCTGGAGTTTGGTCTGCTTGGGGCGGTTTTAGCGTTTCCTTGAGGGCGTTTGGAAATGACCGGTACTTTTGCTAGTCGTTCCAATATTCGCAGCGAGACGCCTCCTTTGCCGCTGGACTGTACAGTACACGGGGCAGGGCGTGGCGATGAGGGCGTTTGTTTAGAATTGCGTTTGGGTAATCGCCGCCTTCTTCTGGATTGCGGACTTACGGATTTAACGCCGCTGATTGAGCGGGGCGATGCTTTGGATGCGGTGCTGTGTAGCCACGCCCACCGAGATAGCAGTTTTGGGCTGATGGAGTTCCAAAGTCGTTTTCCTCAGGTGCCGGTGTATGCCAGTGAGGTGACTCGGCAGCTGATGCCCTTGAACTGGGCCATGGAATGGGATCTGCCAGAAAATTTTCAGGGATTGCCCTGGCGATCGCCCGTTGCCGTCGCTGAAGACATTACCGTGGAGCTGCTTCCGGCAGGACATTTGCCGGGGGCAGCCTTGTTTGTTATTACCTATGGTTCTCCCGATGCTGCCACCCAGCCGATGCGAGTGGTGTACACCGGGGATTTTTTCCTATCCAACAGTCGATTGGTGGAAGGGTTGCCGCTGGATGAGGCGCGATCACACCGTCCCGACGTGCTGATTTTGGACGGTAATTACGGCACGGCACGACACGGGCGACGGCGTTCCCAAGAAAATGCAGTGGCGGAACAGGTGCGCCAGGCTCTGGACCAAGGGCAGTCAGTGTTAATGCCCGTAACGGCGTTGGGGATGGCTCAAGAGTTGATTATGCTGCTGCGTAGTCACCATCGCCTAACGGGGCGGGATGTGAGCATTTTGGTGGACGGGGCGATCGCCCGAGGCTGTGATGCTTATTTGAAGATTTTGGATCAGCTGCCCAGTTCGGTGCAGAACTTTGCCCGCCACCAAAATTTATTTTGGGATGACCGGGTACGCCCCCGGCTACAGCGGCTGACCAATAGCTTTACAGATTCTGAAGTGCCCCTTGAGGCTATTCCTGAAGGGGACTCTTGCATTAATTTTGACGGGAATCCTCTGGACACGAATGAGCCGGTAATTGTGCTGGCGGACGAAAGCCAGCCTTTGGATCGGTTTCTAGATGGAACCTTAGGTAAGGGACGATCATGGCGACTATTGCTGCTAGAGAATAGCTCGGCGGGGTTGATAGAGCGGGCATTCCAAGGGGCGAAATCCAGCGGAGCAACGGTGGATTTTTATATGTTGTCGGAGCACTGCGACGGGCTAGGCACGTTGCAGCTCATCCATAACCTACGTCCCCAGCATGCGGTTTTTGTACACGGGGCCGCAGCAGATTTACAGGACCTGGCATCGTTGGAAGAACTGAACAGTCGCTATAAATTGCACTGTCCAGAGTCCGGAGTCACCGTATCTCTGCCGATCGCCGAAATCTTCCAGCAGCCGTCGGCTCCGGCGGAACGCTACGAAGGGGAGGTTAACGAGGGGCGCGAAGGGGTAGAAATTCAACTTCCCCAGGAAATTGCCCGCAGTGAGGCGTGGCAGGCACTGATCGACACAGGCATTATCGAGGCGCGATGGCAGGGGAATGAGCTGGTTATTCGTGGCTTATCCCAGCAGGAGCTTTTGGAAGATCGCTGGGCTGCCCCTGATCGCCAACACCCCCCTCGCTACTACTTAGGCAATCCTAATTCTGACGAAAATCGTCAGTAAGTCCTTTGGGTGCACATAGCTTTGACAATTACCTTTAGCCCCAAAATCACCTTTAGCCCCAAAATTGCTTTTAGCCAAAAATCGCCCAGAAACCGACCCTAATTCCAGATAGCTTTCCAGATAGACCAGATAGGTTTCCAAATAAATCACCCATTACCCGCCCTATGGAACTACACCTGATGACTTGGCCTGATGTGGAAGCCTACCTGGAAAAATCCACCGGCATTATTATTCCCATTGGTTCCACAGAGCAGCACGGTCCCACAGGGGCGATCGGCACTGATGCCATTTGTGCCGAGGCGGTGGCAAAGGGAATTGGCGAGAAGGAGGGGGCGATCGTGGGTCCCACCATTAACGTGGGCATGGCGCTGCACCATCTGGATTTCCCCGGCAGCATTAGCCTGCGCCCCACCACTTTGATTGCCGTGGTGCGCGATTACGTATTTTCCCTCGCAAAACATGGCTTTGACCACTTCTTTTTTGTAAATGGGCACGGCGGCAATATGGCCACGTTAAAAGCAGCGTTCCAGGAAATTTATGGGGAGTTAAGCTACCACCCGGCGGTGCCCCAGGGGGATTCCTTGCGATGTCATTTGGCGAACTGGTTTATGAGTCCCCAGGCGTACAAGCTGGCGAAAGAAAAATTTGGCGACGGGGAAGGGGGGCACGCCACCCCCAGCGAGGTGTCTTTGACCCAGTACGTTTATCCCGAAACCGTTAAGCGTCAGCCTATGGAGCCGGAAGTGGGTCCTCGGGGGCATCGCATTTACAGCGCCGCCGACTTCCGTGCCCATTATCCCGACGGACGCATGGGATCCAATCCAAATTTAGCGAGTCCAGAGTTGGGAAAGCAGTTTTATGAGGTGGCGGTGGAGGATCTGCGTGGATCCTATCGCAAGTTTATGGATTTGCCTGATATCTCCTCTGACATCTCCACACATAAGCCGGTAGGCGACTCCGCTGATAAATCCCAACCCACGGACAAACCCCAGCCTGCTGAAGCGCCATCACAGCCCCCGACAACGAATAGCGGTTCCAAGGCATTGGCAACTCAGGGGCAAAAATAGGGGTGGGACAATAAGCAGGACGGTGAGTGTGAAACAGACCTATAAAACAATTCCATCCCTTGAAACCTAGGTGGCAGGTGATTCTATCCCCCTATCCCTTAGAATACTTAGATTAAATAGAGCCCGAACCCCTTACTAGATTTCTCCGGTCCCTTAACCATGATGCAAATTCTAGCCCTCGTTCCCGGTGGAATTGGCGATCAAGTTTTATTCTTCCCCACCTTGTCCCAACTCAAGGAACAGTATCCTAATGCGGCGATCGATGTGGTGGTGGAACCTCGGGCGCGAGCAGCCTACCGCATTTGTAAACCGGTGCGAGATACGATTCCGTTCGATTTCAAGGATCGCTCTAGCCCGGCAGATTGGGGAAATTTAATTGGCACCCTTCGCGATCGCGAGTACGACGCCGTACTGTCTCTAGGGCAACGGTGGGCGGTGGGGCTGTTGCTGTGGCTAACGGGAATTCCAGCGCGAGTGGGATTTGCAGGGAGCGGCAAGTTGTTTCTGACCCAGTCTGTGCCCCTGAAAAAGGACCAGTATGCGGCGGATATGTACCACGACCTGGTGAACGGCTTTGGGATTCATGCGGAGCGACCCGCATTATCAGCTCAGGTCCCCCAAGAAGATTTGGAGTGGGCAGAGGCCGCCCAGAAGGAATTGGGTGTGAAGAATACGGGCTATGTGCTGCTCCACGGGGGGTCGAGCACCCTGGCTAAGGAAAAGGGCATCGATAAGATTTACCCGGTGGAAAGCTGGAAAACGGTAATTGCCACCTTGAGCGATCGCAAGCCGGACCTGCCCATCGTGTTAGTGGAGGGGCCTGAGGACGGAGAGTTTGTGGAGCAAATTCGCACCGTTTGCCCCGGCATCAAAACCACCAAGCCGGGCAATATTGGGCAACTGGCTGCGATGGCCGCTTCAGCCAATCTAATGATTTGTACCGACAGCGGTCCTATGCACGTGTCTGTGGCAGTGGGTACCTACACGATCGCCCTGTTCGGTCCCACCGATCCGGCTAAGCTATTGCCCCCTAGCGACAAATTTATTGGGCTCAAATCCAGCACAGCCAAAATGGGCGATATTACGCCCACCGCTATTTTGGAGAAGCTGGGTGTCTAGGGCGGCAGTTTTTTTAGATCGTGACGGCGTTCTCAACCAGGAAGCAGGGTACATCCACAAGGTGGAAGACTTGCATTTAATCCCGGGGGCAGCGCAAGCCGTGAAGCAACTTAACGACGCCGGAATTTTCTGCTGTTTGGCTTCTAACCAGGCGGGTCCCGCCCGGGGGTTTTATCCCCTGGAACACGTGGAAAATTTGCATAAACGGCTGGCGCAACTGCTTTGGGACGAAGGGGGGGCAAAGCTAGATGCGGTGCACCATTGTCCCTATCTCAGCGCTCCAGAGGGGGCAAAAAATCCTGAGTTTACTTGCTACGGAACCTGGCGCAAACCCAACACTGGAATGCTGGTGGCAGCGGCGTGGGATTTTGATTTAGACCTGGGTCGCAGCTTTATGGTTGGCGATAAAGCCACCGACATTGACTTGGCCCACAATGCTGGCTGTACAGGAGTATTGGTGCAGACCGGCTATGGCGATCGCGTTTTAGGAGGGACTTATCAGCACGCCGCCCAGCCGGACTATATTGCGACAGACTTAAAAGACGGGGTTCAGTGGATCCTACGGCAAACTTAGCCCATACAGTGGCGGTGGAGCAGCTATGAAAATGCAGCGACTTGGGCAGAGCGATCGCGAATTTGTTCAGGGTTAATTGAGCGCACAATTTCCTTAAAAGGCAACACCCGAGTTTGGGGCTCGTAAACGTTCACCTGGTACACCAAATCGTTAGACACGTCTAACGCCGTCATCCAACCGCTGCGAGGATGATATGCCCCCGTGTCAATGTCAATCCACCCATTACCCTGCACAATCTCCCCCGGCTCAATGCCAGGCAAGGTAAACGTGATTGTATGTCCGGTGACAATGGTTTTATCTTCAAAGTAAGGCTTGGTGGAGGCGTGGAAGGCGTCGCGAATCCAGCAAAACTGCTGAGCCGTTTGGCATTCTATGGGCAGCGCCGGATCAAGCCCCGCATGCACCAGCCAGTAATCCCCCCAGTCTTTGTACAGGGGAAGCTTCGCAAGCCAGTCAATATGGTTGGACGGAATGCCCGGATTGTGGAACAGGTCTTCATAGCTCATCAAGGTCGCCTGCCCCCCACTCATAATCCAAGAATGGAGAATCTGCTGCTGTTGGGGTCCCTCCTGGAGCAGGTCCAACAGCATTTTTTCATGGTTGCCCAACAAGCAATCGTAGGGACTGTTCATCACAAAGTCCACCACATGGGCACTTTTCGGACCCCGATCAATTAAGTCGCCAACAAAGCAAACCTGATCATCGCCGCTAGGGGCGATCGCCCCCAAAAGCTGCATCAAAGCATCAAACTGCCCGTGCACGTCGCCAATTACAATCTTTCTGGAGGAATCACCCATTAAAAATGGTCCTTTTTAAAAACGGTCCTTTCCGAATAACCTTGGGTTACGGCTAGGAAGTGTCATCGGTTAAATATCAAAATTAATAGCCATTAGGGCTAGCCCTTAATGCCTTTGCTGTAAAGACACCTTGAAGGCGCGTATTCCCCAACACACCAAGGCTTCTAATATGGGTCGGCGACAGCCCGCTGGGGCGCTTCAGTAAAAAGATTTCCCTTCCCTAACTTGAGCTTAATACAGACCAATAGGAAATTACTCTTAGTGATGACACTGTAATCATAAAAAAACAAAACCAAAAACGTTCAAGTTTACGAATTTGATCCCAGTAAAATGCACCGATATTCTACGTTGATCGTGATGGGTATCCTGTAAGCGCTAAAACATCTATTGGAATACGCGACATTGCGTTCAAAGATGAGCCGTATCCACAGACAACACGCTGTTTATTGCGATCCCTTCATCAATCTACGTTTTTTGTTCTCACTTCACCCTCCGGGCTTCCCATAACCTTAACCTTATTGTCGAGTTAGAAGCATCTTGACAATACAAAAGATGTCATCGAAAGCCCTTGACTTGAAGGCATCAACTTATGGCGTAGGCGGCGAGCGATCGTAGGTTAGGGCAAGACAATGGCAACATAAAGTAAAGAACTACTAGGGGCTGTCATCATTTAAACTCCAAAGTCTTTGACCGTAATGGTTTCAGCCCCTATTTTTTTGTTTTAAAAGGGCGTGGACTACCCACTGTGTAAGGTTTCTGGCACTTAATTGACGACACGCCCTAGAAAAACCATAGAAAACCATTGACCGAGGAACGTGAGTAAGGGGCTGGAAAGGTGGCTGAAGAGGGTTTGGATGTAACGGACACAAATTCAACGGATAAAAGTTTAACGGGCACATTGGAGGCAGTTTTGTACCTGCGGGCTCAGCCGGTGTCTTTGGCAGAGTTAGTGGACTACACCGGCGAGGATAAGGAGGATATCGAGGCAGCGCTGGTGGATTTAATGATGGACTATGTTCACCGCAACGGAGCCCTGGAGGTGGTGGAAGCAGATCGGGGCTATAGCTTGCAGTTGCGCGAATCCTATACGCCGTTTATTGAAAAACTGGTGCCGTCTAATATTGGCGTCGGTGCCCTGCGAACCTTGGCCGTGGTGGCTTTAAAAGGACCGCTCCCCCAGTCGGAGCTAGTAGAAATCCGGGGTTCGGGAGCGTATCAACAGGTCCATGATTTGGTGGACCAGGGGTTTGTTAAGCGGCGGCGGCTTCCCAGTGGGCGATCATTTTCAGTGCAGGTGACTGACAAATTCCGCCGATATTTTCAGTTGGACACCAGTGCTGGAGATAATCCAGAGCAACTTAGTTTAGTGCTTAAGTCCGCCCGCGAGATGATTGCGGCATCAGACTCAGAGGATGCCGAGGCTTCTGAAACCGTGCCTTCCACTGATGCCGAAGTGGTCAATGTGGGCGGCGAACCAACGTAGAACACCCACTAGGGGGCATGCCTAGTGACAGTCAATTCACACAGATGAGCGCTAGCGCCGACCCAATTCTCCGAATCAAAGCGACATTGAATGCCCAGCATCGAACCTTTAGTGCAATAAAAATTGCTTTAATTTAGCGAATTAACATGATCAGAGTCGAAGTGCGGGAGAAAGCCTTTACCAGCAGGACTTACGCCAGACATGCTGTTTGAGTCCAAAAACAGACGTTGCATCGTCTTCCCCTCCTTGATAAAGGGGAAAGTGGATTTGAGCTAGTTTTGTGCCATCGAACTAACGTAGCTTTGATTGCGCACCTTAAAATTGCCTTATTTTTTATTGAGCTGACTACGGTGTTTCGTTGCTGAGGCGAATGGCTATAGTTGTCGATCTAGGGAAACATCCCTTACCAAGGGCTGCCGATCAAGGTGAAGCCAGCCCAATAGTAAGGGTGGGACAGGTCGGTGCCAGAGTCTAGAAGTTCGAGGGATTCAGCGGGTAAGTTAATGGCACGTTTTCCTCGGGTACGCAGGGCTCCTGCTTCTAGACGCACATCTCCCCGTAGTAGCGCCAGTTGGGCCTGGCGCAGGCTTTGGGATTTGGTGGAAACGTTGCCCAAGGCGTCATAAAACTGATCTATCAAAGCTAAGGTGCCGGCGTCAGCCACATACCAAACGCTGGCTAGGGTGCTTTTAACTCCCGCGTGGACGGAAACCCCCGCAAAGCCCAGCTCTGCATTAGGGTCACCCACGGCGGTTCGGCAGGCGCTGAGGATTAGCAGTTCCACCTGGGGACTATTGAACTGTAGTTCCCTTAGACGATCCAGGGTCAAGCGCTCATCGCCCCAAAATTGAATAAAGGAGTTATCTAGGGAGCCGGATTGAAATTCGCCGTGGGTGGCGAGGTGAACAATGGGGGCGGGGTTGCGATCGCGAACAGAGCGCAGTTGGTCCACAGTAAATTCGTCGTTGAGCAAAATTTCAGTGGTGCGTTCGGTGCCGGCGATACTTTCCAGCTCCACCGGAACCGCTGGCAATGGGGACAGCCCTTCGCCAAATTCTGACGCGCCCATAGCTAACACCGGCGCCGATCGCAGGTCTACGTACTTGGTGTCGGTGAGGTTAATGCTGGGGGTAACCCCTAAGCTAAAGCGCTCCACCAGGAAGGTTTCACCATCGTGCAAGGCGGCAAAAGGTAGCGATCGCAACCCGGCATCGGGGGCAAACAGCAGCGTAGAAATATTTTGCTTCTCCAGGTCCTGCAACAGCGGCCGCACAATCCAGTTGTACAGCTTTTGGGCAGGCTGCTTGTACACCTCAGAGCGACGTAAAACCGGGTTGGTGATGGTTTCACGAAACTGGAACGCAGTTTTCAGGACATCGTCGCGGCTGACACCTCGGATGCGGCGGAAAATAGGGTTTCCTTCCGGACCAATCATCACCAGTTCCAGTCCCGTGGGCTGGAGCATCACGTAGACCAAAGCGCTGCGATCGCCCGTTTGCTCAGCAATCACCGATAAATTATCGCGAATGCTAGTGGAACTTAAGGTTTGAACGGTGGTTTGGTCCAGCCCATAGTTATCAAACTGACGATCCCAAGCCTGCTCTACCAAGCCAATGCCATCGTCAAAGTCCCCTGCGCCAAAGGCTGATGAGGCTTCGCTCCCCACCTGCCAGTCCCCTTGATTTAAGGCCGCCAAGTCATTGGCATTTAAGCCCACATTTCCCAGGGCGATCGCTTCACCGTTGCTCAAGCCTTCAGCCTCAAAATCGCCTCCGTCCCCGCGGAGGGAACGGCGATCGCCTAAGGGTCCCTCTTCCGCCGCTGCCAAATCACCAAGCTCCCCACCCGATTCCGGCGGCAGTTCTTGGGGGGGCTGCTCTAGGGGCCCCTCTAAAGGACCTTCAAAGGAGCCAGACCCTCGAGGCTGTCCCTCCAGTCCTGCGCCAGGCTCAGCGCCTAGGGAGTCTTCCATGGCGAGGATGCCCTGATCGCCTAACCCATCCAATTGCCCCCCATTAATGGAGCCCGGGTCCACATCAAACTCGTTACCTAGCCTGGCGGGTCCCTCTGTGGATACTCTTCCCTCCGAAGGAGCAGACAAGGACTCATCAAAATCCCCTTCGGCTCCGGCGATCGCCCGCAATAACTCCGTTTCTGGCTGCCCTTGGTTATTCAGCCGATCCAGCACTTCCCCCTCTAAGTTGGGATTCCCTTCCAGTTCCTGCGGTAGCGCCATCATCACCGGCTCATCGGGATTCCCAATCTGCGGTTCCCCATCCCGAGGTTCTGAAACGCCTTCCATATCTTCCCGATCATCCATGTCCTCCCGATCATTGTCCATTGGCCCCAAATCAGGACCAAGCGCTACCTCACCGGGTTCCCCACCATTACCTGAGAGGGGTTCTTCTAGGGGGAGATCGCCCTGTCCCAAGGCTCCGTTATCAGCCACTGGCCCTCCTTCGGGAGCATCCAGTTCAGGACCAGGACCATTTGCTCCAGGGTTGACTCCGGGGTCATCGGCTGGCGGTTGCCCCTCGCCACTGGCGGGCAAATTGTCGCCGGGGAACATCCCCTGGTCCGGCGGTGGAACATTAGGATCTGCGCCGCCGCCAGCAGGTGGATTACCTGGATCAGCACCATCCGGTGGCGGATTGTTGGGATCTGTACCGCCCCCTCCAGAGGGTGGATCATTAGGATCTGTACCGCCTCCCCTATTCGGTGGCGGATCGTTAGGGTCAGTGCCACCCCCTCCGGCAGGCGGATCGTCAGGATCTGCGCCGCCGCCAGCAGGTGGGTCGTCGCAGTTTTGCACCGCTGGGTCACAGTCGCCCATGCGCTGGTTGCCTCGCACATCCACTGTGGAAGTCCCTAAAATCCTCACCGCATCACCGGTTAGCTCGCCGGAAACAATGGAAGTTCCTGGTGATAGGTTTAGGCGGGTGTTACGAGCTACCAGGGTGACGCTGCCGTCGCCATTGGGCACCAAGCCAATGGCCGTGGTGTCGGTGCGCCCAGTTAGCAAGGCAGGTAAATCCGCAGGCTGGAACAGTAGAGAGTTGGGGCTGGCAGTCAGAGGGACAATATTTAAGCTCAGGGGAGAGCCGGGGGCTGACAGGGTCAGCTGCTGGCGACCAGGAACGCTGGCGATCGAGATCGTTCCCAACGATGAAACAGTGCCGGTAACCGCCGTTACGCCCCCCGACAAGAGCACGTCACCGCCAGCCACAAGATTGCCACTGCTGACTAGGGCGCCGGGATTTAGCGCCGTAAACGCCAAGCTAGAGGGAGCCCCGTTCAAAGCCTGGTAATCATTGAGCCCGATGCCGTTCCACCAGCGATCGCCCAGTTGCACCCCACTGGCGGTGGTGGCGGTAAAACTTCCCGGCACGGACACGGACGAATTGGGACCAAACAACATCCCCGCCGGATTCATCAAAATCAAGTTGGTATTGGCTCCCGTTACCAGCACTTGCCCGTCGATAACTGACGCGAATCCCCCCGTAACCCTCCCCAGCACTGTGTTGATGTCGCCACCCACCACAAAGGTAGCCGTGCTGCCGCTGGGCACATCAAACTGAGAAAAGCTGTGAAATAGGTTTTGTCCGTCTCCCGACGCCGTGCCGCCGTTAATTTGAATTTGATTGCCCGTTTGGGTGACCTGGGTTTGGGCGTCGTTGGGGCTAGGCACCACCTGGGCATGGGCTCCTTGCAAGGAAGTGGCAACACACAGCCCGAAGCAGGACCCGCTAGTTAAGGTAAAAAATAGAGCCGAAGAACGAAGAGAAACCATGGGGAGGAGGGGTGGGGAGGAAAGGCGGAGCAAAACGGGACCGCCCTGATATTTCTGGGATTATCGAGTTCTGATTATTGGGACTCAGATTTGAAGTCCTGGTGTCCGCCTGTATCAATAACTACCTGATGTGTTTTTTGTCCCGTTACGTTTCGATAATATCTTTTGGCTTCCCTTTAATTGCGGCGGAGACTGCGGCTGAAATTTTATAGGTTTGATGGTTAATAAACCGGAGCCCAGGCGCAGAGATTCGTTTTTGCGATCGCCCCTGGTGGGGACCGACGGGGAGCGCTAGAATGCCCATTATTAGGAGAGGTGGCAGAGTGGTCGAATGCGCCTGACTTGAAATCAGGTGACTCGCAAGGGTCCGTGGGTTCGAATCCCACCCTCTCCGTTTTTAAAAATCCCGTTTCTAAAACATGGCGTTTTCTAGATAGCGCTATGGAGCTGGAGTCGTCGAAAAAGCGCTCAGCAAGGGGACTCTATTTAGAGATTTCCCGGAATTTTAGATATTTCCAGCAATCACTGCCTAATATTGCGCTAGACATCTCAGCAATCAGGACTGGCGATCGGCGTTATGGCTCGTTACCTACTGTTCTACAAACCTTTTCACGTGCTGTGTCAGTTCACCCCTGGCACCACGCCACCCAAGGGAGAAACAGAGCCTCGCCGTACCCTAAAGGAATTTATTGACGTGCCGGATGTGTATCCAGCCGGGCGCCTGGATTGGGACAGTGAAGGGCTGCTGCTGCTTACCGATGACGGAGCTTTAATCCACAAGCTGCTAAACCCTAACTTTGCCCACCCGCGCACTTACTGGGCGCAAGTGGAGCGGGTACCCGACGAAGCCGCCTTAAATACTCTGGAAACCGGCGTTACCATTCAGGGCAAACGCACCCGCCCCGCCCAGGCCCATCTTCTGGACCCGCCGCCCACATTGCCGGAGCGCCACCCGCCTATCCGCTTTCGCAAAGCTATCCCCACCGCCTGGCTTAGCCTGACCTTGGTCGAAGGACGAAATCGGCAGGTGCGGCGCATGACTGCAGCCGTTGGTTTTCCCACGCTACGGCTGGTGCGCTGGGCAACGGGACCTTTGACCTTGGGCTCCATGGAACCGGGGGAATGTCGCGAATTAACTGCCGCTGAACTGGATGACTTGCGATCGCTAGTTAACGCCTCCAATTCCGCCCCATCCCAGGGGGCGAGGAAACAGCGATCGCGAAACCGTCCCCGCCCCGCCCGGGGAAACCGCCCTAGGAGAAGCCCATAGGGATGTGCTTCAATTTTTATAAGACTTAATACTTAGTGCAGTACATGCTGCTGCCCTTGGGTATCTAAGTCGCCTTTAGAATTCTTTTTTTACCATGGCAGAATTTGATCTCCAGGAACTTTCAACCCAGCTTGAGAGCACCAACAGTCGCGATCGCCTGTTAGCGCTGGCCGCATTGAAAGATGTGGAAGCGGAAGACGCAGTGCCCCTAATTCGTAAGGTGTTGGACGACGATAACTTGCAGGTGCGGGGAATGGCGGTGTTTGCCCTGGGGCTAAAGCCGACAAGCGAGTGCCTGGAGTTACTGCTGGAGCTGCTGACGGACGATGACTACAGCATTCGAGCGGCAGCGGCGGGCGCCTTGGGTTATCTCCAGGACGTGAAGGCGTTGGAGCCTTTGGTGCGAATTTTTTATGAGGATACGGACTGGCTGGTGCGGTTTAGCGCGGCGGTATCCCTAGGGAATCTACGGGATTTGCGAGCGCGGGAAGCATTGATGTCGGGCTTGGATAGCGACGAAGTGATTATGCATCAGGCGGCGATCGCCGCATTGGGTGAAGTGGGGGCGATCGAGGCGCTGGATAAGATTTTGGAATTTGTCCAAGCGCGTGACTGGCTAGTGCGCCAACGCCTAGCGGAGGCACTGGGTAACTTGCCATCCCCCAAGAGCGTTTCCGCCGTTAAATATATGCTGAAGGACACCCACCCCCAGGTGCGCCAGGCGGCTCAGCTTTCCTTGGATCGCCTGGATCAACACCCGGAGCTACAGACCAGTGCAGTGGAGCAGCGTTAGATGCAGCGTTAGGGGCCGCGCTAGGGGCAGTGTTAAAGTTCCTGGGTAGCCCTAAGACGCGAAAAGTTTGAACTAAGTTTTTCCTGTTCAAGGGGGCTTTGAACTACTAATTTATTTTTATAGACACACCAATCAGCAAGCTGCATCGATGGATCTCAACGAATTTATAGACACGTTTACTGGCAAGTGGTTTTCCCAGCGCACCACCCACGATTTGCAGCAAAAAACTTCTTTTCTCGCCAAGTCGGATCTATGGGTAGATGCAGTGGACAACAGCGACCCGGCCATTAAGGGACTGTGCGATCGCTACGGTGTAACCCCAGATCAGGTAGCGATCGCCCTAAAGCTGCGGTGGGAAGCCACCATCGCCGCCTCACCGAAAAAGGAAACGGGTACTGGGGCGATCGCCTTACTAAAAAGCGACAATCCTAACCAGGGTCACGTGCTGTCCGATACCACCAGCACCGGCGTCGCCCAGCCCAACCCCGGCACCTACGTGTTAGGCGACGACGAAGCCCTAACCTTTACCCTGCCCTTGCCCAGCGGAAAGATTACCGAACGCATGTGGTTTGCCAGCCCTAACCTGCGTATGCGCACCAGCACCGTAACGGAAAATGGCGACCCCACAGTGGCGTCCTTCTGCTCGGAAATTCGTATGGGTGGCGGTCCGAAAAAAGCCGAGTAGCCAGCATCCCATCCCCCCCAGAAAAAGCTCCTCTTCCCGGGGGGCTTTGCGTAAGTTCTGGGTGATTAGGGGCAATGGGTAGAGATCTTCCTCAACCCTTCATGAATAAGAGGGGAAGCCAGATTCAACCTTGGTCCACGCTATCGAATTGGCGGCGAGAGCTATTTAGTTAAAAGCAATACTGCAAATTTTGCTCAAAATGGCGAGGATAGGATCGCTCATTAAACCTTTCCGTTCCATTTCCCGTGTACTAACGCCCTTGCCTTTTTCGCAGTTTCTGATGGGCACTCTTTTGGAAAGTGCGCCCAACAAGGTAAGATTGACCATTCCCAAAATCACCCGGCGAAATTGCCCGAATGACAACGCTGAAGTCAAGGCAAATTCACTGAACTTAATTCTTCGGCGAGACTAATTCTTTGAACGTCATTCTGAACGTCTTTCAACGACCTTTTTCTTGGGTGTAATTAGGTGTAACGCCTCCTTTAGAACCTAGACCTCCGAATACCCTGAGAACTATGGCCAACACTCTTTCCCAAACCAAATCTTCTGCGAGCGGTAAAGCCCAACGCCACCAAGTGGTTATCGTCGGTGGAGGCTTTGGTGGGCTCTATGCCGCTAAGGCGCTGGGTAGTGCCGATGACGTTGATGTGACCATTATTGACCGCCGTAATTTCCACTTATTTCAGCCGCTGCTATATCAGGTAGCCACCGGCACAGTGTCCCCTGCGGATATCGCTTCGCCGTTACGAGTGGTGGTGGGCCGCAACAAAAACACCCAGGTGATTCACCGTAAGGCGGTGGATATCAATACGGAAGACCAAACGGTTATGTTGGATGAGGGAGAAGTAAGCTACGACACCTTGCTACTCGCCACCGGCGGCAGCCACCATTATTTTGGCAACGACCAGTGGAAGGATATTGCTCCGGGTTTGAAAACCGTTGAGGATGCACTGGAAATTCGTCGCCGGATTTTTTCGGCTTTTGAAAAAGCTGAACAGGAGACCGATGCCGAAATTCAGAAGGCGCTGCTGACTTTCGTCATTGTGGGTGCAGGTCCTACCGGCGTAGAGTTGGCGGGGGCGATCGCGGAAATTGCCCACGGTCCCATGCGCAAGGATTTCTCCAATATTGACACCACCCAAACCAAAATTATTTTGGTGGAGGGCATGGACCGAGTGCTGCCCCCCTATGCTCCCGACCTGTCCGCCGATGCTCAAAAGTCCCTTGAGGATCTGGGAGTAACGGTGCGTACCAAGGCACTGGTGACTGAGGTAACGGAAAACGGCGTGTCCTTGAAACAGGGTGACAATACCGAGTGGGTGTCGGCTAAGACCGTACTGTGGGCGGCGGGCGTGCGAGCGTCGGCTATGGGCAAGGTTTTGAGCGATCGCACCGGCGTTGAGCTGGACCGTGCCGGTCGCGTCGTGGTGGAGCCGGACCTAAGCGTTGCCGGTCACCCCAATATTTTTGTGGTGGGCGATCTTGCTAACTTCCCCCACCAAGGTGAGCGTCCTCTGCCAGGCGTGGCCCCAGTGGCAATGCAGGAAGGGGAGTATGTGGCAAAGCTAATTAAAGCCCGTCAAGCGGGGAACGATTTACCCCAGTTTGTGTACAACGACTTTGGCAGCATGGCGGTTATTGGTCGTAACTCAGCGGTGGCGGACTTGAAATTCACCAAATTTTCCGGTCCCCTGGCATGGTTCGTATGGATTTTTGCCCATATTTACTACCTTATTGAGTTTGATAATAAGTTGGTGGTGCTGCTCCAGTGGGGCTGGAACTATTTCACCAAGGGGCGCGGCGCACGGCTAATTACCGGCGAAGATACCCGCATTATGTCCCCGTCGGAAGCCCAGGAAAAGGCGGCCACATCAGCGAGCTAGGTTTGGTGGAGCCCGGGTCAGCGCAAAAACGATAAACAGGCACAGTTAATGTGAGCAAAGCGATCTACAGTGAAACACTGCGTTACTAGAGATCGAGTTTTGAGATCATGAGCAGTGCTTTTCGCGAGTTGCTGAAAAAAACCGGCAGTGGTCCCCATACAGGCAAAAATTTGAGCCGGGAGGAGGCAAAGGAGGCGGCAATTTTGATGCTGACTCAGGAAGCGACTCCGGCTCAAATTGGCGGTTTTTTAATTGCCCACCGTATTCGCCGTCCCACGCCCATCGAATTGGCGGGGATGTTGGATGCTTACGATGAGCTAGGTCCAGTGGTGCCGGCGATCGCATCAGAAAACCCCGTGTGTATTTTCGGCAATGCCTATGATGGGCGATCGCGCACCTTTCCCCTAGGCGTTGGCGTGGCTTTAACTTTGGCCGCGGCAGGTTATCCGGTGCTGCTCCACGGCGGCGTGCGCATGCCCAGCAAATACGGGCTGCCCACGGTGGATATTTGGTCAGCGCTGGGGGTGGATTGGCGATCGCTCTCCCTCGACGAAGTTCACCACTATCTACAAAGCCAGGGGCTAGGATTTCTCTACTTGCCCAAGCATTTTCCCCTAGCCCACGGCTTGGTGCAGTATCGGGAAGAAATTGGCAAGCGTCCCCCCTTGGCAACCCTGGAGCTAATGTGGACTCCCTACGGCGGCGAAAATATGCGGCTATTTGCGGGCTATGTGCACACCCCCACTGAGGTTATGATGCGCGACGCATTGAAACTCCGAGGCGCGAAAAATTTCGCCACCATTAAGGGGCTTGAAGGGAGCTGTGATTTGCCCAGCGATCGCAACGCGTTGGCCGGCATTGACCGGGGAGACACCTGGGAGCGCCTGGTATTTAAAGGACGTCAGCATGATTTGCGCGAACCCAGCACCCCTTTCCCCAGCAGCCTGGACGAGTTACAGGACACCTTGACGGAAACCCTGCAAGGTAAACCCACAGAAATCCAAACTGGCGTAATTTGGAACGCCGGGATTTTTCTGTGGCTTTTGCAGGAGCGGGAAACCCTGGCTGAAGCCCTTGAGGTGTCGCGATCGCTGGTCACCACCGGAGCGCCGTGGGACAAACTCAATGCCCTAAAAGCAGTTTTAAAAAACTAACAACAGCAGTTAATAAAACGGGAGCGAAGGGCGATCACTTGACCCCAGCTCCCGTAAACAATGCTTTATTCGAATTGGCGTTGCAGGATTGAGAGATGATGGGAAGTGATCAGCCATCGAATCCAAACTCCCCCGACCTATGCAATGCCCTCGCTGTCAGTCCACCGCCATTTCAAAAAATGGCTTCCGAGGCTCTAAACAGAATCATCGCTGCCGTGACTGTGGGCGGCAATTCATTGAAACTCCTCAAACTCACCGAGGCTACAGTGACGACGTGCGAGAACTGTGTCTGAAGATGTACCTCAATGGCATGGGATTTCGAGCGATTGAACGGGTAACCGAGATTCATCACACCACTATCATACGAAATCCGCTTTTTCAACCCCAAATTGAGAGTTATGCAGGCCACCAATGAAATTGAGTGAGACGCCGCACTTGCTCTTGCATCTGAGTGGCTAGATGCATACATCGTTGACACAGGATTTCTTCAATAGATTCAATCGTGTCAAAGCAGCGATTCACCAATGGTTCATCCGATAAGCTCCATAACCGTTCGGCAGGCTGCAATTCGGGAGAATAAGGGGGAAGGATTTCTAGGTGAATCCCATCGGGAATCTTCAGACGGTTACTGCGATGCCATCCAGCGCCATCAATCACAAGCAAAATTCGTTTGGTCTTTCCAGCACCCACTGCCTTAGCAAAATCCTTCAGAGCCAGGCTGAACCATTCCACAGTGACCCGAGGCACTGACGGGGTGACAGAGTAGGTGAAAGCCTTTTTAGCCATGACTTACAGCATCA
>ERZ1740067.196-NODE-196-length-50204-cov-7.212287_pt1 | contig 50204 bp, 39 predicted proteins | sample MGYA00581736_ERZ1740067 | MGnify/ENA primary metagenome ERZ1740067 (study PRJEB43018, sample SAMN04849236) | marine metagenome | isolation source: floating plastic debris | place: Pacific Ocean | collected 2008-08-27 | study: EMG produced TPA metagenomics assembly... | reverse complement strand
GTATTTGAAAGAAGGATTAATGGAATCCGCGTATGAAATGGGGCCATTGATATTAAATGAAATAGCCGCTTTATGACAATGATTGTGTTAAATGTTTGATGGTTGTTTTTGGCAACGCTCCAAATAGGTTTTATTTGGAGCGTTCGTTTTTTGTTACGTACCTTCAAGATATGAAGTGTTTCAAAGGCATATTGCTGATTCTGAATGTACTATTGGTTGCTTCCCCATCATTTTCACAAAATCAAGAAAATGATAAGATTAACGATTCGATTAAGAGCTTCAAATTAACAGCGATGCCCGTGTTATTTTACCTGCCTGAAACAGGATTGGGTTACGGTGCTTTGGGCATCGGCACTTTTCGATTCAGAGATGAGCCCAGCGAGAGTTATCCTTCATCGATACAAATGGCCATAAGCCGTACCTCAAAAAACCAATTACTGTTATGGGCACCCTATGAGTTATATTGGAACGATGATAAGTGGCGTTTTTTTGGAGAATTGGGCTTTTATAAATACTTCTATAACTTTTATGGTGTAGGAATTGAAAGCCAGGAAGAGAGCTTTGAAACCTACGAAATTGACTTTCCCCGATTACGGGCATCACTTCTAAAAGAGGTATTGCCGAGTTTTTTGATTGGTGCAGGATACGAATTGGATATTTACTACAATTTGAAATTTGAGGAAAACGGAACTTTAGATAGTACGAATGTTGAAGGAAAAAATAATGCGGGAACCATTTCAAATCTCGGGATTTTAGCAGTTTATGATACTCGAGACCATATTTTTCAGCCTTCTAGGGGCTTTTTTATTCAGGCCAGTGCTTTTACTTCAATGGACATCTTAGGTTCATCATTTTCATTTTCTAAGTTTAATATTGATTCTCGCTTTTACCAAAAATTGAAGGGCAAACATATTTTAGCAGTAAATGCTTTTATGGCCAATACCGGAGAAGGTACCCCATTTTTTAGTCTAAACTATCTAGGAACCAATAACAGAAGCCGAGGTTTCACCGACCGACGATATTTGGACCATGCGGAATTAAGTTTTGCACTGGAATATCGGTTTCCTATTGCAGGGAGATTTGGAGGTGCGGCCTTTGGTTCCTCTGGCACTGTGTCCAATGATTTTTCTGGATTGTTCTCATCGAGGTACCGAAATGCTTACGGTGCTGGAATACGATATACCATTAACAAAAAGGATGGTATTCGCGTTCGGGTAGATTATGGTGCTTCTGAAGAAGGCGGAAACCTGTACTTTACGGTTCGCGAAGCCTTCTAAAAGTCTTCTCACGAGATCGCTACCCAGTAATGAATTACAGGTCAATAAAATTATCTAGAGCTAGCGTCCAATCGTAGTCTTTGTAGGTGAGATCAACTTCATCGATACTTGGTATGATACCAAGGTCTTTAAGGATTTCTTTGACCCCGTCCTTGCCTCCAAAATCACCTCTGAACCAACTAAATAATGAGGTTACATATACTTCTTTTTCAGCAGGGTCATATTTTGAGGAGCGCTTGAGGAATAGTGCTGTGCTTTTTGAAAACTGCACATCGAGGTTATCAGGGGTATAAATGCTCACGGGGGGGCAGTCTTTGGCTCCGCAGTTCAGGGCAAAGTGAATTCGATAATCAGGATTTTCAACCCTAAGGCTTTTTTCAAATCTATCTGGGAATCCTTTTTTTACATACCCTAGACCTAATTTTGATTGAGATCTTCTGATGATGCCGTGTTCTATTTTATCGAATGAAATCGCAGTTCCGGCAATCATTATTTGGTCTTTTGAAAAAAAACTGCTTCTATTTTCATAGAGTTCAGGATTTTTACTTAAAATAACCTGAATGTAGGCATTATAGGTATTTACCCAAAAAGCCAGTTTTTGCTTATCGGTCTTTAAATTGTTCACAAGGGTCTCAAGTTCAAGGGTAGCCAATTGTTTCTGAATAGCCGCAGTGCTCTCCCCATTTCGAATTTTTTCTAGAAAGTGTTCTGAAAGAGCATTCAAATCCAATTCAGTATTTGGGATTTCTGTATTTTGTGCCACTGTAAAAGTGGAAAATAATAAAAGTACAGGGGCTAAACATTTTAATTTCATATTCCGTTATTTTAAGGATTATTTCCTTTTTAACCTACGTAAAATAGTGTTCCAGGGTTTGGTCGAATAAGAATCACGTAACTTTCAACAAACCATGCACCATAGAATTCCGTAAGTAATCCAACAAACACGGTCCTTTTGATAAGTGTTATTATACCCGTATACGATGAGGTTGAAAATCTCAAGAAATTACTTCCTCGGTTAGGGGAACTGTCCAATGGGCATCACGTTGAAATCATAGTAAGTTGTGGTGTATGCAAGGCGGATTATTCAGTTTGTCTAAGTGATTTGAGTGGTGTTAAGCTCTTGAAGGGAAATAGAAAGGGTAGGGCACCACAAATGAATGATGGCGCTGCGAAAGCAAAAGGGAATATTTTGGTCTTTTTACATGCTGATGTACTACCTCCGAAACACTTTTTTGAAGATATCCTACAGACTTTTTCCAAAGGATTTGATGCCGGTTTTTTTTCATATCGTTTTGATCGGGAAAACTTTTTTTTGCGAATCAATGCCTCATTTACAAAGAAAAAAGGAGTTTTTACCGGTGGTGGTGATCAATGCCTATTCATTAAAAAACCGATTTTTGAAAAAATGGGAAGATTTGACGAAAAACAGGTGCTGATGGAAGATTTTGCATTTTTTGAGAAGATGAAAAGAGCAAACATTCCGTATAGCATTGTTCACAACGACCTCGTGGTATCAGCTCGAAAATATAGTGATAACAGTTACCTTCGGGTGAACCTAGTCAACTTACTATTGGTGATTCTTTTTAAATGTAAGATGGCGCCGAAAAGACTTCAAAAATTACACTATCGTTTATTAAAAGTACCTAGATAACGAAAGCTGATCGTTTGGGTAACGTTTTGATTTCAAGATTACAAATAGTTTCCTCCTTTAGCAGTATGACAGTATTACGAGGGGTCTCTTTTTTCACTAAGGCCCCACCGCACCAAGGGTATATAATTGTTCTAAGGTTGGTGATTCACTGCCCCCTTCTGGTTCAAGTGTAATTCCAAATGCTTCCGAGGCATTCGGATTATCAAATTCGAAGATCTGTTCTTCGTTTTCAGCAAATTTCTCTAAAAGTCCGATACTGGTTGGTGTCAGAGGATTCAATGTCAATGACCATAGTTGATAAGCATATCCCGTTGGTGGCTTGGGTAAACCTTGCGCATCAACGTACAGGCTTTGATTGCCCTTGTTCCAATATACTTTTGCATATGCATCGGGTGCAACGGTTTGTCCCCCAAGGGCTATGACTTCAACACTCTGCGCCCGTAAGGCATTGAGTAATTCTTTAGAGTTTACAATTGCATTCCGATTTCGTTTGATCTCTTCTTCAAGGGATTGCTTTTCTTGGGTGACTACCTCAATTTCAGAGGTTAACGCCGTATTCTCAAAATACAGCCAGAGTGCGCCCAGGGCAAACAATATACTTGCGGCCCACCCGATATAGCTTGTGAAGGGTGCGCGTGGTCGAGAAGCTTCTGGTTCAAGTGGAATGACATGGCCAAGTTGTTTTTTCACATTTTCAAAGCTTTTACTGGAGAGACCGGGGGAAACCGATTTGGTCAATTCCAATACAGCACTTTCTATGGCCTCAATCTCCGTTTTAATCTCAGGATATTGTAGGGCATATTGGTGTACCTCTAGATTTTGCTCTTCGCTGAGTTCACCAGCTACATAGAGTTCTAAGATGCCTGACGCTATGTATTTTTTAACATCCATTAGTTCTTCATGTTTTCCCGTAGTTGGGAAATACAGCTTCTATTACGTGTTTTTACGGTTCCTATCGGAATATCAAGTTGTTCAGCAGCTTCTTTTTGAGTGAATCCCTTGAAGTACAATAAGTCGATAAGTTGAATACATTTCTGTTTTAACCCTTTCAAAAGTCTTTCGATACCGATGCTGTCCACCTTTGAATCGTTATGGTCGGCGCCCTCGAAGTTACCTACGAAATTATCAGTGTACAGGTTTTTTTTCCAATTTTTATGGGACTTTGAACGCAGTTCATCAATGGCTGCATTTCTTGCGATCTTTAGGATCCATGTGAAAATACGACCTTTAGAGGGGTTATAGCTTTTAGCGTTGTTCCAAATTTTTATGAAAACGTCTTGGCAGACCTCTTCAGATCGCTCAGGATTTTTCAAAATACCATTGATGACCCCACAAATGTTTTCGGCATACATTTTATTCAGCTGCTGAAAAGCAGCAGTATCCTTTTTTTGAAAGTTTTGGATAAGGGTTTCGAGGTCCATATTCTTATGACCAAAGGTATAAAACGATTGGAATTACTATTTGGAATATCATTTAATCAAGGCTAATAAATCAATGCCTTTAAGATGCTCCAAACATTCTCGGTAACAATTTTATGACCTTCAGCTGTTGGATGAATTCCGTCTTCCAGATTCAATTCTGGTATTCCTGCCACACCATCCAATAAAAAAGGAATTAAAGGAATCTCGTTTTGCTTGGCTAGATTTGGGAAAATACTTCTGAACTCAGTAGTATATTCAGGACCCATATTCGGTGGAATTTGCATCCCTGCTAAAATGATTTTTGTTTTACGATTTTTTTTCTGCACCGCATTGATTATGGCCTGAAGGTTTTCTTTGGTCTTGTCAAGGGGAATTCCTCGCAATCCGTCATTGGCCCCCAACTCCAATACAAAAATGTCAACGTTTTGGTTGAGTACCCAGTTGATACGGTTAAGTCCTCCAGAAGTCGTTTCCCCACTAAGTCCCGAATTAACTACTGTATAATCCTTTTTAAGGGAATCCAATCGCTGTTGTATCAATGCGGGAAAGGCTTCCTCAAGTTCAATACCATATCCTGCGGTCAAACTGTCACCGAAAAATAAGATGACACTACCTTCACTACCTTGTTTTTTTTCTAAAGTTGAGTTGTTGCTTTCTTCTGCTGAGGTGGTTTGAGTTGGCTTAGGAGCTTCTTTGCAATGAATCAGCAAGAACAACAAAAAATAACGAAACTTTAAGAGGTGTTGCATAGTACGTTGATAAAATAATCAAATTCAATTTCCTAATTTTCCGCTTCTTCAAAACGGATGAAAGTGCTATGTCAAAGATATTAAACGTGAATCAGCTAGGGAAGACCTATAAAAGTGGTTCAAAAGAGTTGACCGTACTTCAGGATATCTCTTTTAGTATTGATGCAGGGGAAACTTTTGCCATTGTAGGCCCTTCAGGTAGCGGTAAAACCACCTTGCTCGGGCTTTGTGCGGGTCTAGATCGGGCCGATAGGGGTACCGTTGAGCTTTGCGATTATAGTTTAAACGATTTAAGTGAAGACGATCTGGCCATTTTACGAAATCAGAAGGTTGGGTTCATCTTTCAAAACTTTCAATTATTACCAACGCTAAGTGCTCTGGAGAATGTTGTTGTGCCTTTGGAACTTCAGGGAGTAAAACGGCCAATGGAAGTCGGAATGAACTTGTTGGGCAAAGTGGGACTTAAGGATAGGTTTCACCATTACCCATCGCAATTGTCAGGGGGAGAACAACAGCGAGTTGCCCTTGCCAGGGCTTTTTCTGCCAAACCTGCCATTCTTTTTGCGGACGAACCTACCGGAAACCTAGACCAAGAGACTGGTGAGAAAGTGATAAAATTACTTTTTGAACTGAACCAAGAAGCAGGCACCACTTTGGTCATAGTCACCCATGATATTGATTTGGCCCAAAAAACCCAACGAATTCTTAGGCTCAAGGGCGGTAAGATATTTTCAACGACCGAAAATGAAATAGCGTGAGCGGAAAAATTGGGAGTACCTCAAAGATAAAATGGCGCTGGATATTGAAAATGGCTTGGCGCGATAGCAGGGCGAGTGGAAAACGATTACTCTTGTTCATGGCTTCAATAATACTAGGTATTGCCGCCGTTGTTTCGATTCAATCATTCAGTGAAAACCTTAAAAAGAACATTGCACTGCAGTCAAAAGGATTGATGGGAGCTGATTTTCTTATCGATAGCAACCAACCCCCAAATGACCGCGTTTTGGGTATCATTGATTCCCTTGGTGGAGCTGATGCCAAGAGTGTAGGTTTTCCGTCGATGGGGGTGTTTCCAAAAAGTGGAGATGCTAGGTTAATAGGCGTTAAAGGAGTTGAAGGTAACTATCCATTTTATGGTGAACTAGAAACCGAACCTAAGTCCGCTGCGCAGTCTTACCAAGAAAAAGGGGGTGCTTTGGTCGACGTTACCTTGATGTTACAGTTTAATGCAAAAGTTGGGGATTCCATAAAAATTGGAAATATATACTTTCCCATTATTGGGCAATTGATTACGGCACCAGGCACCGAAGGAGTAGGGGCGTCCATCGCCCCACCCGTTTGGATTCCTTATGATAGGGTTGAAGCAACGGGTCTGATACAAACCGGTAGCCGCATTGGGTATGATTTCTATTTTGTTGCGGAAGAGGGGCAAGATTTAGAGGAGCTAGATCGCCTTGTTGACCCGCAGCTTGATGTCGAAAATGCGGATTTGGATACACATATTTCTACAGGGCAAAGATTGGGTAGACGCTATGATAATTTTGCCAAGTTTTTGAATTTGGTTGCCTTTATAGCCCTCCTCTTAGGCTGTGTTGGTATTGCCAGTTCTGTTCATATACATATTAAAGAGAAGTTACGATCGGTGGCCGTTTTAAAGTGCATCGGTGCGACTAGGAGACAGGCTTTTTTCATTTATCTATTGCAAATTGGCGGTATGGGACTCTTGGGAGGCGGAATTGGAGTGCTTGTCGGATTGATGTTGCAACAATCTTTCCCGATAATATTACAGGATTTTTTACCGTTTGAAGTTGAAATTAGTTTGGCTCCAGATGCCATCGCAATGGGATTGACGCTTGGATTTTTGATGTCCATACTCTTTGCTTTGACTCCACTTTTGGGCACTTGGTACGTTTCTCCTTTACAAGTGCTCCGTGTGCAAGACGATATGCCCAAGACCTCTCGAACACCGCGTATTTTTGTTTTCTCAGGTATCCTGTTATTTATTTTTGCGTTCGCCTATTGGCTCTTGGGTCAGCTTACTTACGCTTTTTATTTTGTTTTTGCCATATGCTTTGTGTTTTTGGTTTTAGGTGGTACGGCAACCCTATTCATGCGATTGGTGAAACGTTATTTTCCAGATTCTTGGGGTTTTACCACAAGACAAAGCCTTTTGAACTTATATCGACCCAACAATCAGACCATAGTATTGATTTTAGCCATTGGAGTAGGTACTTTTTTAATCAGTACCCTATACTTTACCCGTGATATTCTATTAGCCAGAACGGCATTGGAATCCTCCTCTGAAACCCCAAACTTGATTCTTATGGATGTGCAATCCGAACAACGGCAATTGGCCATGAATAGCATTGTCGATGCAGGCAGGGATGTATTGGATAACATTCCGATCATTACGATGCGCATGCAAAAGATTAAAGATAGACCTGTTCGTGAGTTAATACTGGATACGATAACAACTATGAACCGCTGGGTATTGCACCATGAGTTTCGGGTGACCTATCGGGATTCCTTAATCCTGTCGGAAACGACGAGGGGGGGTAAATGGCCTGCAACTATTTCAAAAGAAGGCTTTATACCCATCTCATTGGCACAGAACGTGGCCGATGATGCCCAGGTTGCCCTCGGTGATGAGATTATTTTTAATATTCAAGGCGTATTAATGAAAACTATCGTGGCCCATTTACGTGAAGTGGATTGGGCGCGCATGCAAATTAATTTTTCCATATTGTTTCCTTCAGGCGTTTTGGAAAATGCTCCCCAATTTCATGTATTGACGACCAATTTACCTGACGCGAAAAGTTCAGCTCAGTTACAAAGACGATTGGTTCGTTTATTTCCAACAGTGTCTATCATCGACCTGAGGCAGGTTATTGTGGTGATTGAAGACATTTTGAACAAGATTTCATGGGTCATCAACTTTATGGCTTTCTTCAGTATTCTCACAGGTATCATAGTGCTGATTGGTTCCGTTAGAACCAGCAAATATCAACGTATGAAAGAGAGTGTTTTGCTGCGGACATTGGGCGCCAAAGACCAACAAATCTTAAAAATCACAGCTTTCGAGTATTTGTATTTGGGTATGCTCGGGGCAGGTATTGGGGTGGTTTTGGCGCTTTTGGGTAGTTTTCTATTGGCCCAGTTTGTATTTGAAACTACCTTTCTACCTTCACTTGCGCCATTTATATTGGTATTGCCGGGTATCACTATATTGGTTTTATTAATTGGGCTATTCAATAGTCTTACAGTCATAAGAAGTTCACCTTTGGTAGTGCTGCGAAAGGAACTAGAATAAAGTTATAAAAATACATATCTAAAATCTAAATATTCCGATGGTTTTATAGCGTGTCGCTATCATAGGATACTTTGGGGTAGGTATGGCCTGCTTGGGAAGGGTTCACTCTTCTTTTTTGAAGAATTGAAAACTACTTTTTAGTTGAATTTCGACAATTCACATGGTGTTTATAAGCACGGTTGGTATCTTTCTATTTCCATTCATAAGAACCATAAACGCCGTTTGAGTCCCCATACGCCGTATCGGACATTATCAATGTATAGTGTAGAAAACTTCCCAACAAAAAAAGCCACTACTAAGTGGCTTTTTCTACACGATTTAAAATTTTTAGGAAGCTTCAGGCGCTAAAGTAACTGTGCGGGTTACTTCATTAAACGGACCTTCAATAAGATTGCCTTCACCGTCCAATAATTCCAGTTTTACGGTCACTTCTCCCATTGGAAGACCGTTAATGACATACGGAGCCCATTCGGTAATCATAAACTCCTCACCATTGATAGTTGCCCTAACCCTGTTCCCTTCTTCCGAAAGTTCTGTGTTTAGAACAAAAAAGTCCAGCATTAAGTTTTCTGTATCCTTTCCTGAATAGGTGCCCTTCGGGCGGCTGTAAATTAACGTAGGCGCATCCATGTCAAGCCCTTGGGTATCTTCTGGATTGTCACCGATTTCCATTTTTCGGGCGATGACAGCATTTTCACCCTTAACCGATTCGTGATACGAACGACTTAAAAAAGCCACAAGGTGATGAACACCATCGGGAATTTCTTTTTTAAAGTTGGCTTCGTAATGGGCAGAGTAAGGCTGATTGTTCAAAATAAAGTGAATGTGCTGGCCTTTACCTGAATTTGCCAGTTTTTCAGCATTTGGGCTATCGGTCTGCTGTCCCAGTTCATAATTGTTAATGGTAAAGTCAAACTCTACTTCTTTGCTTTCGTTGGTGATGACACTTTTTTGTGAGCTCAAAATCAATTCTGCATCGGCATACGTTGGCGAACCTTCAAGTTTACTTATAGTGATGGGCTGTGCCTTCATTTCTTCTTTTTCAACCGCTGTTTCCTCAGTTTCCTTTTTGACCTGTTTGCAGCTGAAGGCTAAAATCAAGACCAAAGTCAGAGGCATTGCTATACTTTTTCTCATTTTTCTATGTTTTATAGGTTGCATAAAATTAGGGAATATTCAACGGGTAGTCAACTACTTTGACTTCAATAAATCTTTATTATCACGTATTCCACGCTTAAGATTTTCGCAAAGAATTAGTGTCTTATCAATTTTCTTTTGCGCATTCTTAAAACGTGTAATCATATAAATGATACCGCGTTGTTTTCCTTTTGTAAAAGATTCAAAAATTTGGTAAGCATCATAGTCGGTAAGCATTACCGCTTCGAATTCTTCCGGTACGTCTACCCCATATTTAGAATTGTCTTCAAAAAATTGTAATTGAAAGTAGTCTTCAGGCAGCAACCCCAGCGCTTTCTGCTTGTTTTTACTGAACATCATGGTAAACTGTCCATGATATCTTCGTAGCGCAGCGAAGAAAGTAATGGATCGGTCAGTGAATGTTGCTTTGACTTTTACCCTTGAATGCCCTGCTTCTATAAAAGGTTGCGCAATATTGTTGGGGATAATCAGGTTGTGGGTACCTTGAACCACAATTTCAAAGATTTCACTTTTCAACATTATATTGAAAATACACTATTTACTCCAATAAAAACCATAATTCAACCAAGGATTCTATTTAAAATATCGATAAAAAGTAAAAATCATCGACGAAATACTAATTTTTGAAATTTTACGTTGAATTATAGACTGGCAATCCCCCATGCCAAGGTAATTTTAAACACATGACCCTATATCGACCTAGTCAATATTTTGATTTTATTGCGTATTGTAAGAAGCGTAAAATCTTTTCAAAGGACTATCAGAACGCGAAGGAAAGCCTATTCAATGGGGATTTACACCTCGAGGATTACTTTATAAAACTTCGTAAAATCAAAAACGCTGCAATCGAATTGGAACTTCAATATTTTGATATTCTGCACATGCGCGGGTAATTTTTAAATCAAAGAGCTGATAACCCTGGTCTCACTATGTAATGTTTTATGCACTGGGCATTTATCTGCGATTTGCATTAATTTTTGTTTTTGGGCGTCATCAAGGTCTCCTGTGATTTTTAGCTCACGATGAAAAGTGTCGATTTTAGCACCGTCGTGCTCACAAGTTTCACAATCTTTGGTATGGATCTTACTGTAAGATGTATGTACTTCAACTGCATCCAATGGCCATCCTTTTCTCTTGGCATACATTTGTAAAGTCATCACCGTACAGGCAGATAAGCCTGCAGAGACGAGCTCATAAGGTGTAGGTCCAAAATCATTGCCTCCAAAACTTTCGGGTTCATCGGCCAACATATAGTGGTTGCCGACTTTTAATTGTGTAGTAAATCCGTCTTCATGGTCCAAACTGGCCACGACTTGATGCTTGGTTCTCAAATCATGGGTTACTTTATCAGTGATATCCAAATAACGTTTTGCCCAACCTGAAATCACTTCACCAACATATAGGGAATCTTTTTTATTAAATAGCAGATGATCCGCACCATCTAATGAAACAAAGCTTTTCGGATGATGCGCTGCGACGTAGATTTCTTCTGCATTTTTGATGCTTACCGTATTATCTTGGGGTGAGTGCATGATCAATAACGGTTTTCTAAGCGCTTTGGCAGTTTCAGGAAGTGATTTGGTTTCCAAATCATCCAAAAATTGCTTTTTGATGGTAAACTCCCGTCCACTTAAATGAACTACGGCCTTCCCCGTTTCATTGATTTCGTCTATCCCACTTTTAAACAAGTGTTTTACATGGGCGGGATGGGAAGGTGCTCCAATGGTGGCAACAGCAGTAACCGATTTAATTTCAGCCGCAGCAAAAATCACAGCCGCTCCCCCCAAGGAATGACCAAATAATAGAGAAGGGGCTTGATGGTTCAATGCCAAATAGTCTGATGCTGCTACCAAGTCTTCAACGTTTCCCGAAAAATTTGTGTCCGCGAAGTCACCTTCACTCTCCCCCAAGCCAGTAAAGTCAAAACGTAAAACAGCAAAACCATTACTGGTAAGTGCCTTTGAAATGTTTTTTACAGCAATTAGATTTTTGGTGCACGTAAAACAATGGGCAAATAGTACATAGTTATGGGGATGCCTATCTACCGGCATTTCCATACGACCTACTAACTTTTTCCCCTCTTTGTTGGTGAAAGAGACTTTTTGCGTTTTCATATGCTTTACCAATTTACGTTAATATGGGTCGCAAAAAACGAATGAAACTTAAAACTTTTGGTAAATAAATGCTCCTTTCAAATTCTTTGAAAGGAGCATTGCATACTAAATATCTGCTTTTTACAAAGGTTTTTTAATCTCTTTTTTGAGGTGTTCATCCAAGAACCCTAATATTTTTCCATATGCCTTTATTTGATTCTCCTTTTTTACAAATCCATGACCTTCATCTTCAAAGAGCACCTTTTCAAAAAGCATTTATAACTATTTCAAAATAAAAATATTCTTAAATCAAAGCTGTTTTTTATAATGGACATCACCATTTTTTTTGAGTCTTAATAATATAGTAGTTTTTTATTTTCAATTTGCTAAACTTAAAAAAGACGAAACGATTCTTCGATTTTGATTAAATATTGGAAAACTCATAGATTACATTTTTAAAAGTCTTGTACGCGGTTAACATATGACCATTTGACATATTAACTTCGAAGTAGTTTTTCAATGACTTAATTGAATCAATCTTGGTTTTATTTATGATAACGGATTTACTAATTCGAATAAAATCACCGGTTAGTAACAGCTGTAAACTTTTAAGGGATATTCTTATCAATTTTTGTTCCCTTTCTTTGCCCATGTAGAAGGTACAGTAGTAGTTATCTGATTTGATATATATTATTTTATCCGATTGAATGTGGTGTTGGGTCTTACCTTCTGGAATTTTCAAAACATCGATATAGTTCGAGTTTACTTGCTTAATCTTTTGGAGGATTTTTTGGAATGATGGATTGAAACTACTTTCAAATAGTGTTTTCACCTTTTCAAGTGCTTTTTCAAAACGCTCAGTTTTATAGGGTTTTAAAAGATAGTCAACAGCACTGGCTTCAAATGCTTTGATTGCATATTCATCATAGGCGGTGATAAAGATTAGAATTAGATTGATCTTAGGCGAAAGTCTTGAAAGAACCTCAAATCCGGTGATGTCTTTTAGTTCAATATCTAACAATAGAAAATCAGGTTTTGTTTTATTGATTAAAGCAATGGCGTCTTCCCCATTTTCTGCTTCACCTACAAGTTCAAAGGCCTTATTGTTATGAAGGAATCTTTTCATCCTTCGTCTAGTTGGAGCTTCATCTTCAACGATAATAGTCTTAATTTTCATGGGTTTTGATTTTTAACAAACTAGTTACAAATTCACCATTTTGGCTTAGGCTAAATTCATAATCAGTCCCATATTCATTTTCTAATCGAGCATGTAGGTTCTTAAGACCTATACCTTGTTGAAAATCACTTAGTATTTTACCGTTATTAATAATTTTGATAATGAGGTACTCATCTTCCATATAGGTTTTAATCAACAACAATAATTTTTTTGTGCCTTTGGAAAAACCATGCTTTATTGCATTTTCCGTTAGTGGTTGTAGCAAAAATGGAGGAACATATAAAAAGCTTGTTTCAACATCAATATCAAACTGGATGTTCAATTGATGTTCAAATCTTCTTTTCTCAATATTTAGATACAGGGTTAAAATGGAAATTTCCTCGTGGAGAGTAATTCTTTTTGAAAAGTCAGTATCCATCGATTTTCGCAATAAATCGCTTATATCTACCAACATGTTTTGGGCATCATCTTTTTTTTCATCTATTATTGAAATTACACTATTGATGGAGTTAAAAAGAAAATGGGGTTGAAGTTGGTTTTTGAGATTATCGAACTTTGCCATGAACAACTCAAGTTCCAATTTCTTTTTTTTGGCCATGGCTTCCCTTTTTTCATTGAAGTAATCCATGACCATCAATATCCCCAAAATTAGGGTATAGTATAAGGTTATGACCCTTAACCCACTAATGACTTGCTCTATCACTCCATATTGCAGGTTGTACCAAGTAATCTCCATGAAAAATAACAAGTATCCCAAGACATTAATGGTTACATAAACCAAAATGAAAAAAAAGCCCAAACCAATGAATCCAATAGTCCTAATAACTGCACTTTTTTTTCGAAGTAGTTCGTAAAGTGGCAGCAGTAAAACAAATGTGACCAATACTCCTGAAGAAAATCTGATTAGGGAATATATCAGTGCTTTATGCAAATCTGTAAACTCTGGCCTAAACACATTGGTCAAGAATTCTTGCGCCATGGACAACGTGCAAATAAATACCCATGCTAACAGCAAATATTTTAATTTTTTCGTACCCATTCCTTGCCATTGTTTTCCTAAAAGTATGTGATGAAAAATAAACCTTTGGCCTTAAAGCCCCTTTATGGCGGGCATTTTGCACAAGTAGAGCCATCAAATCCCGGAATTCGCATCAAATATTCCGGAAAAGACATCAAATTAAGTACTACAGCCTTTTTGAACGGTACCTTCGATTGCGATCTGAATATATCGGGAACATCCAGAAAATGAATACAGGCGTTGAGGACTTGATGCTATGGACCTTTTGGTTTTAGGAACTCTAATATTTTGAACGTGCTATTCAATGGGATATCTCAATGCAAGTGGACATCGGTCAGCAATAATTTGGATTAGAAAGGAAAGATTATTCAATGATACATTTTTAAACTATGAGAAAACACTTAATTATCCCAGTACTGTTTGTAACTCTATGTTGTAACATAATTATTGGGCAGTCCGAGCAACTGGAATCAGAAATGTTGGAAGCATTATCCCTTCATGAAAGTGCAAAATCGGCATCGGAAGAACTGATTTCTGCTAAAAGGTTCGCAGCCGTAAGCGATTCACAACCCACAAATTGGGTTGCAGCGTATTGGACCTCTTTTGTTTACTCCCAAGTGGCCAATGCCAGTGAGGACAAGCTAGGTCATTTAGCAACCTCCTTTTCATACTTCAAAAGGGTGGAAACGCAGTTTTCAACCCTTTCAAATAAAGAAAAAGCTTATGTGATGGCCCTAAAGGCCTTAATAGGGAGTCTTTACCAAATTCCTTATTTTATCAAAGGAGATACAAAAAAGGGTATGGAGTTTGTCAACCTTCAAAAACAAGCTATGGAAAAGGGATTTTTGTATGATGGGGAAAGCCCTTTGCTCATGGTACTTAAAGGGACCAGTAGCATAGGAGCTGGATACAGAAACAAGCCTACTACTGATTATGAGAAGATAAATACCGGTAAAGAACTACTGGAAAAGGCAAAAGAAGTATTTAATACAATGCCCGTGAATAATAAGTTGATTCCAGATCGGTGGAATGAACCTTGGATTGATTTTTGGCTTCAAAGGGTGAAGCAAGAGCAATAGTATTGTAAGTATTATCGCTGTTGATCTATCAATAGTGATATTCTCATAAAATTCCGGAATTGGTACTATACCTTACTCGTCCTTTATTGAAGTTAGAATCCTAGATAAACTGAATACGGGGTTGGAGAGCAATTTCTGAACTGTTCGTTTAAGGATAAACGACATAATTTAAAAGTAAAGGTAAGGCTGCTTCCATATTTATTGTTCGTTCAATGAGTTGGTTTTTGTTTGTAAATCAATTGCGGTAGAAGGTTAACTAAACTGAAGGTCTAATCGTTTTTTACAAAGTATCATGTCCTTGCCTTTGTATGCGAAACCCAAAACATTTTCGGAAGAGGCTCGGGAAGATTTCATTCAGGGAGTTTGACTTTCCGCTAAGTTTCGGTTTGCTATAAGGAGTACAGCAGGATACTATAATTTTAGACTACGCTCCTAGCATACGGATAGGACCTTAATATATACTTAAGCGACACTTGAATAAGGAGAAATGAAATACTATTTAAAAGATTTTTTGGGTGGAATATTGGTGGTGATTCTTACCATCTTAACAATGAACTTTATCACTTTAGACCTCCGGATAGTTACTTTTTTGATTGCTATTTTACTAATGGGATACGCCTATTTTTTTATTAAAAAGAGAAATTTGAAATGGTTATCCATCATACTGTTGGTACTTCCAATTGCAACTGCATTCTATTTTGGGATATTACCAGAGCTTCCGGGAATGTGGATGGCCATTGTATTCTTTCTCTTCGCCGCCGTTATAGGATATAGTGCTTCCATAAAAAAGGTGGTTTTCCTTGGGATGGCCCTTTTTGCCGTGTTTTCGTTTTATATAGTCCCTGGTATTGTGGAGGATAACCTTTCAGAACATGGGAATGAAGCAGCTCCAGAGGTGCAGTTTATTTCAATTGAGAATGGGAAAATGACATCACTTAAGGACTTCGAGGCTCATGTATTGGTTTTGGACTTTTTTGGAACATGGTGCGCCCCTTGTATTAAGGAAATGGATGAATTAAAACGAGTCCAAGAACACTTTAGGGACAATTCTAAGGTAGAAATTATTTTAGTGTGCACTGAACAAGGTGGTGATACCCCAGATAAGGTACACCCATTTATGATGAAGCACAATCTTGATTTTAAGGCCTATTTTGATACTGGAAATGTTTCACATCGTAATTTGAAATTTACGGGTGTGCCAGCTTTGGTAATTCTTGATCAAAGGGGTAATGTTCGTTTTCGACATGAAGGATATAATCCCTCCGAAAATTTGGCAAAGAACTTGATTGATTTTATTAACACACTATTGCCCTAGTTTAGAGGTTATATAATTCAACCTTATTTCTTGTGAGCCATCTGAGCAATGCATTCTTTTCTTCCAACTTTCTGTGTTAAGTGTGCTGCCCATTGGTTCTAAGACATGCCAAGGAGCAAAAGTGAGGATGTAATGAATAGGATATTCATGAAACCCTTTTTTAATATGCTCCCAATACGTTCCAAATCTTAATGGACAATTTCAGTGATTTGAATTACCGGTTGGATGGAGGTATAATTAGGAATATCATTTAGTATTTTATCGGTGTTGGGACCAAAAGAATTGTAGTAGTCCTCTACACTATCGAATAAGAAATAGCCAATGGCTACATGAGGTGTTTTTTCTTTGGGAAATGTACTATCAACACCTTTTTCTATCCCATAGCCCTTGAGGGCATCACCAAAAAATGCTGCAACCATTGGCATATGTTTCTTGGAATAATAATTTATATCGAAGCTCTTCCCTTCTTCGTTTGGATACAACAGCATCACCTTTACCTTTCCAGCATTCCCTTTAGAAGCCTTTCCACGGTCTGTTTCAAAACCCAGAAATGCAATAATGACGATTAGAATAAGTACTTTTTTCATTTTCAAATGGGTTTATTGGTTGACTTTGGTACACTTAATCTTCCACAATGGAAATTTTACACTTTCATCAGGATTCACCCACTCTCCAAGCCAGTTGAAGCCTTTCTTGGAAATATCAGTGAAGGAAATTTTATAGAACCCATCCATCCCATTGGGCGCTTTTTGTTCGTCATAGAGCACTATTTTATCACCCTCTCTTTTACCGTTCCAAGATTGTAAATCCTTGGGAGTCTGTGCACTCGAATAATAGTGGACATTCCAAGAAGAATTCGCGCTGTTAAATTGTCTAATACTCCCAGAATGTATGCCATCAGATTTGAGGCTTTCGTCCTGTACCGCCGTCCCGTTCATAATGTATTTGAACCTCCATTTTACATTTACCGGATCACTCCATGTCCTATCGTTTTGAAAGGTAGATGATGTACAATGGCACAGCCCAATGAGTTCGTCCCAATCTTTTATATTTTCAGGAGCGCTTGGGTTGGGCAAACCAAAAGGATGGGATGCACTTGGTTCATAAGCAAATTCAGACTGTGCCTGAACTTGGAAGATTACTATTAAAAAGGTGAGAAGACTAAAAAACACTCGATACATCATTGGTTCCAATTTTTGATTCATTCAAAACAAAAAAAATATTTGGAGGGCAGATATTTTTGTTTACCAACAATGATAATCTTGCAACAATTTATGCGAATCTTGATGCGACATTTAGGTATTAACCTTTTTCAACCAAAATTAAATTGCAAAAAATGAAGAAATGGAATCAAAAAAATAGGGTATCGTTTCAAAAAAATAAAAATTCGTTTACTTGAAGCTGAAACATTTATTTTTAACACGATATGGGTACATCTGGTCCGTCATTCAATGATTTAAATTCGGATATTAGGTATTTGGATAAAATCAACCTAAACGGCAAATACCTATATCACAAGTTATTGACGGTCAATTGGTTAGTCATTGTATCCTTCTTAACGTTACAACTTTGCATAACAGAGATCACCTATTCCAGCCTGTTCACATTGCGCCAGGAATTAATTTATGTTTTCCGAGCGATTTTCATAGGATTTTTTTTGATAGTTGTCTTGATAATTCCATTGTATTCTTTTTTAAAAGGAAAGCACTTTGTGGTCAAGGTTGGCCTGCACTTACTGGGCTGTATTATTTATGTGGCAACGTATTTATCTATAGGAGCTTTAATTTACTTATACTTCATGGGTGAATGGTCAAAAGATGTGTTCCATAGAAGAGTTATTGAAACATTTCTTTCCGAATTCAATCAGATTGCAGTGTATTACTTTTTAATGATTGTGTTATTGATTTCTGTGGATTTTCTCAAATACAATATTTCAAAAACTAAAAGTGAGTTCATCATTAAAGAACAATTGTTAAATGCTAGGTTTGAGCTTCTAAAAAATCAATTACAACCCCACTTTTTATTCAATTCCCTGAATGGGATTTTAAGTGCGGTAGATGGTAATAAAGAAGTGGCCAAAGCAATGATCATAAAGCTAAGTGCCCTGTTGCGTGAGTCTTTATTGATTGATTACTCAAAACAAATTACCATTGAAAAAGAACTAGAGCTTTTAGGTGGATATCTTGAGATAGAAAAATTTCGTTATTCGAGTCAACTAAGTGTCAATATTTCAGTCAGTGACCATATTAAACAGTTAAAAGTTCTACCATTTATATTGCAGCCTCTGATTGAAAATTGTATAAAGCACGGTTTTACCAAAGGCAACAAGGCACTGAAAATAAATATTGCTTTTGAACTTGATAAAAGGAAACTTTCCATTTTGATATCCAATGATGGCAAACCAATAGGTCGATTAAGGAAAGGTTTGGGAATATTAAATTTGGAAAATAGAATGAAAGCTGTTTATGGGGATAATTTCACTTTTAACCTTTCTCAACAAGGTATATGGGTATGTAATCATTTAATTCTTCACTTGTGAAAATATTGGTTGTTGATGACGAATTGCCGGCCAGGCAAAGAATAAGGGGATTACTTAATAAGTTTCGCCCTAATGACGAGATAGTTGAAGTTGATAGTGGTCTTGAAGCAATCAATGTAATCTTGAATCAAAAGCTTGATTTAATTTTTCTTGATATTCAATTAAAGGATATGAATGGTTTTGAAGTACTTCAAAATACCGCCTCTCACTATTTAGGGGATATCATATTTGTAACCGCATATGATGGGTATGCTATTAGGGCTTTCGAAACCAACGCCATTGATTACCTGTTAAAGCCATTTGATGATTCTAGGTTCCTACAATCCATTCAGCGCGTGAATTGTAAAATCCGTGATTTGGAGAATGTCCTTAATACCATAAAACTTAAAATGGAAGAAAGTGAACCTATTATTGTAAATGATGGTTCCGTCAATCATTTCTTTAAGGTTAATGAGTTGTATTATATCAAATCCGATAGGTATTACAATAATTTTTATACAAGCGATAAACAAGTGTTGATTAGATCATCACTAAAGGACCTATTTCACATTTTACCTGATGTCTTTGTTAAGATAAATAGATCGGTAATTATAAATACAAACAAGGTGAAGTCCGCAAAACGGACGAAACGGACGATAGAGATTCATATGGAAAATGGGGCAAGTTTTCAAACCACCCAAATTTCGAAAAGTTTATTGTCTCACCTTCGATTCTCAGAATAAACTTCATTCACCTGTAGATTCGTTTCAAATTTTTAGGCTTTCAGCTCATTTTAATTTCAATAAAATCTTTACCCCCTAAATTTCCCGTAGCATTAAGAAGGGCGGGTAAATATTCTTAAAGAAATTGGATTTTGTTTTTAAGATTATTTGAATTAGCATTCTTCCGCCCTTTTTTTTCAAATTCCTCACTCCAAAACCCCTGTACAAGTTATTGTACATAAAGACTTTGGCAATTTCATTCAATCTTTTTGGCTTCGAAAAAGAAGTGATTCATTTCAAAAAAATGCAAGTTAATTTCAATTTTCCTCGGGGATTTTTTTTTGTTTTTTCTTAACACTTTCATTTGTCAATCAGGTGGATTGATGAGCTAACTCAAGTAAAATTTTAATGTAAGTTGTATGTTTATTAAGAATCGATTCATGACGCTACTCATGGCGTTTGTCGTGCATTTATCATTTGCACAAGACAAGACGATTTCAGGTATGGTAACAGACTCAGATGGTCTGCCACTACCTGGGGTCAATATTGTCGTAGAGGGTACCTCTAATGGTACACAGACAGATTTTGATGGGAACTACTCTATTTCCGCTAGCGAAGGCCAGACCCTTTTGTTCACCTATATAGGACAAAAGGACGTAAGGATGGTGGTCGGTGTTGGTGGCACCATCAACGTCCAAATGGAGGAGGATGCCCAGGCCCTTGAAGAGGTGGTGGTCACTGCCCAAGGTATTAAAAGGGAGAAGAAAGCCCTAGGATATGCGGTAAGTTCCGTTGGTGCTGACCAGTTGGAGGACCGCGCCGAGGGTGACGTTGCCCGGGTACTTTCCGGTAAGGCCGCAGGAGTCCAGATTACCGCTGCCGGTGGAGCCGCAGGTTCTGCGACCAATGTGGTCATTCGGGGATTGAACTCCTTTAGTGGTAACAATCAGGCCTTGTTCATTGTTGACGGGGTACCCTTCAGTAACGATACCAATAATGACGGTGCTACTGGAAACGGTAATTTCATCAATGGGAATACTGCCAGTTCCAGATTCCTAGATCTAGATCCAAACAACATTGCTAACATAGAGGTACTTAAAGGTCTTTCCGCTGCTACATTATATGGCACGCAGGGACGTAATGGGGTCATCCTTATTACAACAAAGTCGGGTTCCGCAAGCACGGGCCCAAAAAAGACAGAGATTACGGTTAGCCAGTCCTTCTTTACCAACGAGATTGCCTCACTACCTGACTATCAGGACCAGTTTGGAAACGGTTTTGACCAAAACTTTGGATGGTTCTTCAGTAACTGGGGCCCCAGCTTTGACCGCGACGGGGTTGCGGGATGGGGAAGACAAGCTGCTATTGATGATCAGGGCACCTTGGCCCATCCCTATGATACAGCGTCCTCCGCAACAGGAATCCCACAGGCATTCCCGGAGTTTGATGGGGCACGATATGAGTGGAGACCCTATGATTCTGTGGGGCAGTTTTTTCGACCAGGGAATACTGTCAATACCAATGTAAATGTTTCTGGTTCTTCGGAAGATGGGAATACCGCCTTCAATGCCAATGTTGGCTGGTTTGACGATACAGGCTTTACCCCGGGGAACAATTTTAAAAGACTCAATGTTTCCTTGGGAGGGGTTGCGAAGCTGAGCAATAAGTTCACTATTCGTGGGACCATGAACTATGCCAAATCCGATGTAAGGACCCCGCCGATTGCTTCCAGTAGGGGTAATGGTACTGATGGGCTTTCCATATACGGTAACGTATTCTTTACACCGCGGAGTGTGGATTTGATGGGATTGCCATTCCAGAACCCAATCACTGGTGAAAGTGTTTACTATAGGCAGAACAACAGTATCATCAATCCACGGTGGACTGCTGCGAACGTAACCAATCGTCAGATCACCAACCGTTTCTTCTGGAACCTTTCTGCCAACTATGACCTGAACGACAACCTTACGGCTACATGGCGGACGGGGTTGGACTTCTATAACGAAAGGAACGTGAACAGCTCCAACAAGGGGGGTGTTGCCTTTAACTCGGCCATTTTTGGATTTCTGAACACTTTTGATAACAACAATACGATTTGGGACCACTTTGTCTCCATTAATGGTAACTATGCCCTATCCGAAAAACTAGGGGTATCCTTTACGGCAGGGGCCACAGCGCGGACGGATTCTTTTGATCGGAGCGGGGTTTCCAGTACGGGACAGTTGGTGTTCGGAGTGAAACGGCACTTTAACTACCAGAACCAATTACCCCTCCAGTTCTCAAGAAAACGGAACATCGTTGGGCTTTTGGGTCAAGCCACTTTGGACTATGACGATTACCTCTTCCTGAACGTAAGTGCTAGGAAGGATTGGGTATCCAACTTCCAGAGCGCCAACAATAGCATCACCTATCCTGGTGCGAGTCTGTCGTTCCTTCCGACCAATGCCTTTTCAGAACTTAAATCTGAGAACGGGCTCAACTTTTTAAAGATTAGGGCCAGTTATGGGACTTCCGCCAACTTTGATACGGATTCAGCCTATCCAACAGTTGGGTTTACCGAGCAGAACACCCAGGTGTTCAACGATCCAATCAATGGTGGGACCGTCACCACCAACCAAGTGGCTAACTTTCGGGCTAACCCGGATCTAAAGCCCGAGCTTTTGGAAGAATTGGAGTTCGGTATCGAGTCCAAGTTCTGGAAGAACCGGGTCTCCTTGGATGCGACCTATTTCTTCAAAACGACAAACGACTTGATTGTACAGGAGCCCTTGGCACCATCTACCGGATTTACCCTGACGCAGAGCAATATTGGTAAGATTGAGAACAAAGGTTTTGAGGCCGATTTAGGCATTGATATCTTCAGAGGGGAGAACTTCTCCTGGAACTCCAGTGTCAACTTCTTCACCAATAATATCATCGTAACGGAACAGGATCAGGACCAGATCTTCTATTCCGGTTCCGTGCCGCTAGGTGGGAATCTTGCTAGGGGTGGAAATGTGGCCCAGGAGGGGCAATCCTTAGGGTCCATCTATGGTACTGCCATCGGAAGGGATGACAACGGTAATTTTGTTGTTAATTCTGGAGGTGATTATGTAGAAATAGAGCAGGACGATAATGGTCTGGCGCCAATAGTCGGGGATGCCATCGCCGATTATCAGATGAACTTCATCAACAACCTGAGCTACAAGAACTGGAGCCTAAACTTCCAGATCAATCACACCAAGGGAGGGGATATCCTTTCCAGTACGGTGGCCACCCTATTGGGTAGGGGCCTTATTGTGGAAACTGAAAACCGATTGGATACCTATATTCTACCTGGGGTAAAGGCGGATGGGACTCCAAATAATACGCAAATCAACAACTCACAGTATTACTTCAGCAACCTATTGTTCGGGCCTACGGAGACCAGGATCTATGATGCTTCGGTTATCCGTTTACAGGAAGTTTCCTTGGCCTATAGGTTCCCACAGAAATTCTTGGACAGGACGCCATTTGGTTCCCTGGTCTTTACCGTACAGGGGTTCAACCTTTGGTATGATGCCTATAACACGCCTGACGGTGCCAACTTCGACCCTAACGTACAGGGCGTAGGAATTGGTAACGGGCAAGGGTTTGATTTCTTGAACGGGCCAAGTGCCAGAAGATATGGATTCACCGTCAAGGCCTCCTTTTAATTAAAAATTGTTAAGAGCATATCATGAAGAATATATTTAGAACATTTGTATTGATTTTCGCCACTGGGGCCATGGTTACCAGTTGCGAAACCACCGAGCTGGACTTGACCGTAAGTCCCAACGAACTATCGCCGACCCAGTCGGATCCCAATCTGTTGCTGAACTCCATCCAATTGGCTTATGCCTCCAATCAGTATTTCCTGTCCGAGGATCTTGGGGAACTGACCCGTATCGAATATTTCAATGGTAGGGATTATTTTAACACCCTCCCTGGTAGTGCCCTGAACTTTGTTTGGGCAAGGGTTTACAGCTCCCAGTTTACTGTTGTAGGTGATATTCCAACAGGAGGTTCTCGGGACGTTGGTATACTTACCAATTTACAATCAATTGAGGCCATCAATACCGAAAGTGATACGGACTATTCCTTCCACCTTGCATTGGGAAAAATCATGTACGCCCATAGCTTGTTCCAATTGGTGGATGTAGTAGGCGGTGCCGCTTTTTCCCAAGCGGGTAACCCTACCGAGTTCCCAGCTCCTGTTCTGGACAGTGGTGAGGACGTGTATGCAGGAGCCTTTGGCCTGTTGGCGGAAGCTGAGGCCCTATTGGCCTCTGACCCTGATCCCGTTGGGGCAACGGACATGTTCTATGATGGAGATACAGAAAAATGGATCAAGGCTATCAATTCCATCCGACTGCGTTCCTATAAGAACACGGGTAACAAGGCCGCATTTGATGCCATCGTGGCCGGAGGCAACTATATCATGGATGCCGGGGACGACCTTCAAATTGGCTATGGAATCAGTGAATTACAGCCCAGTGACAGGCACCCCATGTATGAGGACAGTTACACCCCTACAGGTGTGGGACCTTACCGATCCAATTGGTTAATGGATAGACCATTTCGTGATCTTTATTTAAACCACCTCCGCATTATGCCGGATTAGTATACTGTAGTGTGGACAATGGGTACTGGGGAAGGAGCCATGGTAACGATGAAGGTGGACCACCGGATGGGTTCTTGAAGGCCGCTCCGGGGGTATACCCAACAGCGGGCCGTTTTGACGATAGCCAGTTCAATGCTGTAGATGCCATTACGGGGGTGAACATAGCTCCAGGTGTAGGGCTTGGCCAAGGTGGCGGCGGTGCAGGTATCACACCCATTATCCTTTCTTCCTATGTGGATTTTTGGATAGGGGAGATGGCCGCATCCGATGCTGAAAGGTCTACGGCATTGCGAAATGGATTGGAAAAATCCATTGAAAAAGTTCAAGGCTTCGGGGCTTTGGATGGTACAGCCGATCTGTCCTTTGAGCCTTCAGAAGCCGATGTGACCGCATATATTGATGGTATAGTGGCAGCATTTGATGCCGCTACTGGTGACGACAAGGAGAACATCTTTGCTGAGCAGTATTTTACCACTTTGTACGGAGGCGGTTTCGAATCCTATAACTATTACAGGAAAACGGGTTTCCCGACCACGGTATTCCCCAACTGGGAACCCGATCCGGGGCCGTTTCCAAGGACCTATCTATTGCCTCAGAACGAGGTGTTGAACAATCCAAACCTTACACAGCGAGCGGATTTGACCACCCAGGTTTTCTGGGATACCAACCCATCAAGTCCATCGTTCCCACCTGCTAACTAAAACATATTAGAACAATGAGAAAAATAGATTTTAAATATAGTTTGATTTTGGTCGCAATAACGGGACTGTTCTTCACTGCCTGTGAAGATAGTGATAAGGTTGTAGACCAGATTGTGGAAGCTGAACAAAGAGGAGCGGCACTGAGGACCGTATCTGTAACCTCAAACGCCATTGCCATCAATAGTGCCACCAATGTGCTGGCGGACGATGATACCTTTGGGGTTATTGTTGAATATCAAGATGCTGAAGGTGGTGCCCTCTTACAGGAACTTGAAGTGTACCTGTCATTTCAAGACAACACGGGTGATGACGATAACAGTAAGGCCGAGATTCTTATTGCGACGATTCCTGCCAGTGATTTTAGTGCTGGTGAATTTGGACTCCCAAGGTACGAGTACTCCATTACAGCTGATGAAATGACCACCCTCTTGGGACTGGCCGATAGTGAGATTGGATTTGGGGGAGACCAGTTTGTCCATAGGTTTGCGGTGAACCTAACTGATGGTAGGTCATTCTCGTTGGCCGATAACTCTGGTACATTGACGGGATCCTTTTTTAGTTCCCCATTCCAGTATTTTGCAACTGTGGTCTGTGCGCCTTCAGTACCCACTGCAGGGGATTGGTTTTTTGATCTTCAAGATTCCTTCGGCGATGGGTTCAATGGGGCCAGTCTAACGGTTACTATTGACGGGGAGGAAACAGAGGTTGTTCTAGCTGATGGGGACGAAGGACAGGTAATTGTGAACGTGCCTGCAGGCAGCGAAGTGATTTCCATTGTGTTCAATTCCGGGGATTTTGATGAAGAGATTACCTTTCAAGTAACCTCTGCAAATGGTAACGTTGTAGTCGATGCTGGACCTACCCCTCCCGTAGGATCAGAATTATTGGATTATTGTCCGGATAATTTGTAGTCATAAACAAAAATCTCATTTAAAGGCGGTCAATTGATTTGATCGCCTTTTTTTGTTTGTCCATAAATCATCGCAGGGTATTGATTAGTCATTTTAAAAATCCTAGCGTACTATTTTGGTAAACCTTTCGGAAATAATATCTAAAGCAAGAATGAATTTTTTCATCATAATTTGTTTTTAATTAATGGTGAATGTTTCGGTTTTTTTGAAAGGTGATAGCTCCAAACCTTCAATGTTAGCTCTATATGCTTTCCAACTATCATTGAAAAAAGTATTGGTTTTATCCAACGCTTTTTTAAGTTCCTCCTCCGCGAGGCGAATAAGGCGTTTTTCTGTTTCGGTAATGCCATTTTTTCGTGTCGCCGAATAATAGTTGGCGGTATTCAAACGCTGCATAACCGTTACCTTAGGATTTCGGATGATTCCCTGTCGTTTATCTTCCTTACCGATATATAAAGCAACTACTGAATCTATCTGTTTTACGATGTCTTTTGATGCCTTTATTTGGTCTTTGTATTTGTTTTTATCAAGGTCCTTCATTTCCTTTTCAAACTTATTCGCCAAATCTTTGCTTTCGACCAATTGCTTTACGGCATCAGCCGCTGTTTGTATAAGGCCCTCCAATTGCTTTCTTGCTTGAAAAACCTCATTTACACTGGCCATAGATACCTTTAAGCGAGGGTCGGTTTTTACGGTGACCATGGTTGAATCGACAGTTTCGCCAAATGAAACCTTTACTTTGTAGGTGCCAGGTTTTACCGTTGCCCCATCTGGTTCTGTCTTTTGTTTACTGATTTTTCGCGCAGGGCGATCAGGGCCTTTTTCGTCCAAGCCCCAGTAAATTCTATGGAAGCCTTTCTTATCTGGTGTCTTATATTTCAAGGAGCGAATCAAACGGGAGCCGTCGTAGAAATCAAATTGCAAAGAATCCTTTTTCTGTACGCCGCTGAGGTCTTTGTCATCGTCTTTTTTTGACGCAATATCCTCAGCATTTTTATCGGAAGTAGATGTCATCTTCTCCATATCCTTCTTCCCTTCTTTCAGATAATAGGTAATCATGGCTCCGCGTTTTCGATTTTCTGCATTGTAAAGGGCATCACCTCCAAAACGGCTCCCGCTTCCCTGTTGATAAGCGGCTAAATAGGCGTCAGGACTATCAAAAAGTGAAACCTCTTTTTTAAGTTTCGCCGTAGACCTTGCCAATTCCCGCAGAGGTCGGATATCATCCAATACCCAAGCTGCACGCCCAAAAGTACCTATGACCAAGTCATGTTCCCTTGGGTGGATCGCTAAGTCTTTTGTGGAAACCGTAGGGAAACCTTCCGTCCACTTTTGCCATTTGGTTCCTGCATCAAACGATAAGTATAGACCATCATCGGTACCCAAGAATATCAAATTCGGATTTTCAGGGTCTTCAATGATGGATAAGGTATAACTCTTTACATCCGATGCATCAACAATTCTTGTCCATGTTTTTCCATAATCTTTGGTACGATAGGCGTAGGGTTCATAATTGAAACGTCGGTAGTCATTGGCTATAAGGAGGGCTTCACCTTTGTTTTTGAGTGAGGCTTTGATTTGGGGAATCCAACTTCCTTTTGGCAATCCTTTTATATTGCTTGTGACTTCGTTCCAAGTTTGTCCACTATTTTGAGTGATATGAACACGTCCGTCATCAGTACCTACCCATAGCATTCCTTTTTCAATGGGTGACGGCTCAATGACCAAAATGGTGCAATGGTTTTCGGCACCGGTAGCATCCATGGTCAATCCACCACTTTCGCTTTGTTTTTGCTTTTCTGGGTCGTTGGTGGTCAAATCTGGAGAAATGACTTGCCAAGTTTGCCCTTTGTCTATTGATTTATGCACAAACTGGCTTCCAAAATATACGGTTGAATTATCAAAGGGGTCTTGCCCGATACCGGCATTCCAATTGAAACGCAGCTTGGTTTCTGCATCTGGTGGAGTGGGGCGAACAATGTAATTGTTGCCCGTTTTCCAGTCATAGCGGCTTACAAAACCTTGTTGACTCATGGCGTAGCCAAATTGGCTATTATCCTTGTCGGGAACGACATCAAAGCCATCACCAAAAGCAATTTCCTGCCAGTAGCTATTGCGAATACCTTGGGCACGCCAGACATAAGCGGGCCCTCTCCACGAGCCATTGTCCTGCATTCCACCATAGACATTATAAGGGAATTCGTTATCCACACTGATATGATAAAATTGCGCTACGGGTAAATTGCCAATAAAACGCCAGTTTTTGCCACCATCCTTCGTAATGTTCATTCCACCATCATTACCGTCAATCATGAACTGCCCGTTTTCAGGATGTATCCACCACGCGTGATGGTCAGGGTGCACGCCATTGCTCACCCCATAAGCGGGCATTAATTCTTTGAAATTCTTACCACCATCTTCAGAAACGTTGACATAAGTAAATACGGAATAGACCCGATTTTCATTTTGGGGATCCACAAAGATGTCCGAGTAGTAGAAAGGTCGATTGCCAATATCATTTTTATCGTTGACTTTTTTCCATTTAAAACCACCATCCTCGGATTTATAAAGTGCATTTTTTTTGGCCTCAACCAGTGCGTACACCACATTTGGCTTATTGTGGGCGATCGCAATACCTATTCTGCCTAATTCCCCCTTTGGAAAACCATCGTCTTCGGTAATTTTTTTCCAATTTTCACCGCCATCATGGGTCATGTATAGACCACTACCTTCGCCACCTGACTTAAAAAACCATGGGTCTCGCTTATGTTCCCACATAGCTACTATAATTTTGTTTGGATTGGTGGGGTCCATAACCATATCGGCAACCCCGGTTTTATTGTTGACAAAAAGTATTTTCTTCCAGGTTTTGCCACCGTCGGTTGTTTTGAATACCCCTCGCTCAGGATGTATGCCCCATGGAGCACCGATGGCGCCAACATAAACCGTATTCGGGTCCGTGGGGTCAATCACGATTCTATGAATATGACGGGTCTTTTCCAACCCCATACTTTTCCAAGACTTACCGCCATCAAGTGATTTGTAGACCCCATACCCACCATTTAGGCTATTTCTGGGGTTACCTTCGCCCGTTCCAACCCAGATTACAGATGGATTGGACTGTTGAATGGTCACGGCACCGATGGAGCCTGTAGATTCCTTATCAAAAATAGGCTCCCAATTGATACCCCCCGAAGTACTCTTCCAAAGTCCGCCCGAAGCAGTACCTACGTACATTACATCCGGATTTGAGAGTTGTACATCAATAGAGGTGACACGACCGCTCATACCAGCGGGCCCAATATTTCTTGGTTTCATATCTTGTACCAAGTCCATTGTGAAATCTTGTGCTAAAAGCGTTGAAGATGCTAAAAGCACCATTAGGAAGAGTAATTTTTTCATTTTGAGTTGTTCATTAGTCGGTTAAAGATAACCCAATCGCAGAGGGACATTTCTTAAAGTGGTGTTAATGAATTTCATCGAAAAATAGCGCTTCTATGCAATAAGTGAACCAAGCAGCGGGTTATGTGCTTGCCAAACTTAGATTTTAATCTACTTAGACATGAAAAAGTATTATGCACTGGCTATCGCAAGTATATTCATTGTAATAGGATGTTCTGATGAGACAACTGTTTTTGACTTGCAAAGCCAAGGTCAAGCCCTTGTTCTAGAGGAAAATTCCACCTTTCTCTCAAATTCTGTTTCCACAGTATCCAACGGGATATTGGACATTTATTTTGAACATGATGACTATGATAACGAACCGTTTGCCAAGGACGCGAATTTTGGTTTGAATCGTTCTACAGCCACTTCAAAAAGCAATGATGGGAATACTTCAAACGCGAGTAGTGATTTTCATCTCAATTTGGTGGGCCAAATAGAGAGCCCAAGTTTTGATGAGTATACCAATCTTGCAGCGACACATGTTGACATTGCGGGTGACTTTGCCTACGTTTCTTACAATACGATTGGTGAGGTCTATGCAGGTGCTGTCGACGTTATTGATTTGCGAAATCCGTTGGCACCAGTGCTAACATCAAGAATGTATATGTACGATAGGGATGCCAATATAATCCTATATGACAACGGCTACATATATGTGATGGGTGGTGTTGATGATGAAAGGGTTGTGGATGCCACTGGACGATCCTTTATTGCTAAGATCAAGGTAAATAATGGAGTTATCGATGTCAATGATGTAAACTATTTTTATCAAGAAGGGGAGACCACAACGGGTATAACTAAGCTTGGAGATTCCTTTTATGTATCTAGTGGTATCGGTGGGGTCATTGCCAAATACGATGCCAATAGCTTTTTAAAGTCCACTGAGGTTGCGTTTGCTGACTTACGATGGGTGGCCTCTACAAATAACGTTATCGCTGTATTGGATGCTAGCTCAGGTGTTAGGATCCTTGATACAGATTTAAATGAAGTGTCTCAAATAGGAACAAGAACTGATTTTGTTGATGGCGCCAAGCGAACCTTAGCTGTAGATGGCAACCAATTGGTGGTAGCGGAAGGTAATGCCGGGGCTGCAATTTTCGATCTTGAGACCGGAAACTTGGAAGAAAGGCTTCCCATACTTATTGATCCTGAAAATGTTATCCAAGCTGACAAGGTAACCAATGCCGTTGTTCTTCAGGGTAGTGTCACACTTTTAGCAAATGGAGGAGCAGGTTTGGCCATAAGGGTCAAGAACGATATCATAGATCTTATGGGTGTTGTAGAGTTAAATGGCTCCATAAACTATGTAGCTTCTGAAGGAGAATTCATATTTGCAGCATCAGGTACCCAAGGTTTGCAGATCATTAATAAAATTCGAACACAGGAAAGCTTGACCATACCAGAGGGCAATTATATTATTAAGGCAAGAAACAGTGGTCGTGCGATTGGTATTTCCAGTCTTTCCGCTAATGATGGAATCAACATTGAGCAACAAACCCAAACCGGAGAAACGGAAAACGAAAAATGGCATCTTGAAGTTCTTGATTCCGGCGCTTATGTTCTAACATCCATATTTTCCAGTAAAGCAGCTGCCAGTATAAGCACCAATGTGGAACAGCAGCAATTTGGAAGTGAACCCAGCCAGCAATGGGTAATTGAACCCGCAGCACAAGAGGGCTACTTTTACCTTAGAAATCTTGGTGATAACAGATATATGGATGTCTTTAGGCGCAGAAGAACGTCTGGCACTACAATTATAACTTGGCCATTTCACGGTAGAGATAACCAGCAGTGGCAATTTGAACGTATAGCGGACTAAGAGCACGTAACGTTCATTTAAAATATAGAAAGACCCCTCCTTTCCAATTGGAGGGGTTGTTATTTTATCACTACGCCATAAAGAAACACTACATTACGTTACAGAACAACACCGCTCTAATTGACCAATAAAGCAATGGGGTTATAGTTTTCTTGAACAAGATTTGCGTTGCAACCATTTTTCTATGTGATTTAACAAATTCTGCTTTTGTGCTACCTACCTTGGTAACCAGAACATATTCAAGATGACCAAAAAACTTACCCCAACCCGCCGTATCCTTGCTACGCTATGCATTACATTGCTCGTTTGGGGTCACGTGCTGTGGGATTATTTCCATGGAGGTATTCCTACGCATTACTTGTTCCACAACAAAGAAATGCCTGGTATTCCCAATTGGATAGGAGCCTTATTACTTCCCTTTTTTTCTTGGTTTTTACTGTATAGAATTCAAAAAAGAACCAATAGGGCAGTTGCACCAGACTCCCTTAAGACAGTTTTATCTCGTTTTCTTATTGCGGCTGCCGTAGCTATTACCATTGCGGTTTGTTTTATGAAGGGCATTGAGATTCCGCCGCTTATCTTGCTTTCAATTTTAGGCTTGGGTCTAATTTTCCCACTTTATTACGCTGAGTTTCTTTTGGGATGGATCATCGGTTCTGCCTTTACCTTTGGAGCGGTAATACCCATGGGTTTTGGAAGCATTTTTGCTTTGGTATGTTTTATATTGCACAAGCTTGGAAAGTTGGTATTACGTCTTCTCAATAAAGCAAAATAGTAAATACCCCTATTTCAAGGTTTCTTGATGACTACCTAAATTACGTATGGTTTATAGGAGCTAGTCAGCATTTATTAAAAAAGAGACCAAACTTCTATAGTTCTTTGCTGTATTTTCGCATAAACACCTTTACCATCGCAACAGCAAATAACAAACACGTTTCTTGGTTATATCTTTTATTGCTCATATTAGCAGGTGAGGCCGTTTTTATCCTTCCTTTTGTTTTACCTCGCATATTTAGGCCTACGGTATTGGACGTATTTGAAATGTCCAATTTGGATTACAATTTAAGTGTTGCAGTATACGGGGTAATAGCTATGGTCTCTTATCCGTTTGGCGGACCGTTAGCAGATAAGTTTCCGCCTCGTAAATTAATAGCGTTGGCGCTATGGCTAACTGCTTTAGGGGGTGTTTTTTATGCCCAATATCCGGGCTTAGGTACCTTAAAAATCCTTTATGGATATTGGGGGTTTACCACTATTTTCTTGTTTTGGGCTCCTATGATCAAGGCAACAAGGGTCTGGGGAGGAGATAGTTCACAAGGAAAAGCCTTTGGTCTATTGGACGGGGGTCGGGGTTTGACCGGTGCGCTATTCGGACTGCTTGGTGTTTTTATTTTTTCGGTTTTTCTATCGGTTGATATCACAGAAGCAGAACTGGGAGACCGACAAAAGGCATTCACCTATGTAATTTATGTCGCTTCTGGCCTTATTGTTTTCATAGGTATTTTGGTTTGGTTATTTATGAAGTCAGGTAGTAATGAAAAAGAAATTCTACTTGACGGAATTACCTGGAAAGAACTAAAACAGGTCTTAAAACTGCCTTCGGTTTGGTTGTTAATGGTCATCATTCTTTGTGCTTATGTCGGGTACAAGATTACGGATGTTGTTTCACAATATGCTAACGAAGTTATGTTGTATGACCAAGTGAGATCGGCCAAAGTGGGAACTTTTCTGCAGTTTCTTCGCCCTGCGACCGGAATTGTGGTCGGATTGTTGGTCGATCGTTTTAAAATTACCTTCTGGTTGTTTCTTAGTCTTGTTTTCTGTATTGTAGGAGGCGTTTTATTTGCTTCAGGGAGTATTGCGCCCAGTACTGCGGTACTTTTCTTTATGTCCGTTACCATTGTTGGTGTGGGAGTATATGCCGCTAGGGCACTATATTTTGGGGTGATGCGAGTTGGTCGAATACCCTTGGTCTTAACTGGTACGGCCGTTGGGTTGATCTCTTTGATAGGATATACGCCAGATATTTTTGCGGGACCAGCGTATGGGTATTTTTTAGATCAATATCCAGGTGAACAAGGCCATCAATATGTATTTTGGATGTTGACCGCTTTCTCATCTCTAGGCGCAATGGCTTCACTGGCCTATTATTGGATATATCAAAAAGAATAAGAAGAATCATTTTTCCTATCTTTCTTGGCTAAATCAAAAATCAACAATCATGAAAGGTATTTTGCTTACAGCAGTACTTCTCCTTACGTCAATTTTAAATGCTCAGATCAATCCAAAATGGGCCCGTTATCCTGCCATTTCGCCTGACGGCTCCACTATTGCTTTTACCTATAAGGGCAATCTGTTTCGCGTAGCTTCTTCGGGTGGAACTGCCACGCAACTTACCTATCACAAAGCACATGACTACCGGGCAGTTTGGAGTAATGATGGCCAGCACATTGCCTTTGCCTCTGACCGATATGGCAATTTTGATATCTTTACAATGGATGCCCTTGGTGGCGAAGCTACGCGCTTGACCTTTCATAGCAACGATGAGGTACCCTATTCGTTTTCAAATGAAGATACATACATTATGTTCGGTGGTGTTCGTCAAGATGACGTTAAACACCGTCAATTCCCTATCTCGGTACAACCTGAGTTATATAAGGTGCCTATCAAAGGTGGGAGGGTGAGCCAAGTGCTTACCGTACCCGCTGAGGATGTTAAGTTGGGGCCTGATGGATCTTTTTTCCTCTACCATGATAAGAAAGGATATGAAAATGAGTTTCGTAAGCATCATGTTTCTTCTATTACTCGTGATATATGGAAATATGACTTAGCCACTGATAAACATACCAAACTGACACAATTTAAAGGTGAGGATAGAACGCCCATGGTATCCGATGATGGTAAAACCATTTACTATCTGAGTGAAGAGAGCGGTAGTTTCAATGTTCATAAGTTTCATCGTGATAATCCTTCCGATAATCAACAACTGACTGAATTAAAAACGCATCCTGTACGGTCATTGTCTTATGGCAATGGTACTATGGCCTTTAGTTATGATGGGGAAATTTACACTCTACAAGATGGAGCGTCTCCTGTAAAAGTCAATATTTTGGTTCGTACCCAAGACGGTGCGAATGCAGACCAATACATCTCAATCAACTCGGGCATTCGGGAAATGGCCGTATCCCCAAATGGAAAAGAGATTGCTTTTATCGCTCGCGGCGAGGTTTTTGTGACCGCGATTGAAGGTGGGTTGACCAAACGCTTGACGAATACGCCCGAGCAAGAACGTTTTGTACAATTTACTTCCGATGGAAAGGCTGTTGCCTACGCCAGTGAACGTGATGGGAGATGGCAAATTTTTAAAACGACCAAAGTACGGAGTGAAGAGCTCTATTTTTTTGCCGCCACGCTTTTGAAAGAAGAGTTGGTTCTTAGCAAATCGGTTGATTGCTATCTACCCGAGTTTTCGCCAGACGGTAATTATATGGCCTTTATCGAAGATAGAAGAAACCTTAAGGTCATCAATCTGAAAACAAAAGAAGAGAAGACCTTACTTAACCCTAATGAGCTATATCATTTTCAAGATGGGGATAAGTATTTTAAATGGAGCCCAGATAGCAAATGGTTGGCCATTTCATGGGGAAAGACTTTGAGCAATGGAGAAATACTACTGGTTTCAGCCGACGGTTCTCGAAAGGAGAATATAACAGAGAGCGGATACTTTGATTATTTCCCTAAATGGGTCGATGGTGGTAAACAATTGTTGTGGTTCAGCAATCGCGATGGTTTAAAGAGTTATGCGACCAGTGGTCGGACCCAAGCCGATGTTTATGCTATGTTCTTGACCCAAGAAGGATGGGATAAATTCAATATGTCAAAAGAGGATTTTGATTTGATGAAGCTATTGGAAGAGTCTTCCGAGGATAAAATGGAAGACACAAAAGCGGATAAGAAGAAAAAGAAAAGTAAAAAGGAAGACAACACTGCAGAAAAAGCAAAAGTATTGACTTTTGATTGGGAAGATGTTAAGGAAAGAAAAGCGCGATTCACCATTCATTCCTCAACTCTCGGAGATGCTGTACTCTCAAAAGATGGAGAAAAGCTCTATTATCTCGCACGTTTCGAGAAGAACATGAACCTATGGGAAACGGAATTGCGTACCAAGAAAACAAAAATGTTAATTCCATTGGGGGCCAGAAGGGCCCGTTTGCAATGGGATGCCAAACAAGAAAACTTATTTTTATTGGCTGATGGTAGCATGTCCAAAATTGATTTAGGGGGTGCGTCCACCAAACCGGTAAAAATGAAATCTGAAATGCAATTGGATGCTGATGCCGAACGCCAACATATGTTCGAACACGTTTGGCTACGTACCAATGCTATCTTTTATCATTCTAATTTTCATGGTATCGATTGGGAGATGCTAAAAAAGGAGTATGAGAAATACATTCCGCATTTGGGCAATTCATATGAATTTGCCGAAATGGTTTCCGAATTGCTCGGTGAACTCAATGTCAGTCATGCCGGTGGACGGTTCGATGGGAATATTACCAATGGGGATGCCACGGCCAGTCTAGGTATTTTTATGGATTATGGCCATCAAGGCAATGGAATCAAAATCACGGAGATTATCAAAGGTGGACCTTTGGATAAAGCTTCGTTTTCAATAGCGCCTGGAAGTATTATTGAAAAAATTAACGGAGAGACCATTGCAATGGATACAGATGTGGCCAAATACCTGAATCGTATTGCAGGTCAATTTACCTTACTACATATCTTGGACCCGAACACGCAAAAAAGACAACAAATTACGGTCAAACCCATTTCCATTCGTGATGAAGGTCACCTATTGTATAAGCGGTGGGTAAAAATCAATGAACAAGAGGTTACTGAAAAGAGCAATGGAGAACTGGGATATGTTCATATTCCAGGAATGAGTGACGGCCCTTATAGGAATATTTATGAACAAATGCTCGGTAAATTTTCGGACAAAAAAGGTGTAGTCGTGGATACGAGATTTAACCGTGGCGGTGATTTGGTAGCCGACTTGGCGATGTTTTTTACGGGAGAGCCCTTTATCTCTTATGAAACCGAAGATCGTCAAGTAGGAGGGGAACCCACATCCCGATGGACAAAACCAACCTTAGCGATTTTCAATGAGTCGATGTACAGTGATGGACACTGCTTTGCGAGTGGTTATACCGATTTGAAAATTGGTAAAACGGTAGGCATGCCCGTACCGGGTACCTGCAGTTTTGCGGGTTGGGAACGATTGCCTGATGGTGGAAGATGGGGAGTGGTTCCCGTAAGTGCAAAGAACAAAGCAGGAGAGTGGATGGAGAACAACCAAACCGAACCGATGATATTGGTTAAAAACGCTCCCGATGTCATCGATAAGGGAACTGACCAACAGTTGGAACGTTCTATAGAAGTGCTTTTAGAAGAGGTGAATTAGGCATTTATCTCGTATTTCGAGATTTTATGCCTTGTTCGCATAGCAAGACGATTTCTGTGATACGTTTCTGCCGCGTCTCTTCCCGTTTTGCTTGGTTCAACCAGTACAAATAACTTTTACGTTGGCCTTGGGTAAATTCATTATAGTTATTGAAAGCCTTTTTGTTGGTATCGAAGGCCTTCTGGAGGTCCTCAGGAATAATTCCGTTTTCGACATCATCCAATGCTTTCCAAGAGCCATTGGCCTTTGCAATTTGAATGGATTGATATCCGCTTTGATGTATCAATCCTTGTGCTTCAAGGTCCTTTAGATGTTCTTTATTGACCTTGCTCCAAACACTTTTGGGTTTCCTTGGGCAGAAATATTGTCGCCGTTTTCCGTTTCCCAAACTTTTCACGGTACTATCAATCCACCCATAGCAAAGGGCCACCCGAACGGCCTCCTCCCATCGCATGCTGGGCATTTCATGGTCAATCTTATAAAAAATTAAATAGATGCCTTTAGAAACTTCATGATTTTGTGATAACCAATTGCGCCACTCGTCATCGTTTTTACAATAAAGTTCTTCAATACCCGTCATCGGAAAACCCTTTTTGCCAAAATAGTAATTATCTTGTTCAAACTTTACGAATTGTTCTTTCTAGCTCACATGGCAATTCGAAATTGATAACCTAATTCAAGCAGTACCATGAAAAGGTATTTTTTACTCATTACCTCTATTTTATTTCTTACCATTGCTTCATGCGATAAAAAACGCACTGGAGTCCCAAAGGTCTTGGTTTTTTCGAAAACTATGGGATTTAAGCATGCATCAATTCCGGCGGGTATTGCCGCCCTTGAAAAACTTGGGAAGGAACATGGTTTTGTTGTTGATACCACCAAAAACGCCGAATGGTTTACCGATAAAACGTTACAAGACTATTCTGCCGTCATTTTTCTCAGTACTACAGGAAATGTTTTGGACGCCAACCAAGAGGCAGCCTTTGAGCGTTATATTCAGGCTGGGGGCGGCTATGTAGGGATTCATGCTGCGACGGATACCGAATATGATTGGGGCTGGTACACGAAATTGGTTGGGGCGCAATTTTTAAGCCATCCTGCAGGTACACCTGAAGCTAATTTTACAGTTAAAAATACGAACCATCCATCAACGGCATTCTTTATGGGAAGTGTTTGGCGACGTACCGATGAGCTCTATAATTTTAAAAATATCAATAAAAATATCAATGTACTTGTTACGGTTGATGAATCAACTTATGAGGGGGGTGAGAACGGAAAAGACCATCCTATGGCATGGTACCATGAATTTGATGGGGGTAGATCATTCTATACTGCTGGAGGACATACAGACGAAAGTTTTTCAGAAGAACAATTTTTACAACACCTTCTGGGGGGAATACAATATGCTATCGGGAAAAATTTGCTCTTGGATTATGCAGGAGCGAAATCACAAACCCCTCCTGAAGCTGACCGTTTTAGCAAAATAACGCTTTCAACAGGTAAATTTTTTGAACCAACTGAAATGACGGTCTTACCCAATAGTGATGTACTGATTGCCCAACGCAGGGGAGAAGTGCTTCTATATTCCCATGAAACCAAGACGATTCGTGAAGTGGCCCTTTTGGACGTTTATTTTAAAACGCAAATCCCTGGAGTTAACGCAGAAGAAGGCCTAATGGGGTTACAACAAGATCCGAATTATGAAAAAAACAAGTGGATTTATTTGTATTATTCTCCTACGGGAGATGAATGGGTAAATCGCCTGTCACGTTTTAAATATGCCGAAGGTAATTTCGATATGGCATCCGAACAAGTTATACTTGAAGTTGAGACAGAACGTGAGATTTGTTGTCATACCGGAGGCTCAATAGCATTCGACGGTGATGGGCTGCTCTACTTGTCTACGGGTGATAACACTACGCCTTTTGATGAACCTGATGTAAAATATGTACACCATGGTTACGCACCCATCAATGATTTTACCGATAAACTACAATATGATGCTCGCCGATCTTCTGGAAACACCAATGATTTACGAGGCAAAATACTGCGCATAAAGGTAAACGAAGATGGTAGTTATGACATTCCAGAAGGAAATTTATTTCCTAAGGGAACCGAAAAGACACGCCCTGAAATCTATACCATGGGCCATCGTAATCCATACCGTATTTCCGTTGACAAAAAACAAGGTTATGTGTACTGGGGCGATGTTGGCCCGGATGCCCGCGTAGATAGCTTAAACACTCGCGGACCGCGCGGTTATGATGAAATGAACCAGGCTAGAACCGCAGGGAATTTTGGTTGGCCTTTGTTTATCGGCGATAATTATGCGTATTATCATTATGATTACGAAACAGGACAGAGTGGATCAGCCTTTGACCCTGAACAACCTGTAAACGATTCCAGACATAATACGGGCTTGAGAACACTTCCTCCCGCCATGCCAGCTTACGCGTACTACCCTTATGCCGAGTCTGGGCAGTTTCCCCAGCTTGAGACAGGTGGGCGAAATGCTATGGCAGGACCAACATATTGGTCGGATTTCTACGATAATGGGGGCGGGCTACCGGACTATTATGATGGAAAAGTCATTATCTATGATTGGATGCGCGGTTGGATGAAAGCGGTCCATCTCTTTGAAGATGGATCTTTCAATAAAATGGAACCGTTTGCCCCAGAGGTATCCGTAAGTAACCTAATCGATATGGAACTGGGGCCTGATGGTCGTGTATATCTTTTAGAATATGGTAGTGGTTGGTTTTCTGCCAATTCAGATAGCGGTCTTGGATATATCGAATATAATGGGGGCAACCGTCCACCCGTCATCGATAGTTTTACGGTCGATAACGATTCAGGGGCATTACCGTTGACCGTAAATGCCATGATTGAAGCCCATGATAGGGAAGGTGACGAAATCAGCTATGTATGGGAGCTAGGCGATGGTACTTCCCAAGAGACCCAAGAACCACAATTGCTTTATACGTATGGTAAAGAAGGAGCCTTCAAGCTCAGGGTAACCGCTAAGGACGCAGCAGGCGAATCAGTTACCAGTTTAGAGAAAAACATTGTTGCAGGGAATGAGCGTCCGGAAGTATCCATAACTCTAGACCAGCCCAATACCTCTTTCTACATACCCGGACAGCCCATAGGATATCAGGTTTCCGTAACTGATGTAGATGGAAATGTACATTTGGACAATGTTTATGTTTCGGTAGATTATCGTTCCGGAATGGATGAGGTTAATATGAATTTGGGGCATCAACAGGTATCAGGTGCCGTCATGGGGCAAGCACTGACCAAGAGTATGGATTGCAAATCTTGTCACAAAGTCAATGAAGCTTCCATTGGTCCTAGCTATCAAGATATTTCCGACAAGTATAAAGATGATCCGGGAGTCTCAAATTATTTAACAACGAAAATCATCAACGGCGGTTCAGGTGTTTGGGGAGAAGTGGTGATGCCCGCACATCCAAAAGTGACACAGGTAGAGGCAAGGCAAATCGCTCAGTATATTCAATCCCTTTCTGGAATTGATGATAAGAAACCTTCCCTGCCGTTGACGGGAACCTTATATCCAGAAGTAAAGCAAAACGGCGAAGTATTTTTATTGACGGCAAGTTATACCGATCAGGGAACAGAATCCGCAATGCCATTAACCGGTTCAAGTACTATGGTTTTAGCCAGTAATACGATGGTTTTTCCAGAGGGAACACCTACAAATAACATGCAAGCAGTCACCTTTGACGGTATGCAATTACAAGTGTTCAATGCTGCTGAAGGATGGCTGGAAATATCAGATATTGACTTAACGGGTGTCAAAATGATTTTGGCCATGATAGGATGGCAAGAACCACCAACTATTCCGTATACCCTAGAACTTAGGGCTGGTAAGCCTGATGGAAAGGTATTGGGTACAGGAAAGCTGCATCCTGAAGGATTGCCTGCTCAAGGATCTGCCTTATCCATTCCAATAGAGCGCACCAATGGTATTCAAGAAAAATTGTATTTGACGTACAGGGCAGAAGGTGAGGTTATTGGCACTTTTGCCCTTATTCAGGTGCAGTTTAGTTGAGTTTGGTAACCTATAAAATCCATAACATAAAATGATGGGGTCGGAATGAAATCGATAAGCAAATAGAGGAGGGTCTCTCCCTACATCGGTTAGAGTTTTTCGGCCAGAATGGCCAACATCGTCTGAATACCTTCTCGATAATTTCCCAGACGCAAGTTTTCATTGGGACTGTGTTGGTTATTATCGCGGTTTACGGTAGGTACCGTAACGGCAGGAATATTCAAAGTGGTCACAAATGGCGCAATGGGAATAGATCCACCGCTCATTCGAATTCGAATGGGCTCTTCTCCAAAAGCATTTTTGAGGGCACGCGTCAACCACTGGCCTACTTCAGAGTCAAAATTTGTCCGGAACGATTGATACGATATTTCATGGGTTATCGTAGCAATTTTAGGGTATTTCAAGCGCTCTCCTTTGGTGGGTACCCGATCGATTACATAGAAGCCTTGGTCTGCAGTATGATTTTCGACCAGTTCGATAAGGCGTTCAGGATTCGATTCCAAGACCAAACGAATATCAATTTCAGCCCTTGCCCAACCGGGTACAATCGTACGAACTTTTTCATTTATCCACCCCGATTGCATTCCCCTGATATTAAGGGACGGATATTGAATGGCTTCTTGATAGTAGCGGCCCACTTTATCGGACTCTGCCATCTGTAATCGGTACTTGATTAATTCGTCATCATCAGGTACGGATTTCAAAATCTTCTCCGTTTCAGGGCTGATGGAAATACCATCATAGAATCCAGGAATAATGACCCTCCCATTATCATCTTTCATTGATGCCAACAATTTAGCAAGGCGTAAAGCAGGGTTTGGGGCATAGTTTCCGAAATGACCGCTATGTTGAGGTACCAATGGCCCGTAGGTCGTTAGTTGAACGGTAGCGATACCCCGAGCACCAAAGGTCAATGTGGGCTTATTGGTGATATGTCTTGGGCCATCAAAAATTATAAGCATATCGGCCTTTAATAGCGCAGCGTTCTCATTCACCGCCTTAGGTAGTCTTGGGGAACCCAATTCTTCCTCAAAGTCCATGATGATTTTAATATTATAGTTGGGTTGAACATCCAAATCGGCCGATGCATCCAAAGCAGCTAGGAACATGGCCACTGGTCCTTTGGCGTCACTTGCCGAACGGGCAAAAACACGCCAGTCATCCTGATACTTTTCAATCGCATTCCATGGTAAGGTCTCCCAGCCAACCGTAGCGCCTGGTTTTTTAAGGGTTGGGGTATAAGGGGTTTCTTGGTCCCAACGTGTAGAATCAACAGGTTGGCCATCTAGTTGTAAATAGATGAGTACAGTTTTTTTTGCTTTGGCGTGTTTACGTTCTGCTAATAAAAGAGGTACGGTTTCAGTGGGAATTCGCTGCAATGTAAAGCCCCTTTCTAGGAACATAGCTTCACACCACTTTATATTTTTCTCGATATCTTCAGGATAAAAAGCATTATTGGGAATGCTTAGGATATCCTGTAATATGGGAAACGAACTTTGAGCATACTTTTCAGCAGTGCGTTGTAATTGATTTTGGTCGAGCTGTTGTGCTTTTGTCCCCCAAATAGAGAGTAATAAAGTGAATCCTAGGCTTATAGATTTGTGAACGCCGCGAAGTGTCATAAGATGAATTGATTGTCTTATTCAAAAGTAGTGATAGCATAGTGATTTCACGAATTGTCAAAATACCACGCCACGGTAAGAAAGTTAAGCTATTTGCTTTTGTTATATGATAAAAGCTCCCTATAAAATATATTGTCCCTTTAAACCTATTTGAGGAAGTTCCTTTACCGGCCTTTTTGATTTTGATGTAATTTTTGTGTGATAAGAACGTTCACTGAGCTATGTAGCGCTTTATTGGCCCTTGTGTAAAAAGATAACTTCTAATGTTTATTTTCTATTCTGAGTTGAAGGGATAAAGGGTTATTTATTTTCTCTCTTTTATGATAGCCGGTTGCCCAAGGGCATCAAACTTAAAAATGTCATTTCTGGCATAATGACCCACCACATCAAATTCCATTTTGGCCTTTATCACCTCTGATAGGTCAAGTTCAGCAGTGATTACTCCCGACTCCCCAAATAATGGTCCTGCGACACAATCGCCAGCTGGATTCACGATGACGCTTCCTCCAGGGCAAAGGTCTTCGGGTAGATGCTGAACCAGATTTTTATAAGTATTTGGGTACATTGTCTTCGTAAAATATTGGTTGCATCCGATGACGAAACAGCGCCCTTCCAATGCGATTTGTTGCATTGTTGTTGTCCATGTATGACGAGAATCAGCTGTTGGCGCAATATAGAGTTCTATTCCTTTTTGGTACATGGCCATTCGTGCCATTGGCATGTAGTTTTCCCAACAAATCAGGCCACCCATTTTTCCGATTTTGGTCTCTACCGTTACAAGGGATTTTCCATCAGCTTCGGCCCATATGACGCGCTCTGTTCCGGTTGGTTTGATTTTACGGTGAACGGCCAACAGTCCTTCAGTGGGGGAGATATAGGCCATACTGCAATACAGGCTACCATTGGTTTCAGATTTTTCGGTGAACCCGACTACAAGATAAACCCTATTGTTTGAAGCGATGGATATTAACCGACGCATTTCTGCGCTTTCAATTGATAGACTATTGGCGTGGTAAATGGCATACAAATCTTTTCCCTCGGCAGATCGGCTACCGATACGTGCTCCGAAATCAAACCCTCTGGGATAACCAGGAATAAACGATTCTGGAAATACTAGAAGCTCGCAACCTTGTTGGGCATACTTCAATACCAAATGCTCTAATTTATCAAGCGTGCCCTGCAAATCAAAGAATACAGGACTGTCTTGTATTACACCGACTTTAACTTTCATCTGAATGAACTGATGTCAATAGAAATATTTCGAAAAGGAAGGTACGGATTGTTGTTCAATCGTTTGTGGTTTTCAAACCACAACTTATTTCATTAAGGCATCAATAATGGGAAGAATGGGCAGTAAGTCCTTTTGTGTTGCAGCGGTTGATTCCAATACACTGCTTCCAACAATTGAAAAGTTATCCTTTAGACCTTTGATGCATTTTACCGATTGCGCTATGGTCAAACCTGCTGGAACCTGGTAATAGGTTTTGTTGAATTCGGAAGGATTCAAACAATCGAAATCGAAATGAAGATATAAATGGGTGATTCCCTTATGCAGAAGGATATTAACCAAGTGTTTGGTCTGAATATCAGTTGTTGCATAGATATCTCCTTCTTCTATACGTTGTTGTTCCTTTTTATCAATATCACGTAACCCTAGATAATGAATTTGGTCATTTTTGATATGGGAATACAAAAGGCTTTCCATACCAATTTCCCCCTCCCCCAATAGCGTGCGCAGGGGCATCCCATGAAAGTTGCCACTAGGGGAATCGATAGGGGTATTGATATCGGCATGGGCATCAAACCAAATCACCCCGAGGCTCGAATACTTTTTGTTTAAATAAGAAATAGGAACAATTTCAAGACCACAATCCCCTCCAATAATTTGAATTTGATTGGGACTTTTTTCAGAAAGTAAATCCTTGAAACGACCCAATTGTTCAGTGATTGCGTTGTAATTATTGATATGATGCGATGAATACCCCTGTTTTCCAGAAGGAATAGGGGAAAGGGCAACCGTTGCGATGGAATCATCCTTTAAATAGTTTAAAATGGTCTCGGCCCCTTTTGCAATTGAAGTACCATTGCCAGAGCCTTGCCACTGGGGAAAGTAAATCTTCATTAAAGAGATTGGCTTTTAATGTAAAAGTTGGAATCTACGATTAATTCCTTACCCTTTACTTTCTCCGTTTTCCATTGAGAATCCTTTTTTGGAAAAACCCAATGTGCTTTCCCGTCAAGAAAAATTCTGACGGGCATATCAAAGTCTTTCACCACGTTTGTATAACGATATTTCAATTTGGATCCATCGAATTCATATTCGAGAACGGGAATTTTAGTTGTTCGTAAATATTGTTCAAAGAATGCTGATAGGTCTTTCTCAGACTTTTTTGAGATGTAATTTTCAACTTGTTCGGTGGTTACCGTTTCGTGGTAAAAGGTCTTGTTCAACCCCCTTAAAATTTGACGCCATAGCTGATCGTTATCAATAAGCTGTCGAAGCGTATGAAGCATATTGGCACCTTTATAATACATATCCCCTGAACCCCTTCTGTTAAGATTGTAACGACCGATGATTGGTTTGTCGTTCATGATTCGTTTACGGGTTCCGGTGACATATTCAGCGGCGGCTTTGGTACCGTAGTGATAGTCCAAGAATAAATTTTCTGAATACGATGTAAAACCTTCATGTACCCACATATCGGCAATATCTTTGTGGGTAATATTATTTGCAAACCACTCGTGCCCGGACTCATGGACAATAATAAAGTCAAATTTTAACCCCCAACCTGAATCGGATAGATCAGTGCCGCGATATCCATTTTGATATCCATTTCCGTAGGTGACCGAGCTTTGGTGTTCCATGCCCAAATAAGGTGCTTCCACCAATTTAAAACCATCTTCATAAAAGGGGTATGGGCCAAACCAATGCTCAAAAGCTTCCAACATGGGTTTGGTCTGTTTGAACTGTTCTTTGGCCTTGTTCAAATTATCGCGCAATACATAATAATCAATATCCAAAGTGCCCTTTTCACCATCGTAGCTGTCCGTAAAGTGTACATAATCACCAATATTGACATTGACCCCATAATTATTGATAGGGCTGTCAATATACCAATGTGTCGTTTTGGTTGTTTCATTTTCCTCAATACGCTTGAGCCTTCCATTCGAAACGTTCATGAGGTCTTTCGGGGTCGTCACGCTAATGGCCATACTATCAACTTCATCGTACATATGGTCTTTATTGGGCCACCAAACACTGGCACCGAGACCTTGGCAAGATGTCGCCACGAAATGTTTTCCATTATTATCCTTTTTCCATGAAAAACCACCATCCCAAGGGGCTCGAATGGCCTCTTTGGGGTTGCCTGAATAGTGCACGATTAACTCATTGTGCTGGCCTGGCTTTTGAACATCAACCAGAAGAACCATGTAGGCATTTCGTCCTTCTTTGCGGTAACTTAGCTCCTTGCCATTTTGAACTATTTTATCAATTTTTAGTGGTGGTTGAAGATCGATTTGCATCACATCTTTTTCATTAAGCACCTTGTAACGGATAGTGTTCTGGCCTTGTATAAATTTTTCATCTGGTTTTACTTCGATATCCAAATGGTAAAAAGTAAGGTCCCACCATTCACGTTCAGGGGTAATGCTTCCGCGCAGGTAATCGTCTTGCGTAAAGCCCATTTGGTTTTGCCCCCAAGAGAGGAAACAAAAAAGTGAAACACTTGCGAATAGAATTTTCTTCATTGAATTTATTTTACTCGATAACCAAGAATAATTATGCTGTTTTTCGAATGAAATCAGTTTTGAAATACTAAGGATACTTCCTTAACCAAGTTATTTAACGAACTATGCCACTGGGAAATACAACCGGACTTTCATGTCCGTTTTCGCCCACTGCAGAAACTCCGAATAAATAATTATCAATAACGATACCATTCAATGTATGTTGTAGAACGTTTCCTACATACTTATAATTGTCCCATGTAGGAGAAGTTGTGTCCCTCCAATAAATTTTATAGCCTTTTACGCCTTCAACTTTGTCCCATTGCAGCTTGGTGGAGGGTTCGACAATACCTCCAATTTTAACATTTTCAGGGCTAGGGGGAGCCCAGGCTATGGAAGCTAGGCTAATGGCGTTCACCGCGGTTAATTTTTTAGCATATGCGAAGTTAACATGAGCTAAAACATCACCATAGGCAATACCCCCTTCCGTTCTAACGTCTTGATGCTGTTGTGTGTAATTCTCATGGGCTTCCATAATTCTGATACCAGCAAAACCAAAATCATTGAAGGGACGATGGTGCCCCCCACGGCCAAATCGGTCCAAACGATATATGAGCATGGGGTTCATTTCAGGCATGTAGGTTTTTGTGGTTTTATGGACATAACGGGCTAATTGCCTGGAAATACCGTCAACTTCGCCGCCGTAGAACCGCCTTGCACGTCTTTGCTGTGTAGTCTCAGATGGTGGAACGGGTTCAGAGAATATCCTAAAATCCCGATTGCTTACCACACCATCCACCCCTTTGATGTTGCCAATCATATCGTTATTAAGTATACCGACAATATCCCATTCTTTTCCTGTAGCATATGCGGCAAGGCCTTTGCCACCGAAAAGCCCCTGTTCCTCGCCGGAGAGCCCAACAAAGATGATACTGCTCTCAAAATCATATTTTGAAAGTACACGCGCAGCTTCAATAGTACCTGCCATTCCGCTGGCATTGTCATTGGCTCCTGGAGCATCCGAAGTATAGTTATTTGGGTCGCTCACCCTTGAGTCAATGTCCCCGCTCATCATGATAAATCGGTTAGGGAATTTGGTTCCGCGTTTGATGGCTACCACATTGACCACCCATACATCTTTTGGAATACGGGGGTTAACGCCTTGTTTGACCAAATCTTTTTGGTAAAAAACCTCCAAACAGTCTCCACATGCCAAAGAGATTTTATCAAACTCTGATTTTATCCAACGTCTGGCCGCTCCAATTCCCCTAGTCTCTGAAACGGTATCACTTAGGGTATGCCTGGTACCAAAATTGGCAAGGTTAGTGATATCTTTTTCAATACGCTCTTCCGAGATGGCATTGATAATATCGTACAATCGGGAATCGCTTTGTGCTGACGTTTTGGTGTACATAAAGCATCCCATAATTATTATACTTAAATAACTATACTTCATATTTTTTAGTAAACTGTTTAGAATGTAATGTGCATAACGGACCTATGAGGACGTACGATAATCCAGGAAATCCAAATCGAATTCCAATTTCAAAGAATGCCAATACTACTGAAAAAAGGCCTACCATCACAAAAATGGTGAAGTGACGGGCATAAAAATAAAGGGTCATGGTGTTCTTAATTTTTTTTGACTTCTTATAGGCTCGATAATACATCCATGCGAAGCACAAGAAAATCAAGAGAAATCCAATGCCGTATAACACAAATAAGTTTGATAAATCTTCCATGGTTTTTACGCCTTCACCCATCCAAGACTGCACCATGTTTTTCAATGGGAATACGTAGTAGAGTACCATAAAAAGTAATATGGAGTTCAATGCTATAATTCCATTGTCCATATAATTGGTTCTTCTAAAGAAATTATAGTGCACCCACCAAAGGGCAACGAGCACAAAAAAACTCACAAAAAAGCTTAGAAAGTTGGCAGAGGATGATTTAGTGAAGACCAACTCATTTCCCAAATCAAAATTAACAACCATCAAGGTCGCCGCAAAAGCGAAAACACCATCACTGAATGCTTCTATTCGGCTAATGTTGTGGGGAAATTTCACATTGGTAAATTATCGAATAAAGGTGACTTTGGCAATTTTGCCCTGCTCCACTTCATAAATGGCAACAGCTGAAAAGTTTCGACCATTAGCCGTGATGTATTCTTCATCAATTACTTTATTGCCAATTACAATTCTATTCTTTATTTCACAATGCAAATCAGGTGTGGATTCGAAGAAGGCCTTGTAGTTTTTTATGAGATTTTCCCGTCCTTTTCCGATAGGTTCGTTGGGATAATTAAAAAGTTCTACGTCCTCACTGTATGTATCAGCAAAGTCCTCTATATCTCTTGAATTGTAGGCTTTAAGTTGTCTTTCAACAATATGCCTTGGAGACACTTCAGCGACAAAGGCCAACCTGGTATTACTTTCATTGACCGCTATTCTAGTAATGTTCTGGATTTCTTCATCCCCAAAATGCATCAGTGGCTTCCAACCATCATCTTTCTCTGGGCTGGCGTATAAAACCATCTTTCCTCTTCCCATAAGTAATGTTCCATCTTGCAACCAACAAATATCTTGGGCATTGGGCATTAGGTTCATTACCGAGGTAATCTCCATGGTCGAGGGGTCAAGTGCTTTTATTTTAGGTTGCTCCCCTTCTTTTTTGATGTAACTGATTTGGGTCATATAGGGCACCTTATGCAAGGAGCGACCTACATTTTTATCTGCCGTTTTGACTTCCCCATTTTGTAGATTAGCGACCATTAAATCCATTCGATTATCCACTAAAACGGTACAAACGATGATATTTTTGTTGTACCAAACATGATACCCCACTTTCAGGTCTTCTAGCAATACCCTTGAATTCCCAGTTTTTAAATCATATTCATATAATCGCTGTAGGCCGTCCAAATCAAGGCGGATTGCTGAAACCGCTTGTTTGCCAGGTATTTTCAAAGGGGAATATTCACTTCCTGTAGGCGTATCTGAAATCCATGACTTCATGCTGCCATTTGCAATATCCAATTTTAGGATATCCGTTTGGTCGGACCTTGTGGAAGCGAACAATAACGTAGCATCATCAAGAAATGAAGGTTGATTGTCATACCCTTCATTAATTGAAACATTTTTAGGGTTCAACAAGTCAATCCTCCCATTTCTATTGTCCAAATCAAACAGATAGACTTCCGTATTAGGTTGCGTATAAACATAGAATGTCAATACCATTAAGACAATACAAAAAAGGTGTTGCTTCATGATTTTACGAATTGTTTGAGTAGTTCCCTTACTTTTGCCACGCCCTCAACGTGATAGCGGGCTTGGGTTTTTTTGAGTCCTACCTTAACGGTAATTGCGGTTTGGGGCAACTCTTGAAACATGAATTCATCTGTCCAATCATCACCAATGGCGAATACAAAATCGTAATCCTCCTCACTTAGCATTCTCACAGATGCCCTACCTTTATTAACATTGCTACTTTTGACTTCCATCACTTTACTGCCATTGAGTACACTGATATCATCGTTACCTATAAGACTGGTCAAAACGGTATTGAGCTCAGTGGCCCTTTTATCCCCAAAGTCTGGGTCGGTATTGCGATAGTGCCATGCTAAAGAATAGTTCTTTTCTTCAATGAATGAGCCTGGGGTGCGATCAACAAAAGACTCCAAAACAGGTAGAATTTTCTCCATCCATTCCCCTTTGACCTTTTCCAACAACTTGAATTCTTCGCCTCCTCTTGAAATCCATACCCCATGTTCGACAATCATATTGTATTTTCTATCAAGAAACCATCGCGAGAAGGTGTTTTTATCCCGACCACTGATTAAAAATAGGGTAGTATTTTCTTGATGGTGAAGGGCATCCAATAACTCATAAAGTTCTTCGTCAGGGCTTGCTTCTTGTGGGTCTTTATGAAAACCGGTCAGAGTGCCGTCATAATCCAAGAACAACAAACGTTTTTGTGAGGTATTATATTTGGAGGTGATCCATTCCAAAATTTCCGTTGATATCTTTTGGGAGACAACAGTACCAACTCCCTGACGTTGTGATTTTAACGAATCCATGAACTCATTGGCCCATACCTCAACATTATATCGTTTTAATCGATTTTGAAGGAACATATTGCGCGCCATTTGTTCTTCTTCTGGCATGGTAATGGCCCGTTTTAGGGTATCCGCCTGTTGTTCAAAATTATTTGGGTTAATGAGTAAGGCCTCGTTCATCTCGTATGCCGACAAAGGCATTTCACTTAAAATAGGCGGGGCGGGTTTAGCGAGTCTAGTAGCGGTATATTGGGTGGGGGGGGGGTGAGGTGGGGGGGGCGGGGGTCT
>ERZ1740067.195-NODE-195-length-50291-cov-9.581933_pt1 | contig 50291 bp, 68 predicted proteins | sample MGYA00581736_ERZ1740067 | MGnify/ENA primary metagenome ERZ1740067 (study PRJEB43018, sample SAMN04849236) | marine metagenome | isolation source: floating plastic debris | place: Pacific Ocean | collected 2008-08-27 | study: EMG produced TPA metagenomics assembly... | reverse complement strand
CAGCGATGCATGACTACATGGAATTTGCATGGGGCAAAGCGAACGGCAATCGTGGTTTGTCGGCAGGTCGTTCGCTCTGCCACTACCAAGCGTGGCTTTGGATGCTTGGTGAAGAGGAAGCCGCCGAGGCGCTGGACAACTACTCACACTACGGCAAACCACAGCTTCGTGCGATTTGCGAAAAATTTGGTTGGGATTGGCGGAAATGGGACGACGGTCGTTGGACTAATTGCGAGACAGAAGATGGGGTTGGGCCTGAAGACGTTGGCCCTGTCGATTTGCCCTGGAACGATTGAGAAAGGTAGCCCCCGTTAGATGGACAGTGATTTGCGCGACCGCCGCATTAAATTTTGGGGCAGAATGCTTCCACTGGTGCCTGTCGGCATGGCGCTCGCTGTTGTCCTGCTGATCACACTGCCTGACATGGATCAATGCCTGCCCAATGCGTGCGATACGGTAGAAATTATTCTGCGGACTGGAGCAATAATTGTTGCAAGTCTGCTACAGATGCCGTTTTGGCTCTGGCTATTCTACCTTACTCGCATTCCTTTCGGACTAACTTCGCAATTGTAGCGCCTTCAACGCTCCAGCGGTCCCGTTGCAATTCGCCATGGCCGTAGATCGCTTTGCAAAGCAGCTTGAACTGCTTCTGGATGGCTTTGACCGTCTTCAGCGCCGCGTCTCTTGCACGGACGGTGATGCGCTCCCTGCGGCGCGAATAACGCGGATCGCAGGCCCCGACGATTGAAATGCCGATGGTGTTGCTGTTGCTGAGGCTGGCCCCCACGCCCGACCGCCGCATCCGATGTCTTGGCCGTTTGATGTGATTGGTTCGCTGCGTCAGCGGTGCGCCTTGCGCCACTGCTCCGGTCTGGCTGATGTAGAGATGATAACCGAAGCGCCCTCTACGACGACGGTCCCCGTTATGCAGGTACATAATCAGGTGCTTGGTGCGCTGTACCGATGGCGGCTCGCGCTTGCAGAAAAACGGTTCGCCCTGTTTCTGTGCTTCTCTGGATCTTCCGTCCGGGCATGGATAATTGCAGTGCACGATAATGGCGCGCGGCTTGCGGTCCGGCGCGCTGCTGTAATCGATGCGAGGGTTGCCCCAATAGGCGACGCGAATGCCCGCTGCTCGCAGAACGGCACTGTCACCGGATTTCTTACGCCACTCCGCTGGCCCGTCCTTGATGAGCGTCGGCTCGCGTATTAGCTTCGGCGTTGGTGTATCGGCCTCGAGATACATGCTGGCAAGCAGAGCCACACCCAACACGGCGCACACCAGCGCTCCGACAAGATATGGCTCCTGCCGAAACAGCTCACGCTCTCGATCAAGCATCAGCTAAACCAGCCGTCCTGCGTGCCGTCTTTGTTGAAAATCGAGTTGTAAAGTCGGCGTATCCACTTCTGGAGAAACGTCGCTAGCCAGAAATTCCACTCCGCCTTGCGACAGATGGAGCGAACGTCCCGGACCAGACCCTGTTGCTCTCGGATTTCCGCCATGCGGCAGACCTGCTCTTCGCGTGTGCTCAATGCCCGCGGCTGGTCATCGTAGGCCGCAGGTCGCAAGGGAAGCTGTCGCTTGGGGTCGGGAACCGTTGCACAGCCCGCCAAGGCCACACACAGCGCGATTGCAGAGAGCCTCATTGATCACCTACAGGGTCAGGATAGAGCGCCTGTCCACGCTCCTGTGCGGCCCGGTACTCGGTATTTTCACGCGCCGTATCCGCGTTGAAAGTGCGGATGCCGGTTTGAGTGTCCTTGTCGAACCGCTCGATCACACGACCACCAACACCAACGCCCTTATTGTACATGGTCACCGACCAGTAGCTAACGACCGCGGTAATTGATAAGCCCCCGATGATCCACGGCAAAAGCCGCGGCAAGACCATGCGCATGATCATTTGGGCAAAGCCTCCATTGCGAGCCGTTGCAAGACGGGCGCGAACACAATCGCGCCCGCAAGAAGCGCCGTGCAAACGATGTAGATGAGAGCCAGTGACGCCGACCATTCGAGCATCTGGTCCCGCTGCTGACGCGATACGCGATAGACCGCGTGAATGTCGGCCTGCGTTGCAGGGGCCTGGCTGTGCTTTAGCCCCTGCAATTCGTCATCGTTCGACATTCGGGAAACCCTGGACGCACTTGCGCCAATCAGAACACGGCCCATGGCGCATGGTAGCCCGCTGTTTTTCGAGCGCATTCACACTCAGGTCGAGCGGGAGTGGCTCAACCTTTTCCAACGGCGGTAGGTCCACTGTTGTTGCAAACTCCGGCAAATCCGCGCGAACGGGTACAGTGTCCGACACGGTAGGAAGACTCGGAGCAAATCCTCCTAACCGCATCGCACCACTTGCAAGCCGGTCACGTGAATTTGCCTGATTGGTGGCTATAATCCCGATAAACAGAACCAGAGCCACAACCGCCAGCGCCACGTAGGGCCAGCGAATAGTCTGTGCAGCTTGTGCCATTGAATTACTGCCTTACTTTTTTCCAGAGACCTTCATCGTCGATTTTGTCGTCCCACCGAACCAACGCACTGCGCACGGTTGGAGACATTGAGCCGATCAGACCGAATAGAAGGACGCCGTAGGTAACGCCGAGTATGAAATCCCAGCCCCATGCGAAAACGCCAACGAAGCCGAGAAACCCGCCAATTAAGATGATGACGGCAAGAACTGTTGCATTGATCATTCTGCGGCCTCCTGTGCCGGTTGCTGTGTGTCGGCATCGGCAAATGCCCAGCCAACAATGGTTCCGCTTGCAATGCGGATATCGTCACGCACCATGATAATTTTGCTCAGTGCATTCGCGAACGCACCTCGCATCGCATAGCGCGCATTCGGATCGGATTTCAGGGTACAGATTTTATAACGGCGGTGAACTTCATCGATTGACACAGCCTCTCCCTCAACCGGAACCAGCAGAGTATCGAAGAGCTCGTAGATCTCCGTTATGAACTCGTCGTTCTTGAAGCGTTTTCGAAGTTCATCCGCGTTAATATGATGTACTTCTACGCGATCAGTTGGCCCATCTTGGAATTCAGGCCCCTCAATCTGTGGCAAGTCTTGCTCTGTCAGGTTTACAACATACTTCGGCGGCGCATTGTAGGTTTCAACGCGCTCGCGATCATACCGGCCGCCAATCTTTGCGTATTCGTCGCGCCGCAAACGTCCAACACGGTCAGCAAGCATTTGCCAGCCGATGAAGCTCACGATGTATATGGCCCAGCCAATCCACATCACGCCGAATGTTTTTGATACCTCAGCGGATATCCCTGTCGCCTCAAGATTATACGCCCATTGCGCATCTCTGACACGCGCTGTACCGCTCTCGTTCAGACCCTTTTGCAGGGTCGTGCGCTCTGCCAGAAGATCTTCGCGGGACTTTGCAACAGCCTGTCTCTCACGAAGCACGCGCACCGCTTCTTTATCGCGCAAACACTGCGGTCCACAATGCGGGCCCCATGTCTTCGGATCGGCGGGCACGGTGCTTGACCGACGCGAGCGATAGCTCTCGATCATCGCCTTTTTCTCAGCGCCGTCCGCTGTTGCCTTCAGCTGTGCATACGTCTGCGGCTCGGCTGGCAAGGCGGCTAAGCTCTTGTTGATCGTATCAATGCGCGTTGTAGAAGACTGAAAGCCAGTAGCGCCGATCTGGTTGGCAGCATTGTTTACGTTGGCGATCTCTGACGTGCTGATAAAGATCACGAACAACTGCAACGCACCGCAGATATAGACCGCGGTCAACGCAGGAATGCTGCGATCGTTCTCTTTGAACTCGTACCACTCGCCAGTTCCCTTATCGGCAGACATGGAAACAGACGGCACGATGATGTCTGCCACGGTGAACATGGCCCAAATCACACAGCCAAACAGAACACCTAGCGCCGCATTTTCAATGCCCGATGTTAGTGCGTATGCACCAACAAAGTTCAACGCGATCGACAAGACCGTGATGAAACTCAGCGCCCAGAACAGAGGCATTGTTTTGACAATTGGCCAGATGCGTTGCGAAGCCGCCACCGCATTATCGTGCTGCGCCTCCCAATCGTCTTCGATCATCTCTAAGACCGGCCGCCGATTTTGCTTTCGCGGTGCCTGCTTATTGGTTTCGATTGCGCGTTCGCCCCTGCGCACCCGAGCGACCACAATAAGTGAAACTGCCGCAATCAAAAGTGCTACAGCAATCGCTATCAACACTGTCATGTTTATGCCCTCAATTCTGCGAGCCGCACATAGGCCCAATCCAGAAAATCATTCGCGTCCAGTTTCCGCTTCACACCGTCGCCGTCCGTATCATATTCGAAATCGCGCAAGGGATTTTCCCAGCGGTAGCCGGAAACGTTCTTGTCTGCTGCGTGTTGCGCGCGTGTGAAAAGGTTCAGCAATTCCAGATGCGCTTCGATGTTTCGCACGGCTTTTTCGAGTTCAGTGGTATCGTTCATTTGAACGGCGTCCTTGATTTGTGTTTGTAATATATCTCGCGCCGCCTCTAGTACTTCGTGCGGCTCCATCTCGGGCGGTTTCGGTGCGCTGCGCGGATAGGGCTTGCGCCCATTAACGCGCCACCAGTGGTCCAGTTCGTAATCGTCGGGAATTGGATCGCCGGCCGAAAGCGTCAGTGCGATCTCTTCGATCGCTTCAATCCAGGCCAGCATGCGCTTGCGGTCGCGTCCCGTGACGACTTCAGACAGGTGTGCCGGGTAAACATCATCAATCCGACGCTTGGCCTCTGCCCAAACCATGTCCGGCGTAACCGGCTGCTCTGGGTTGATGACCTGCGGCCCAACTGTTCGCATGCCTGTTTGGACCTGCTTCGGTCGCGCTCGCGTCAATCTCGACTTTTCAACGCCCGCGGGCCGTCGATCGCGCCACACACGTGTGATGCGTCCGTCTTCGCTCTCAAAGTAATCCATGGGGCCTCTAGGCGTTTAAGCCTTCTGCGATGGCAGTCTGATAAAAAGATGCGATCTCTACCCATCCAGACGTCGTGTAAATCAGCGCGCGTGGGAGGCTTGCTGTGGCATTGCCCAACGTCAGAACAACGCCAGCCGCTGTTGCCGTTGCATTCGCACTGAGCATCACCGAGCCGCTTTCAACCGTCGACACGGTTGTGTCCGCGGGTATGCCTTCGCCAGTGACTGGCATGCCGACATACAGCTTCGACGTGTCCGCCATAGACACCGTTGCGGACCCGCTGGTGGTGTTTCCAGAGCGTGTGAACTGCGTGCTGTCCGACTCATTCTCGACAGTGCATTGCCAGCCAATTTCCGGCACATAGTCGATCCAGCCGCCATCTCCGTCTGACATATAGATGGTGTCTGGTGCCCAGGGTACATTTGCACCAACCGGAGCGAGGTAACACTCGCCTGCCGCCGCCCCCACAGGCGGATCGTTCGATGCTCGCGACTTTACCGTCCAGACACGCGGGACAGGGGCGTGCTCTGCTATAACAAGATATCCACCCGTCGTTGCCACGAAGATCTTAGCCAGGTTCTTGCCTGTGATTGGGATGGTTCGGCGGCCGTCAATCAGCTCGGTGCCTGTGCCGCGAACCTTTATAGCCCCACCGCCATGTGTGTTGCGCACCCCGAGTAGCGCGCCGGAGGTGACTTGATTGGACGGTGGCAACGTCACCGGCACTTCACCGTCAGCCACGACCAGCTCTAGGATTTTACCGAAGTCCGATGCTTTGACAGTGACAGCGGTTCCCGTCTTCGCTTCCGCCGTCAGTATCGGTGCTGCAAATGCACTCGCTGCGCTTTCTGCTGAGCCGCTGTCGAATGGACCGTATTCCGTCGAGTTTCCGTCTGGATACGTCAGTGTTGCCCGGTATGTTCGGCCGGTTGGTTTGACGAATACGTTAGGTATGCGGCCCCAACTGTCGACCTTGATAGGCACGGCGTGTGGTGCCGTGAAACCTGCGTCTTTAAACACAGACAGAATGTTGGGCGTGTCGGCATCGTAGAACCGAATTTCCACACCACGATAGGCGGCGTCAGGTATGGTGACCTGACGACCGCTGAAGGCCCAGATTGTCATGGATATCCTGTCTTCTTGGTCTCTTGAACGTCTTTGCTACAGTCACCGCAACAGTGTTAGTGGGTGTTGCGGTGAAGACGGTAAGGCAAGCAACATGAGTGACGATGAACCTCAAGCGCAGGGCACGCGCCCACGTACCGGCCCGCCGCCACTGCCTCTCTCACAATTGCCGCCAACCCAGAACACACCTGAGCTTGTCGTTGATAACGTCGATAGGGATCGCGCATGCGGCGTTCGCGATCGACGGCATGAGCGTCGACTTGTGCCTTGGCTTTTCGGCACAGTGGCCTCGTGCTTTGTCCTTGGATTGTCTTACCTGCTTATTGCCCCACCTGCTTGGCTTGCTTCTTTGGTTGATCCAACACCGCTGAAGCTTGAACAACGGGCCACAGCGCGCGCGAAGTTTGCGGACCCAGTGAACGCCGCCATCCGCAAAGCCCAAAGTCAGTTGTCCCGAGAACCCTGCGACCAGACAACAGCGCGCAGGCTGGCAAACTTGATTCATTCGAATGGGCGTAAACGCGACGCCGCCGATCTTCTCGTCGGTCAGTCGACCCGCTGCGGCGGCCATCCAGCTGGGCTTCGACGGGCCGCCAACATCTATTTGGAGATTGGCGATCACGAGAAGATGCAAGCTACGTCTACCCGACTAATCACGCTTCAACCGTTTCACAACAACGGATACTTCCTTCGCGGCCTTGCGCGCCATCAACTTAAGCTACATTCTCTGGCAGCAAACGATTTTGCTTCTGCCATTGAACTGTTTCCCAACAAGCGGGTCATATCTAGCGTCGCTTACGAACGGCTCGCACTTGCTTACGAGAAAGCAGAACGCCCTTGCGATGCTGCGAGCGCCATCAATCAGTGGGTTTATCTAAACCCGCAACGGAACGACAACTCGCAGACGCGCCGCATTATCCGCCAATACCGGCAGTCCGGGTCCTGTTCGCCCGGATCAGAAGCTCAGTACAAGGTTGGAATGCGCGGAAGCTCTGCGACTTTTGAGGTCAAGGCCAGCATAAACGGAACGACGGGAACTTTCGTTCTGGACACGGGCGCTAGCTTTGTAACGATTGGCGGTGCCTTCGCCCGAAAGGCAGGCATTGAGAAATCCAACCAAACCGTCGTTCTTCAAACTGCGAATGGCAAGACAAATGCCAATACCGGCATTGCGGATACGGTGTCCGTTGGCGACCTCACGTCCTCCCGAGTGCCTCTTCTTGTTCAGTGGAACACACCCGAACCGTACGGCAGTGTTGATGGCCTGCTCGGGATGAGCTTTTTATCTCGTTTCGATATGACTTTGAGTAACGGCATTCTCACGCTCCGCACGCCGAAGCTCTAACGGCGAATGCCGTTACTCTCCCCGCGCAAACTGCCCGTTTGGTGCTCGTAAGCGTCCGACACGCTCATCATACACAACCGATACGCCGGGGATAGGTACTGCGGCGGCCGGATCGCTCATGAAAGCATTGCCAGCGAAGCCAACACCCGCAACGGCTGGAAGCGATGCACGCCCAAACTTGTTAGGCATCCCCCCCTTGTCAGGCAAGTTGCGGATCTCTGCGTCAGTCAACTTGCGGCCCGTTTGCTTTTCATAGCGCGCCATCGTGTCGAGCTTCTTCTGAACCTGCTCCGTCTTCACGCGCGGTTGACCGCGAAGCTTACGATCTGTGTTTAGCATCTTGGTAAGCTCTGACGCGGAGATTTTCTCTCCGCTGTTGCGCCTGTCCGCTATTGCGTTACGGAGGAAAATGCGGTCATTCTCCCCCGACCCCGCACGGTTTGATGAACGATTTGGTGATGCTGATGCCTTGGACTTCTGACCACCTTGATTCGATCCGGTCGACGCCTTGTTCGCACCCGTTGGTGCCGAGCCCGTGGAACCCGAACGAACTGGTCCCGGCCCGGCTGGCGCTGGCAGAGCACGTTGAGCGTTACGCCCGCGGCCTAGAAGACGATCCAGTACCGAAGTGGGCTGACGATCTCCCGGAAGTTCCCGCCCCGCAAAATATTTTCGCCCGGCTTCGATCTCGCCTCGGAGTGTAGCCAGATCCTTCGTTGCTTGGCTGCTGTTAAAAGCTGCCTCATCAGCCTTGTAGGCGTTCGGCCTCAAGAACTTGTCGCGAAGTCGTGGGCGCGGATCTACCGGCGTCCGTGGCACTTTCGGCAACACTTTTCCGAGCGCTGAGCCAGCAAGCAATCCAATCTCGCCCTTCATCGTGTTGTCGATGATCTGAATTGTCTTCATGTTCTGATCGGCACGCTTCAAGTACCCATCATCTCCGGTTTCGTGAAACTTCTCCATGTTCTGACGGTACTCGTCGAGCTGCATGCCCTTGTAGTATTCCTGGCCTGCAAGTGATGCCCCCATGAGACCGTAGAACGCTGTGTCACCCTTAAGATCTCCGCGCGGTGCAAACAGCTTGGCATCGTTTGCACCATCCGCACGATATTTGGTGCCCGTTATATCGAAAAGTGACTTGCCGGTCCCATATCGCTTGGCCATCTCGGCGTCAGCTGACTTCTTACTTTGGTTGCCAGCGCCTGCCACTCGCGGTTTGCCGTCCTTTGTCATTGACAGAGCCCGCGACTCCGCTGCTGGTCCTCGCATTTGGCGAGCAATTTTGTATGGTTCGCGCGACTTTATCCAATATTTCAGTCCTTGCGCACCGGCTCCAGCCAGCGCGCCCGCTCCGAATGCTGCATAAGGGATGTAGTCGGACACGCCACCGCTTTCCGCATTGCGCACCCTTGCTTCGCGAACGTTTGCAATTCGCTGGTTGCGCTCCAGCCGCAGGCGTTCAGTTTCAGCGCGTTGCGCCTCTTGTTCCCGGCGCAGTTCTGCGTCTTTCGAACGCTGCTCGGCCTCCATCTTAAGCCGTGCCGCACGGGCCTGCGCCTCGGGTCCATTTGCAACCTCTCGTGCAGACTGAGCGCGTCGAATGTTGCTGTTGTAGCGGCGCGCCGCTCTAACGGTGTTGCCTTCCCGCCCGCTGTTCAGATACGCGCGACCATCAAGGCTACCGTCATACAGGCCTGCCGCCTGCAATCGCTCTTGCACGGCACGCACTTGATCCGGGGCCATGTTTCTAAGCTCTGCAATCGGTATCAAGCCATCATCGGCTGTCTGCGTCCGCGCAACATCCGTTCCCGCAAGAACTCCAGCGCCAGTCGCCGTGGCAAGCTGCATTGGCCGCGACATCGCCTGAAACCCGCGGGCAGCCATCCCAGCACCTTTAACAATCGGTCCCGCTGCCGCGAAACTGCCGATCGTTGCCGCTGTCGGGTTTTTCTCCATCGACATATCGACATCAACGGCCATCTGCGGCGGCAGAAACGACTTGAACGGGGACACCGCCCCCGCTGCGCCGGCCTCAAGCCCCTCTGGCGTGAACACCGAAGCAGCATCACCGACATTCTTCGCAATCGCGCCTGGGATATCTCCCTGAAGGGTCTTCACCGTCGCGCTGTCTTCATCGGCGAGCATCGGCATGATGTAGGGCAACGCGACATCAGCAACGTTCTGACCCATCCGCTCTAGGAACGTTGGATCGCGCGTCGCTTCATAAACGCGGTTGCCGTAGTCAGGCGTCATGCCTTCCGTGTTGATCTGAGCCTGATCAAACTTCATGCCATCAGGTACGCCGTCACCGTCTAGATCCTGATAGGCGCGTTCTAGCTCCATCAAACCAGCGGCAAATTCTGGACGGATCATTGTTCGGTTCCTTGTTGTCCGGCTTGTCCGGTGGCAATGGCCAGCACCCTGGCCATATCCGCGGCCGTCGCTGGATCATCGTTCAACAGTGGTCGTAGCTTGGCCCAATGCTTTTGCAGCTGGCGCGCCATGGCTGGCGACCGTGACCGCGAATAGCGCTGTTCTAGCTGTGCCGACTTGGTGGCCCAGCGCACATACGCTGGTGTCGTCAAAAACTTGGATACGCCACGCGCGCCTAATAGCGTCATCATTGTCGTGATCGGCATTCCAATGACCTGACCAGCACCACCCGTCAAAATGAGCGTGGCAGCCATGTTCGTAAAGCTGCGCGACGTGTTGGCTGTGGCCTCGAAGTCGGCAAGCGACTGCATTACCCGCACAAGCTTGCTCAGATCGCCAAATGCTTCCGGGCTCTGTTTGGACTGAAACAGCAGTTGCCGCGCCTGTGGCGTCATGTTGTGCCAGTTGGTCATGAACGTGCCGACACTAAATTCAATCTCGCCGGTTGTGTTGCGCATGGCGCTGCCACGCGGCGTTCCCATTTCCCGGAGAACCCCCGACGCTACGTCGTCCATCTCATCGGGCCGCAGCATCGACTTCAGCGATCGAAGCATTTCCAGATCGCCGCGGGCCTGCCCCCGCGCGGCATTCTTGATCCGCAGTGAAAGTTGTTCGGCAGTCTTGGCGTTGAACAGACGCTGTGCGTCTTCCATGCGCTGCACAGCGCCCGCGTAATAACGGTCTGCATCCCGATAAAGCTTAGCCGACCGGCGCATCCGAAAGGCAGTTTTGGCCTCACCTAGCTTTGCATACTTGTCTGCGTTTCGTTCCAACATCCCGGCAATGTCACGTGTCACGGCGCGCTGGATTCGTGTGATGTCAGCCTTGGACATCGAATTGCGCTCTGTGTCCGCCATGCCAGACGCCAAGCGCCGGATGTCCGACCGGACATCTCGCATGCTCTGCAAGGGCCCTTGCCACTTGCCCGAATGGATATCTTTAATAATCCGGGCAAGTTGCGAATTACCCGTGACTGGTAGCAGGTAGCTTTCCGCACCCTTCTGAAGTGACTGCGCAATGGCACTTTCAGGATCAACGCCCTTTTTGCGCGCTTCCTTGACCAGTCTTTCATATTCAGCGGAGTTGACCGTGCGGAGATTGCGCCGGGCGATGTCACGAACAACGTTCTGCGTTTCCGTTAGCCCGCCTTTCACAGCGGGCAGATCCAGCTTGGTCCGCCCCTGCCTCATGTCCTCTGGGATGTTCCGCAAGGCGCGCTCAAACATAGCGTCAGCCTTGGTCTTCATCGAAGACATGTTGTCTGGCTGGCGTGCGATGCGTGCCACGTCCGAATACGGCATATCGGCAATGTCACTCTTGGGAATGACGCGTTCGCTTTTGAAGCGCTCTAGAGCCCGTTCCGATGCCCGACCGGCATCATCATACGTCTGACTTCCACCGTAGCGATCGGCAAGCCGCCTAACGCTGTCGCGCGCCTCACTAAACGTGTTTCTGGCAGCGTTTGCGATCGGGTCGCCAATGAACGGCTGCTTGCCGATCGTATGCGCTGCAGCCCTCGTGCCCTCTTTCACAAAGGCTGGTCCGAATGGCGTAACGTCTGACCCTTCAAAGTCTTTCAAGAGCTGCTGACGCGCCAGAACAACCGCATCCGTTGGCCGCACATGCTGTTGGCCGCGGGACTTCAGCCCGATCGCGTTGGCCTTTGATACGCCGCTAGGCACTTTGCTACCAGCTGGAATTTGTGCCGGGGCCACGCGGCCCATGGTATTAAGTGCGGGAATGCCGATCGTGACATCACCGACATTCTTCATCACTTTCAGGGCCTCACGGTTAGCCTGTGCGAAATCCCCTTCGGCCTGTGTAATGCTCTGGCCCGCCATCGGAGCGACTGAGCCGACCAGATCACCAAGCCCCGCCTTGCCCTGTGTTGCCATGCGGATTGGCACGGAGCCAACGAAAGCGGCTGTGTCCGTTACCCGCTCTGCAATGCCGCGCTCATCAAGCTCTGCCCGGCGCTCTTCTGTCGGCTCCTCAACCAACGGGGCAATGAACCCGTCATAGGCTTCTGCAATTGGGTTGCGACCGCCGAAGTATGGCCGCAGACTATCGCCCGTTCGTTCTTGTGCCGTTGCGCTGTTGGGCGTTGCGCCTGGTTGCGGGATTGCCCCTTGGTCCAAGTCAGTAGGCATTGCCTGTGGTACCTGTTCTGGACCGTCGAACTGGTCAAACAGGTTGCCACCACTAGACACCGCTGCTCGCTGCGGCTCTGGCCCATCGAACTGGTCAAAGAGATTTGGCATTAGTTCGCGATGAACCCTTGTGCTGGAACGCCGTATTTCTGCTCAAACTGTTGAATGACTCCAGGCGACGGGTTTTGTCTCAGAAACTGGATAGCTTGTGGTGGCACCGTGCGGGCTTGCTGCGGTTGCTGCTGTGGCTGGCGTTGCGGTGCCGCTGATGGCTGTTGGCCGCCTTGCGCGGGCGGAAGCTGCGGCTTTCCGCCCTGCGGCATTTCCATGTCCAAGATCACTTGCCGCGGATCAACGCCAGCCCGCTTCGCGATGTCTACATACTGGTTGCGCAGCTGCTGGTAGTTGCCCTGTTGCATAGCGTAGAGGCGTTCGGCCTGTGCAAGGAAGTCGGCACGTTGGCTTTCTGTAAGCCGTTGACCATTCACGACCTGATTGTATTGATTCATGAGCTGCGTTGGCAGAGAGCCTGCCTGTGCAGCTGTTGCGAATTCACCTTCGCGAACGGTAGAGCCCGGATCAAGCATCTTCATGTAGTTGAAGATCATGGAGATATCACCAGCTGGTGACGGGTTGCTAGCCGTCGTTTTGATCCGTCCATACGCGTCACGGACGTCAATAAAAGTCTTGGCGGTTTTGGTGTATTCTTTGCGTAGGCCCTGCTCAAACTGCAGCTGCTTTGCAGGCGTTTCAAACATGCCCTTAGACGCTGGATTGGCAAGCTTTTCTTGCTCGATATCCAGTTTGCGGCCTTCAAGATCGAGCTTGCGATCACCCTGACGAAGCTGCTTTTGCTTAAGTGCCCATTGCATACGCTTTGCGGTTGCTTCCGCCTGCTGAAGCTGCCTTTTGAGATCCATCTGCATTTGCCGCTGTGCACGAAGTCCGCCGCCCTGGTAGGCAGAAACGTCCGCGCCTTGCGCTTCGAGCTGCTTCAGGATCGCATCAAACTCTTCCGGCGTCTTGGCTGCAGCGATCAGCGCTTGCGTCTGGCGCGCAATACCAAGCTCTTTCTGCTGACGTTGCAGCTTACCTGCATCCAACTGTGCATAGAGACGGGAGTCGCCCATACGCAGCGCTCGTAACGCCGCCCCCTGAGTATCGCCACCGGCCTTTAAATCCGCTATCTCGCCCCAAGCCTTCTTGCGGTCGTCTTCCACTTGGGTCTTACGCTGGCGATCCTGGATCTGAAGGTCGAATAGCTTGCGGTTCTGGTCGGCCTTCATTTTGCGATGTTCGGCCATTTCCAAATCGCGCTTCTGCTGCGCTTGAAACCGCTGACGGTTCAAATCCAACGCCTGCGATGCACGCGCTGAGGCTTCCATCTGCTGCTTTCGGCTGAACGCGTCCTTCTCTTGTACCCGCCTACGGTTCTGGCCTTCATTCCAGCCGTCTTGGAACGCATTGCCAGCGCGGCCCCACGCGTTGATCATTGCCGGCTGTGCGTTCTGTATTGCTCGCAGTGGTGCTGTTGCCGCCCCGAGGCTGACCCATGGCTGACCCATCTAGCTTACCTTCTGTCCGCCGCCGTAACTGCCAAGTGCACGGGATAGACCGCCAAAGGCGTTGCCCCATGCGGCACCCGTTGAAAGCGCAGCATTTGCCGTCGTCGCCGCAGCTCCGCTGTTCGCATTGACAACGCTCGTTGTGTACTGATCTTGGTTACCTGCAAGCGCGTTACCGAGGCCAATCGAGTTCGACGCCAACGATGTACCAAGGTTCATTTTTGTGCTGGCAATTTGCTGATCCGCCAAAGCGCCTTGGCTGTTCAGGATATTGTTCGCACCGACACCAACACCAAGAAGACGGTCGTTAGCCGCGACGCCGGTTTGCATGATTGGCCGGACGCGGTTGATATCGCGGTCTATGTAATTCGACGTGTTCTCGGCGTCCGTACGCTGCGTTGCCCGCATCAATGCCCCAGACCCGCCCTTGCCGGCTGCGCCATACCTGGCCCGAACTTCGCGAAGCGCCTTGTCTCTTGCCGCCTCGAATTCTGGACGGCGCATTAAGCCCGAAACATAACCATCTCGCGCTTGCTCGCCGTTCAATCCGGCGGCTGTGTTGTAATAATCCGCAGCCCGACGCCCGTCATCAGCGTACTGCTCAGTGCGACCCGCCGCCGTCACGCCTTGGTCAGCGTAACCCTCGTTTCGAAGCCATGCGTCATCACCACGATCCGAGTATTTCTCAATCTGCTCAACGCCGCCGCGTGCACCTTCATCCAAAAGCCGCGCACTGTCGTCATATGCCGACGTGATCGTTCCAACGTTTGAATTGTACGCGTCTGTCGCCCTTTGAACGCTTTCCGCGGCGTTCTCAGTGGCAATGTCAGAAGCGGTCTCATTGGCATCCTGCTGAAACAGTCCCGAGACAAGCGCACCGCCAACCGCGCCTACCACAGGCCAAAACTGCGCGAGCACCTCATCTCGGATATCGGCCTTGCTAGCCTGGGTCGGATCAGGTGCCCCACTTGGCCAATCATGAACCTTCATTTGCGGCCTCCAATTCTTGGACCTTTTTGACAAGCGCGTTGATGCGCTGCGCCATCTCTGAGAGCAGATGAAGCGTTTCCGCGTCGGCTTTGAGCCCTTGCGGGATACGAATTGGCTTCGTGTTCATGACGTGCCTTGCGCGGCGTTGAACAATCCGCCCGTGATAGCCTTGGCAATTGGCGCGGCGATCGTCAGCTCCACCACAGCCCCTTGCCTCTGCACCATTCCCAGCCGACGAAACACAACGCGAGCCGCCTCCCCTTGACGCGACAGCGATTCAAACAATGGACCAGACCATGAACCACCGCCGTCCGCGCTGATCCGCAGCATGATTTGCGGGTCGGTTTGCGTTGTATCGGATTGATCGCGCGGCTCCGGCCCTGCCATAGCGTCGACATGCAGACTGTAGAGATTGAGCGGCGTCGGGAATGCGTGGATCACCGGACTGCGCAGCCGCATAACAATCGGCTCGTCCCCATCGCGGTGATAGTCCATATCGATGTGATACAGATCGCCGGTTTCCGAGTCTCCGATGACGGTTTTGCCTGCAAACTTGATCGCACCTGAACCACGCCACGTGGTGACTTCACCCGTCGTGCGCCCGGTCCATTGACCCGTCGTAATGTTGTAGCATTCCGCGAACGATGGCGCGGTAACTTGAAGCCAGTAGAAGCCGTCAAGCTGGTACGCATCCAACCTAACCGCTGTCTTATTCGGCTCAGCTTGGATCTTGCGCACGACTTGCGGCGTTGAGATCACCTGTCCGTCATATCCAGTCGCCATACGGACCTGGAAATCATCGTCAATCCAGAAAATCCGATCATCGATCTCAGCTAACGCGCCCGGCCCGAGGCACCCGACAGCTTTAGCGCCGCCACCCAATTGCGTGAATGGATCGCTGTCATCGCCCGTGATCGCCCAGATCTCGTAGCTTTCTGTTCCAAACAACCACAGCTCTTGCCGGCGCACGTAGGACCGAACCAAGCCATCCGGCTTGCCTTCCGCGTTGTAGAAGCTGTCTGCAAAGATCGTGATTTCACCAACGTTGGAATAGTAAAACCGACCGTCGACAATCGGCAGAACAAACCGGCCTTTGATGAAGCTGACACCTTGCGACGTTGGCAATCCGTCCTGATCAAACGGCACCACGACATCAGAGCGCATGTGATACCGAATGCCCGGCCCTGCGATAATCACATCGGGCTCGGCTAGAGCGTTGTGCGCAATTTGGATCGGCCCGCTGCCTGCAATGCTCGCGATCTCTTGAACAAACCCGGACGCATCGATTTTGTAGAGCCCAGAACCGCAGACGACATACAAATGATCTCCGATCACCTTACCGCCTCGGAACGCCCCGCCGCCTGTTGATACAAACGGACGCAGTCCAGGAGAAGACCGCAGCATTACCTGTTGCCTTCCGCCCTCCATCAGCGGCTCAGCAAAGCAGTTCAGAAGCTCAGCGCTGTTATCGAGCAGGAACCGGCCGCGGTGCGTGCTCATGCCAAAGTTGAGCGAAAGCGGTGCCATCAGTACGTCTCGATTGGTAGTGGTTCATAGGTGGCGTTCTGTGCCACGTGACGCTGAAGATGCGCTTTGATGGCATCGGATGCCGCTTCTGCTGTCGGCTGACCAATGGCCTGCAACACGATCGGCAACGCACCGAACCCCTGCGCTGCGTTCACCGCCAACAACCAAGCGCAACGGCCAAACACGGCCATCGGGATATCGTCCACGTCCCAATAGGCTATGCTGCTGTCGACCAGTTCAGCGTGTATCTCTTCCCACTGCTCCTGCAGGTACTCAGTATCGCGAGCGCTCGGAGCTTCTCCGGGAAGGCTGAAGTTCATCTTCTGAAGCGCGCTGAGTGCAAGATCGTGAGACGACTTGAATTTCATCGGTTAGCCCTGCTGCTCAGCGGCTGCGATTTCAGCAGTCAAACGTTTGGCTGATTTCACACCAACGCGGCCAATGCCCAAGTCACGCGCCTTTTCTTGAAGCGCGGCAAGGTCAGCATCAGGCTCCGCAATGACCGGTGAGACAACTGGAGGTGCGACCGGCACACTTGCAGGCGGCTCCGCTGGCTTCGGTGCCTCTCCGTCTGTTTCTTCAAAGTACGGATTATGGCCGAGACGGCGGACGGCGTTTTCGTCCTCTTCTGGTATCCATCGCGGGACATTCAGATCGAAGCTATAGCCGAGCGTCTTCGTTTTTGGCCGCGATCCGCGGTAGATGAAAAATGGCATGGAAACTCCATTCGCAAAGCGAAACGCGGGACCGAAGCCCCGCGCCCGCTGCGTCTTAGGACGCCGCAACAGCCGTAAAGACCGTCACGCAACCGTTGTCAGTGTAGTTCGTTCCGTCATGCCACTGGAGCTTTTCGACCCCAAGGCACTCGGTGATGCCCACGCCCTTTAGGTGGCCGTAGTCATCATTTTTGTTTTCGCGGAAGTCCGGGTCCATTCCGAGACCAACACCAACCGCTTCAGCGCCGCACAAGATGCCTCGCGTCACGGCGTCCGAGTGGTTGCCGATTTCTGGAACCGGGCGAATGATCACCCCGTCGAACTCCAGATCAGCACCAGTGCGGATCGGGTTACGCTTTGAACCACGCTCAAGCGCGTGCTGGTTGTACTCGCGGATCTCCGTGTCTTTCTGAAGCCAGCGGAACATGGTCTGCGAGGCGAACATGATGAAATACTCTTCATCGTCATCGCCAACCACGATCGGCGTGATGTGCGGATCGCAAGTCACCGCTTTATCTTTTGCAGCACGGATCGTATCCGCTGTTGCGATGTCACCAGCACCCACCGCCCCAATCGAGGCCGAAAAGTCGCCAGCAGTCTCTGCCCCTGGCAAGTGAAACAGCACGCGGTCTTCATTGTCCGCCTGCCACGCATCCAGTTCGCCATCCGTGGCCTGCGTCTTGATGGTCGGAACCGCGGGATCACCAGAGATCACCTGAGTGGAATCTGGATTAGCAAGCGGCGCAAGCATCGTCTTACGCGGCGAGACTGAGAACAGCGCATCGATGATGTCGTTGCGAAGCTGCTCTTTCGACCACCGCAGCAGGTGAGGCCGAACCTGTGGCAATGCGCGAGCAATCGAAAACTGCTCATCGCGTTCCGTCAGCGATACCGCGTTCCTGCGGTACTCGACCGTCAGCGTGTGGCTTTGCCGGTTCAGCTCTTCCTCACGGCCGGACAGGGGCATGTTGCCATAGACACCTGTCTTCTTGAGGCGACCAATCATTGGACACTTGATCGTCTCGCCGCCCTTTTTCATCTCGGCGATGATCTGGATCGGCATGTCGTTTTCAGTTCCCATGTACTTTGAGAACCGATTGGTGCGGATATACTCGTCCATGTACTCTTGTTTGAACCGCGGAAGAGAAAAGTCGGTCGGGTTGGCGCTGACGTCCTGATAACCCGGATTGTAAGGAGAAGCCATTTAACGTAGTCCCGTTATTAGGCCGCGATCCCTCGGTTCCGTCGAGACATGTTGCGCACCGTATCCTGAACGCTCGCGAGAGCATTCGAATAAACCGGCGGCGCAACATTGCCTTGAGGCATCCCCGAGAGGCTTTGCGGCGGATTGATCTGTTGAGGTTGAGGTGTTGTCTGTCCCGGCTGGACGGGCTGACCGCGAACTTCAGCGATGAAATTCGGGTCTTGCATGAGGATCTGCTTGGCGTTCTTCAGAACCTCATCCGGTGTGCTGCCCAACTTTTGCTGAACCTGCGCACCGCGCCACCATTCAATGCACGCACCGATTGGATCGTTTTGCGCAAGGAAATGGTCTTTCAGACCTGCTGAAAGTGCGGCCTCTGTCGCCTGCTTCACGGTTTGCTGACCGTGAATTGCAGCCGCTAGACGCTCAGAGAACGTCATCTTGATTGCGCCAAGTGCTTCCGCAACTTCAGACCGCAACACGTCCGATGCTTTAGCAACGGCGTCTGCGGTAAGGTCCTGTGAATACCTGTGATAGGCGGCAGGACTTTCAACAATCAGTTGTTCGAGGCCTTCGTCATCCAGAGATGGGACATTCGGTTCGTCGTCCTCGGAACCAGATCTTTGCGCCATAAGGCCCTTCAGGGCTCCTGACGTCTCCGCAAGCTGGTTTTCGAGCGCCCGCGTGCGGTCCGACAAGGCTTCGACCTTGGCTTCCGCGTCGCGTCGACGGTCGGCTTCCTGTTTGAGCCGGGCGGTCGGCACCATTTCTGATGACGGTTCACCCTGCGGCGGCTGCTCCGGGGTTGGTGGCACAACCACATTGGCGTTGGCATGGCTCAGAGTTGGATCGCCTTCGAGTTGGCCCGCTTGTTGCGGATCACCTCTCAAGACGCCCGACTTGTCTGGTCCAGGCTGACCGTCTGTTGTTGTGACGTTGCGAGAATTGCGAACAGCCTCAAGGGCTGCAACCGAAGCTTCCGTGCTCATGATTGTCCTACTTTCGCGAGAACTAACGGGACGCACTTTGGTTCAGGCGTGCGGTTAACCTGATCCGGGCATAACCAATCGCACCCGCACGGCCCGAAGCGCGCGAGGCGAAACTTGTTTGTCTATTTCGGCTAATTAGGCCGCTGTTCTTGCCAGCATGCCGTGGAAGAGATTGCGGTAGGTCTCGTGGGCATCTTCGTACATGCCTGCATCCACCTGATCCTTGACGACGCGAATGTCATCGAGAACCCCGCCCCAAATGTCGTCGGCATCTTCGCGGCCGTTGACCGCTCGAACGATTGACGGAGCAAACGCATAGTAGTCTGCAATGTCGCGCTGACCGTCTGGTGTCTTCTTCATGTAGTCATCGCGCAAGTGCCGCATGGCTTGCAGCTCTTCGCTGTCGTCTGGAAGGCCACCAGCACGCGATGCCGCCGTTGTCAGGAAGCACTCAGAACCACCAATACCGTCATCTGAGTGGCCCGCTCCGGTTGCGCTGTCGCTGGAGCTTACACCCGAGCTAGATGACGATGAGCTTGAGCTTGACGATGAAGACCCGATTCCGCTCGATATGTCGGATGTGCTAACGTCATTATCAGAAAACCCGCCAGCACTGCTAAAGCCATCCGAGAACGAACCAAAGTCCGCGTTCGCGCCTGTGTTGGAACTCAAACCTGCCGTCGCAGTGCTGCCGAACCCTGATGTGTCGCTGAATGAATTACTGACGCCGTTACCGCTGAATGAACCGCTTGAGACGTCCCCAAAGCCGTCCGACCCAACAGAACCACCAAAACCCGTTGCGCCAAACCCGCCGAAGCCATTGGACGTCCCACCAAACCCAAAGCCATCACCACCAAATGCGCCGCCGCTCACGGATAGGCCATCGATGCCAGTCGCGCTTCCAGTGCCAATGCCAAAACCTGCGTCGCCAAAGCCTTCAGATCCGGTAAAGCCTGGGGCAAATCCGAACGAATTGACACCAAGTGCAGCATTGGGTGAGAACGCTGCCACAGGGCTTGCATTCCGGGCGCTTAGCTCGCGGTCTGTCATCGTAGATCCGAGCGCAGGCCCGGCTGGAGACAAAGCGTTGTTGGGGTTGAAACCTATCTCTTGGGCGCTGCGATAGGTCGCTGGTGCACTCCTGTTGAAGCCGACCGAAGCCACCGGATCGACGGTGGTCATCAACTCATCCATCGCCCTAGCGGAAAACGGATCAACTTCGCGGTTAGCCTCGCCGATCAACCCTTGCGGATTGCCTGACAGGCCTATGACGCCAGCACGATTGCCAAATGTTCCGTGCTCAAGCGGTCCCGCCCTTGGAGTGAAGTCCTCCCGACTAAAGTCGATGCTGAGGCGGCCTTTTTCATCGTAGTCGGCGACAGGCATCGTTCGCCCTGTCGCAATGCCGCCCATCATTTCTGGCGTCGCGAATGACTCCGCAACCGCTTGAGATTTCAGCGCTTCGAGCTCGGCCGGTGAGATTACATCCACAGCAAATGCATCTGCATTAATTTCCGGGACGGCAAACTGACCAACGCGGCTCTCGGGCTCTGCCTCTATCGTTTGCGCACTCCGCGCTGACACCGATGGTCCGGCGCTCGCTGTCGTCGCAGTTTGCGATGCAACGGATTGCGCCGCCTGCAAATCGGCCTGCCGACCAGCACCCGTCACACCAGCCTCAACCTCCGCGTCTGCCCCAGAGACGGGCGCTGCGGAAGGAGCAAAACCAGCATCCGCCTCTGGGGCACCAAGCCCGAGGACGCCGCTTTCCGCTTCGGCATCCAAGCCGCGAGAGAGAACGCTTGGCGGCGAGACGTTTGAGGTTGCTGCGACATCATTCTGAGATGGGCTAGCTAGCGCATTGGTTGCTGGCGCACTGTCCACGTCTGGAATCCCGCCCGGTCCCTCACTGCGTACAAAGCCTTCCGTGCTGATCACGCCAGCACTCGGATCAAGCGACGCCAACTGGGCGGAACCACCCGTGAGCGCCGGCCGTGATTGAGGCGGCAAGGTTGCTGCGGCCCGTGGCGCGGCGGCAAACGGCAGACCAGGCAATGATCCCCCGAGAGATGCATATGCAGGACTGTTTGCCGTGCTGGATGGCGGTGTTGCCATGACGCCAGAGAACCGCGGCGGCGCATCTGCTAACTGAATGCGTGGCACGTCGTCTAAATAGGCTACTTGGGAACGTCTAAAGCTCCGCTCATCAGGATCTCGGACACCGTTCGCGCGTGATCCTCGCTTTGTATAGAAAACCTCTTTGCCGACGCCATTGCCGATCTCAACGTAGCTATTCGGGTTGCGTGCTTTGGCACGACGACCCACGCCAGCCGATGCGTTGTGCAGCGCGTATTTCGAGACATTCGAGCCAGCGATGACCTTATCAAGCTGACGGGCGATCTGATCCCGCTTTTTTGGATTGCGGGCCAAGAACCGTTGAGCCTTACGGAACGCGTTTGTCTGCAAAGGCTGGTAGTATCTACGGCCTGTCCGCCCTCTCGTTTCTTCATGCAGCGAGTTGTTCCGGTGCTGAGCCCGGTTGAACATCGTTTCCAAGACGGCCTGAATGGCTTTTTCGCCGTAGGCTCCGGTTTCAGCTTGAGCCAGTGCGATAACGTGCTCTTTCAAGGACGGATCGCGGCTCAACTCACGGGCAAGAGCCCGGCGATCAATCCGTTTGCCCTGTGCCGACTTTGGGGCACCAAGACTGGACCGTCTGGGGTTGCTTCGGGCTGCACTTGCAACACGCGTTGTGGCTTTCTCGTCGCCCTTCCGCAAGCTGGCCAGCGCCCTATTTAGGTTTTTGACCCTGTTCCGCCGCCCGCGCGCCTTAGCTGCCTTGAACCCTAGAGCGCGACCACGACGCCCCTCAAAAGCGCTGCCCCAGCTGGCGACAGAGCCGAACCCAACATGGATCGCTTCGGGGCCCATATATCCGCGCGCGCCGGCACCAATTCCAGTTGCACCAGCAGCGGCAGCCGCCTCGATAAAGTTGCGGTAAACGTCTCGACCTTTCTTCGACAGGAAGTTGACGCGTTGGCGCTTGCCGTTCTTGTTGACCGTATACAACCGAACATCGGCCGCATTGCCCTTGTCATGTCGTGTTGATCCTACACGCTGGCCTTGTGAGCCGCGCGAGCCTCTGGCTGGTTGACCGCCGGAGAATACATCAACCTCGACGCCCGCCTTTCGTGCCGCGTATTCAAGGACATTATTCAGGCGGCGCGACACAGGACGGTTGCGGGTTGCTCCAAGTGCCCTTTGACGTTGATTGACCGGCGCTGCACCAGCAGGAGATATCCCAAGTAGGCTATTTAGGACACTTCCCGCGCTATTTAGGACATCACCAAAGCTGAATTCGTCGTCTGCTGGTACGGATTGAGCAAACTGCGTCGGAGCATCAAAAGACGCCAAGCCCAACCGGGCCTGGTTGACATCATCACCAAGGAAGTTCGACCGATCAGCCGCCCCTGCACCGCTCTGCCCAAATCCAGGCGCAAACCCGAACCTTGCATCATTCCGTGCTGTATCAATCTCCTCGGACATTGCCGATGCAACATCAGGTGAGACAAACCCGAACCGATCAACAGGCTGTAGGGTTGGCTCTTCAACTGTCGCTTCTGGCTCGTTAAACCAGTTCGCAGCGTTCTCAGGAATAGCGACGTTCGGCAGCGGCGAAGATGTCAGCGGAGTTTCAGATGCTGGCGCAACTGTCTCGCCACGTTGTACTGCCCGGTTTTCTTCAAGCGTCTTTTCGGCGGCAGCCCGAACTTGCGGATCTTTGATCGCCGCGACTTCCTCTTCGGGGGCAAGGTTAGGCTTCGGAGTGTTCTGGTTCTCGACTGCCTTTTCGATCGTATTCGCGATCATCGGGCCGTACTTCGCCAATGACATCAGGGTCATTGAGTTGTACATCGCCGGACCCATCCAGCTCTGATCGCTATCGCCGCCCTCGGGAAGGATCCGCGGCTCGCTTTCTACCGGATCGGGTTCTTCCTCAGTTGTCTCGGCATCATCATCGCTGTCAGTCTCTTCCCACCAATTGCGACGCTCCGGCCATGTTCCCGTGCCCGGCGTATCGTCGTAGCTTGGCCAACCGAGGTTCTTAGGCCGCGTTGGATCTGCAATCGCCTCCAGCCGCTGACGTGCGTCACGAACGTTGCCTTCCGCGATATCCGCGCGAACGTCGCTCGGGACTGCACCACGGATGATTACAGCGCGTGCGAGCTGCTCTTGCAGGCCTGCGCTGACATCCGGGTAACGCCGCCGCACATAATCCATCGCGCGATCAAACCGGGCTCGCTGACCTGACTGATCGTATTCAGCGAGCGTTCCGAATGAGCGAGCCATCAGCCTTGGAACTCCCGTCCCATCGGCAGGCCGCCCGGCTCATTCATTTGCGGCTCTTGGCCGGGCATGGCCTGCTGACCTTGGCGTGACAATGGCTGCGGAGGCGGCACCGATCCATTATCATTTGCAAGCGCATTCATCGGCTGCTGCTGCGGCGCAGGCGGCTGCATAGACGCCATGAGTTGCTGAAGCACGCCTTCCGTGAGCGTCGGCTGGCGATATGTGATCGGGAACTGATCACCGACCAGTGCGGGGCTAAGCCCTTCCTTGTACATGTCGACCACGGCACCCGCTCGGCTTTTGTCCGCCGTCGCTATGCTCTGATCGATCTTGGATGCTTTCTCTAGCAGCTCCAGCATTTGCGCTTTCTGGAGCATGTCGGCTTGCGCCGGATCGGTCTGCGGTGGGGCATTTGCCTGGTCGATCATCTGAAGCAGATAATCCTTGTTTGGCACGCCCGAGAGTGTGATCAAGATCTTCTGCATTGCCGGAGACGCGCCAGCGACCTGGCTTAGCGTCTGCAACAGCTCTTCCTGCATCACGATGACGTCGGGGCCCTCTTCGAGCACTATGTCGACATTCAGCGTCGCTACATCATTCTCGACACCGGCAAAGCGACCATCTTGATCCACGAGGATGCGGTTGAGCGCCGCGAACTTCAAACCTCGCTCATCATCCATCACCCTCACCAACTTCTCACTGGTCCAGAACTGACGCACCAAGGCCCAATCGCGTTTGTAGGTCTTGAGCTTGAATTCCCGGTGCCGATCGAAGATGGGCGACATCTCTGTCATACCGGCGTTCTGCCGCGCAAGAATGGCCCGACCTGACTGCTGACCGCTGTCTTCTTTGCCGAGCAACGCACTATTCGGGCCGTAGTTCTGCATCATGCCGAGTGCTTGACTGAACAACTCGACGTTGCCGCGGATTTCTTGATCTTGCGTCTTGACCTGAAACACGTTGTCGATCGTACGCTGGCCCGGAACGTTGACCTCAATTACACCATCTGGCCGAACAAGCTCCTGGCGCGTCTTGTTGATGTCTGCGACCGCGCCCTTGCTGTGCACGATTTGGCGCGTGGCCAACATATGCGTCAGCTTCGAGTACCGCTGATTGATCACCTCTTGGATCGGAATAAGATCACGAACCACGCCGTAGCGCGTTCCATCGGCATCAACGTTTGCGCTTGCTGCGTGGAAAGGCTGAACGCTTTCGCCGTCTTCATCCTGATAAACAGACGGCTGATCATACAACTTGATATGGCCGCAGAAGTAAGCGCAGCGCCACTTATTGCGATGACGGTAGTACAGGTGAACCAAGCGGACCGTCTGACGCTCGCGGCTCCACCAGATGTTGTTGAGTTCTGAAAATTCGTAGTCGCGGTCTGATGCAGGCGACATAGACTGATTGACCAAGCCGCGAACGCGAGTGGCTGAAGCCTCCTCACCGAGCATCAACATCATGTCGGCGGCGTCTTCCACGTCCATGACGGTGTATTCACCGAGGTACTTCGCGTCGGCAAAGTCCCACTGGACGGAACGGGGATCGTAAACGAAGTTGCGCCCCTTCACTTGACGCTTGCAGTGTTGCATCTCGCCTTTTGGCGTTCGATAGATGCCGCACCACATCGCGCCAATGCCGCGCACGAAGAAGTCTCGGCCGCTTTCCGAGAACACCAGCTTTGCATTAGTGTCGTCGTCGATCTGCCGCAGTGTTGCTGTGAAGACCGTCGCTTCGCCGTCATGGTGAGGTGTAACCGGATAGGCTTTTGGATCGCGGCGAAGCCTTTGTTCAATACCGATAAACGAGTCCACTTTCTTTCGGATCTCGTTCCAATAAAATGGCGGCTGCTTTCGCTTGCGCAGAACAGCCAGCTGTTCTTCTGACCAATGATGCCCGTGGTAATACAGCTCGGCCTTGTGCATCTCAGCCAGCTCGGAGTGCTTCGATGTCACGTATTGATTGTAGAGCTCCTCTAGTCGCCGGCCGGGCAAGCCCTCATCGTTCGGGCTGACGTTTGTCGCGAGTGCATCGCTGTCCTCAAGACCACGCGACATGTCCGCAGACACAGGGCCACCGGGATAGCCAAGCGGGGCCTGGTCCATAGGTGAGCGCCCTTCCATCCCTGGCATCAAGCCAAGCGGTGTCGGTCCGCCTTGTTGGTTCATGGGCGGTTGGGGCTGCTGCGGTTGTTCAGGGATCACTGGCTATTTAGCCTATTTGGAGCCGTGTTGGAGCATAGATTTCTAATTTCTTCGCCTCTCGCCGGTGCATCAGACGCACCTTTGAGCAAATTCATGCTAACGCCCAATCGTTTTCGACGTCAGCTTCCTCACCGGGCGTGCCATAGTCTGCTAGGTGATTGATCGGCGGGCGGTCGTCGATGTGCCCCGGCCCGACCAAACTATCCAGCATCCGGCCAATGAGGCCGCACGCGTCCACTTGATCGTCATGCTTGCCTTGGTCAAACGCCAGCAGCTCACTCAGAAAGTCACTAAGCCATGGTGCGGAGTGCGGCAGATACACCTTGCCCATTGCCGCGCGCGCTCTGAAGCCTTGTGCTCTGGCTCGTTTGTCTTGGCGGCCCATCGGCAGCATCTCCAGGGCGATGTAGCTTTGCCGCTCCAAGATGCGCTTGTTCATGATCGGCGCGAGCGTTTTCTGGATCAGATCGCTGTCCAAGCCCCACCCGACCGTCTTCGCCGCGTCGTGCATGTCGAGCATGGCATCAATCGAAACGTCCGGTGTAACGCGCCTGCGCCACACATCCACGATGTAGATGTTATCGTTCGCGTCCACGCCGACCACGATGTGCACTGTCCAATCGCCATCGTTCTTGGTCACCGCATAGTCGGATGCGCCGTAGTAAGTGAGGTGCGCGGGCTCAGCGACGTAGGACCGGAACCACTCACGCTTGAAGTAATCGCCATCCGCAACAGTTGGTTCCTGCTGATACATGGACGTCCAGACAGAGCTGAGGCCCTGGATCTGGTAGTTCTTGCGGACCCTGCGTAGCCAGTCGAGGTCATAAAACTCTGGCCACAGTGCCGTTTCGTTGTCTGTGCCCTCGTTCTCTATCGCGGGCAACTTGACGACATCCCATTCGTCGCCGCCCTTGCTCATGCCATCCAGCAGTTCGCCGGCAAGATCATCCTCAAGCATGCGGTGCATGATTAGGACGATCGCGCCGCCTGGCATCAAGCGGTTGTATATCGAGCCCCAGAACCACTTGCTGACAGCCTTGCGGACGGTCGCGCTCTCTGCATCGGCCCGCGTAGCGTATGGATCGTCGATCAGTGCAACGTGAGCACCGCGACCAAGCACACCGCCATCAACACCGACGCTGTAGTAGATGCCACCCTCCGATGTGTGCCACTTGCCTTTGGCCTTACTGTCTTCCGCAAGTGACGTGTTGGGGAACAACGCCTGATACTCTGGCGTGTCGATCAGGTTCTTGACGTCGCGGCCGAAGTCCACGGCAAGCTCAGCAATTGCACTGGCGCTGATGAACTGACGCTCTGGATATCTGCCCAGATACCAAGCCGGGAAACGCTTGCTGGCCAGCTCCGACTTACCGTGCCGCGGTGGAACCTGAAGCATCAACCGCTTGCACTCGCCAGACGCCACGCGCTCTAAATGAGCTGCGATGACCCTGTGATGATCTGCGGTGCGATACGTCGGATTGGTCCGCTCAGTGAACGCGACCAGGGACTTCCTTGCTTTCCGTCTGTTCAACAGCTCGGTCAGCAATTGTTCCCTGCGACTTAAGCTCTGCAAGCTCACGCTCTAGCTCTTCATCTGGCGTTTCTGAGATCGTGCGATTGGTGTTGGTATTCTCTTTGCGCTCAACGAACAGACCAAGAGTGTCGACCTTGCCAAGCAGCTCTAAGGCTTTGTTTGCGGCCGTGAGATCCGAAGCGGACTGCGCCTTCTCCACGTTGTCCATCAGTTTTGCAATCACCCACTCACGGGTGAGTTCTGCCTTCTCGGTGGCCCTTTGAGTTGCGTCTGCGATCCTTTGGGACACCTTGGGGGATGCGGCCAACTTGCAGGCCTCTTCCCATATCTGCTTATCGGTCATGTTTCCGGCGTTGTATGCCGCTCGATAGGCTGCCGATTTTGTAGCGCCTGCAATCACGAGCGCGGCAAACTTCTCTTGCTTCACCGTGAGCTTGATCGGCTTCTTAGCACCTTCACCTTGTGCTGGCTCTGTACGCTTAGCCATCTTGGCCTCTCAGGTAAGCTTCGATCTTACGGGCCTCGGTGATCACCTTCTCGGCATATGAATTAGGGTTCAAAGCATGTGCGATCTTCATGGCTTCAAGCCGCAGGTTATCGTTGACTAAGGGCTGTTTTCCGCCGGCCGTATCCACTCGGCTCGTAAGGTATCGAAGCTGAAGATAAAGAAATCCAAGCTGCGTTTTTGTCGGCAGCTCTGCGACGCCTTTTACTGAAGTCTGGGCAGCAAACGCTTCTAGACCTGAGCTTCTCTTGCCAGAAGCTTCCCAGAGATCGTCAAGCGTCACCTCGCTAAGAGGACGTCCAAGACGCGCCTCAAGCTCTTGAGCTTCGGGGCCTAATTCGTCGGACACTGCCGCTTTGAGATCCGTGGCCGGCACAACTAGCACGCCCATGCCAGGAATTTTGCATACGAATTCTGGACCATTAGCACCGATATCCGCCACGCATTTCACTTCGCCCAGCTCCAAGTGGGGCAGTATGAAAATACGAGCCGTCCCATGTGGGATTACACCATTCTTAAAATTCTCGAGGTTGTTTCCCAGCTCTTCAGCAAGGGAGGTCTTGATGTCTTGCACCTGCTCTTCTGTTGGGGCTCGCTGATTTCTGATCGTATCGTCACCTTGCTCCGTCGACATCAGAACGGCATCGGGATCTGGCTTATCGCCCATGGCTTGCATTGCGCTCAAAAGTTGTTTTCGGTTCATTACGTTACCCCGAAGTGAGATAGAGCGACTTTCTGACCGGTGCTGGTAATCACGTAGTCGGTTGCGGCCGGACTTGAGTTAGTCGCTGCTGCGGATATTTGAGCACCAATGTTTGCAGCCGTCAGAATCGTTGAGCCCTCAGCCTGCACGACACCAGTTCCCTTGCCGCGTAAGTTGAGGTTTTCATTTGTCTCGGAACCGGCAGCCTGAATTTCATTCGTGGTAATCGTATAGGTGGCACCTGATGCTGAAACAGTGATCTGTCCATAGCTACCGTCAGCCACCACAGCATTCTGAGGCGTTGGGCCAAGGATGATGTAGTCGCTGCCGTCGAAGGCCATCAGACGGTCGGTGTCTTCAAGAAACACTATGGTGCCTTCGATAGGCGTTGCGACCTGCCATTGTGCGATTGATGCATCATAGCGGATGATGTCGTTCGTGATGCCGGTGCCGCCGACGTCAGCCGTGAGGATATGGCGGTCCTTATCGGACGGCGAGACAGGCAGCGATGAAACAAAGCTCTTGACGCTGATGTCGATGTCGGTCGGTCGCTGAATATGGCTGTCGTCGCTGAGGTATTGGCCGTCGCTGTCGATCAACGCATTACCACCGCCTTCAAGGCGGTTCTTTGCAGCGTTGTACCTATGCACGACGTTATCGACGATGATCTCAGCGCCGTCGGTCAGAGACACTTCGTTCAAAGCCATTTGATGCCCCTATACTGGCCAGTAACCGCTAGTAACGTCGTATGCATCTACGGCAGCCTGATCCGCCAAGGCCATGATCGCTGTTTTGTGCGTCAGATACGCTTGGATGTGCGCATCGTAGGCCGCGCCAATTGCGGAAGCTATGACTCCAATATCCGCATGCGTCACTGATATTGGGGCAAGTGCGTTCTTCGGCGTCCAAGCGCGGGGATTGGGCGTCGAGCTAGTCAGGACGCCCAAGAGTACCTTTTGAATGTTGTCCTGCGTGACCGTATCGAGCCCGTACGGATGAGTTCCCGCCGATGTTGTAACGTCGACCTGCCCCGCTTCAATCCTGAGACTGAAATCTGCCCACGCATTACTGACCAACGCGGCTTTCTGCTCATCAAGAGGCGGAGGCTGATACGGGCCAATCGTATTGCCCTCGGCCTGATAAGCCAACATCCCACCGCCGTCGATATCGTCATTGGCGCGGCGGTTTTCTACGCGGCCATCGGTGCGGGTTGCGATCACAGCGGCGTCTTCTGGATACCCGCCCTGTGGCTCTGGATTGGCGTAATGCGCGAATGCAATATTATGTTGATTGAGCATGGGTTACATCCTTGCGCTTAGGTAGTGAATCTCATTTTTAAATCCACTACCCGTACTGGTGATTGGCGCACTGAAAGATATTTCTGAGCTCCCGGCTTCGTAAGACCAGCTTCCCATATTTCCTGTTGCTGCGCCCAGTCCAGATGCACTCACCCCGGCGCGTGTACGCATAGGCGGCGACAGGCTTAGTGAGCTTTTTACTGGTTGACCAGACGCGTTGTACCCCTGCACCCTAAACGTTTTAACTTGAAAGTATCGTTGGCACGCTATCTGATCATCAACAATGCCGGGCAGCACAAAAGGCGGCGCTGCGCCTGTACTATCTGGATCTGCATACATACCAACGTCAAACAATTCGAAAACTGCGCTGGAGGTTCCAATGCCGTTGGACGTAGAGGTCGTTGCGAGTATCTGGCTAGTATTCCACTGATCCGCAGTGCCTTGAAATGTTGATCCCGCAGCGATCGTGAAGACAAGACCCATCGCATACGAAGCGCCCGTCCCCCACGTCCCAGATGTATCGCCTGGAAATGTGACCGTTTGCACCGTGTCCGTGTTGGCGACACCGGGCGCAATCGTGAACTCGCGCGTGTAAGTGCGAGAGTTGTCGGTATTAACTAGACATATAGCATAGGTGCCAGCTGGCGATTTCCAACCAAACCGCAACACGACGTCTTTTGCATCGCTCGTGCCGAATTTCAGGTCAGCGATATTTACTCCCTCCAGCGGTTGAAACAACCACGCATATTGGCCAGCCGCAAGTGAGGCGTCTGCCGTCGTTACCGTACACCGGACGCGGTGCGTTGATCCGCCCGGCGTGGCGCTTGCAACCCGCGCTAGAGTCAACGTGCCGTCCTGAGAGTGATCCATCCGCCACTGATCGGCTGCGTAATATCCGCTCGCTGTGCCGCTTGTTGTGCCGTTTTCCTGACTAATACGCATGCCTGGATTGATGATGTAGTTTTTAGCCGCTGCCCAAGACGCTGCAGCTGCGCTGATATTCGTGCGGGCTTGCTGTTTGTAGGCATTCGATAGGGCCTGTCCTATGTCCGCGCGCGCAATATTAGACGTCAAGTAAGCACTTACGGACTGCTGCGATGGCGCTTGCGTCTCACTATCGGATACAAAGTCGTCTTCATCCAAGACTTTATTGTCGGCATAAGCCTTTGTGGATTGCTGACTTGGTACGGCTGAGGCATCGTTCGACGCCATGTCATCTTGATCGAGTAGGTTGGCGACCGCAGCCGTACCAAGACCAAGGTTTGATCGGGATGCGGCTGGTGACGCCACATCGTTGAGATTGTTTGCGCCAAGAAGATCACCAGAGCCCGGCCCAGATGGGCCTTGAGACACCAACAGGTCCCAATAATCTGTCCAGCTTGCACCCTGATTAGGTTCCGACGATGCGGCTGACGTGTGCGCTTGCACACAGATGTACCCGCTACCGTTGTGGTGGAGCGCGTCGTTAATTTGATAGGAAGTCGCGGTGGTCCAGTTTTCAGTCAGCCAATTGATCGATAGGCCGTGGCGTGTACGCCAGAATGCATTCCCAAGCGCCGTATCGATTTTCGCGATTAGATCATCGGTCGAAATGCCGCCGACGTGCCAATCAATCCAGACAGATCCAGCATCATCACGCGGGATGCGCACAAAAAGATCATCACCGTCGCGCCAAATATCTCCATCCTGAACATCATTCGGGTTGGTCGTTTCTGGATTGCTCGATTGCGTCCAGATTTTGTTGCGCGGAAAGACGGAGAGGAAGCTGACGACGGTTTCCGGTGATGCTGTATTCCATGAAGCTGTATTGGTGTCATAGGATTTCAGCACACCGGGAGACCCGCCCGGACTTAAACCTTGATCGAACCAAAGCGTGTTCTGATTGCTTGGCTCTTCGAGTTCAAAAGATATTTTCAGGATGCCTTGCAGCGCCAACACGCGCAAAACCACGCCTTGCACCCATGCCTCGGTCGGCGTTGACGCGCCATTCGGCGGCGTCAATTGCATCATCTGCTGTGTCAGATCAATCTGAGACAGAGCTGTCATTAGGCCGTACCCCGTGGCGACGTTGGCCAACCACGATGGCGGCTAGCAATCGTTGATGAATTGCGATGCGGCCGAAGTGAGATGATTTCGGTCATCTCTTGCCCATTGCTCGTGGTGATGTGGATGCCGAGACTTCCGGGTACATCAGGGCACATGACATCGTGAAGGTTTGCGGTGAGATCAATTTGTGTTCCCTCGTAAACGACCCCGGCCGTTGCACCGAATGCCTGCGCTTCTGCGATTTCGATCACTTCGTCTTCATCCATGATCGCTGCGTAATCCAACCGGATTTGGATTTTGCGACCTGGCATGACAACGATCTCGGGATTACCGTCGCGATCCCGACTGACATGCCGATAGGTCGCGCCGCCATGCAGGGAATTGTACTTGATGACATGACGCGGAAGCGTCGTCTTTCGCTCACGAAATGCGTAAAGCGCCATCAGCGTTTTCGTCCTGTGTAATGCTCAAAAGCGTCGATGCTTTCACCGACTGATGTTCCATAATCGTCATCGTCTGGTGTTTCCGGAACGCAACCCATGATGCAGGGCTGCCGATCCCTTCGGCCGGGAAGATTTTGCCCGCCTCTTGCGCGCTCTCGCGTTCGAATGACGCGCATCCAGCCCGTTCCACCACAGAAGGCACAAACGCTTTCAGACGATTTCGGCATGCTCAGCAATGCCCTCAAGACGCTGCCATTGACTGAGCTTTAGCCCAATTGTTTCAGCGCCATGCGCCGCGCGGATTTGGTTTTCGATCCACTGTTGATCGAGTCCCGTTCGAAACTTTCCCGCCTTTAGAAGGCGCTCTAGGTATGCGCGCGAGACTGCATTTCGTTGACCTTGAGATACTGGTCGGCTCACAGGCTTAGGCGCGGTTGCGCCCTTGATTACCTGGTGCCAAGCAATCTTGGACTTCCGCAGCATTGCCGCCGCCCTACGAGCTGCGGCCAACGCCTCACCGTCATGCGGACTGTCCATCAGCTTCAGAACGCTGACAAGTCGATCCACGTCCATCACTTTGCAACGAGCGCACACGCGTTTGCGGCCGCAAACCACTCCAGCGGCGCACCCGGCACAGAAAACCCTGGAATGAATTTGTCGATGTTGGCCAACAGACCCACGATGAGGAAGGCCGGCGCGAGGTTGGTGGCAACCGATTTAACGTTCATGCCATCCTCACTAACAGCACGCCGATCAACAGGACCAGAAATGTCAGCGTTACAGCGATTGCAATCGCAAGGCGCTCTGTCATGCTTCCGGGCAAATCTCTGTTGCTGTTCCGAGTGTCGGAGCGTTGGCCTTAGCCGGTGCAAGAGACACGATTACGGCGGCAACAAGCAAGCCGATGAAGAATACTCGGTTCTTCTGTGCGATTGTCATTTCAAGCGATCTCATTTCTGTTTCCGCTGCTTTGTAGGCTTGGCGGCATAGATGTCGTGTTTTGCGCGGGGCGGAGCCGTCATCTCAATGCAGTCTACGTAGTAATGGCCTCTAGCCCGGCTGGGCTCGTCTCTGACGCGGGCATTGTAGGATTGCCACAGCCGCGTGCACCCTTCGAAGCTATCGGCGGGGACGATCATGACCGCACCGCCAAAGTAGTAGATTGCAAAGAACCAATGCATCACTCTAGCGCGGCCCGATTGTCATGTGATCATCACGAGGTAGAGAGCGAGGGCGTATCCAGCGATCACGGCAAGCGTGGCGATTTCCCACTGTTCAAGCCGCATTGATCTGCCCAATAAAAAAGGACCGCCGGTTTCCCGATGGTCCTGATTTTCTCGCACTATTAGGAGCGTGCACTCCTAGTGACAAAATTTGTCCAAGCCGTCAAGCCGGTCGATCGCGGGATTGAGCATGTTTTTGGGTTAGTCCCCAAAAGTCCGCAGTCTTTTGCAAAGAACGCTGAATGAGATCCACACCCATAGCCGCTTTTGTTTGGCGTCTGGAACTCACGGGCTCCCCGGTGACCTTTGCATAGTGAGCAGCGACGTCATCCGGCGACATGTCGTGAATGACCATCGATACAATCACGTGGAAGTCGAAGCCAAGGTGCTCTTTCAGCTTCGACATCTTCTGACCGTGGTAGATCGTCGGCATTTCGCACTCGGGGTCTGAATACTCGACACCTTCTCGAACGTCCGCGCCGAACATGCCGTAGTAATGCTTCTCGAACTTCATGGCAGCGTGAAATTGCGCATCCTCGATGAGATCGCGCTTGTAGAGCTTTACCGGCTGCGTCAGTCGCCGATATGTGCGTTCGCGCTTACCGTCTCTTTCCCCTGAGTGCTCCCATGTTCCGCTTTGAGCCTGTTCGGCGTTCGGTGCTGCAAGGTTTTCCATTCTAGCCCCCGCTGGAAGGATGGCCGCGCCGGACTGGCTTGGCCTTTTGGGATTTCTTCTCTCGGATTTTGTCTGAGACAGAGCGGGCGGTGGAGACCTTTTCCAGACGCCCGGCCTTGTGCTTGTAGCCTTTGATCTTGATGGGCCTCATGCGGATACCTTCGCTGCTTTCAGGCCAACGGCCATGACGGATACTTGAGGCGGCTGATACGCCTTGCGCGCACAGTCAGGACAGTATGGAAGCCCCTTGGCGACAGGCTTTCCGCAGAAGCCAAAATCAGCGTCCTGGGGATCTCCGCATGGGAAGCGGCATTGATCGTCACGGAGGTCGAGAAGTGAGACGCGATCCTCTGGGGGAACGTCTGGTTCTGGCTCAATCAACGGAACGCTTGGCGATCTCTGTCGTAGTTTTGCTTGCCAGAGCTGACGAATTACTGGGTTGCCGCGTCGTCTTCTTGGCCGTTCCGCGCCGCGGGAATAAGTGCGATGGGCGATTTTTCGTCCACTCAATCCAAGCCGGTGCACTTTACCGATCACCGCGTTTCTGCTCACATCACGAAGAACAGACGCAATGTCGCTCGCGGAATATCCCTCACCCCACATGCGCTTCAACATGGCGACCCTTGGCTCTGTCCAGCTCATAGATCACCGCCTGGGCGGAAGGATTCGCCGTTGACTTCGCGGATCGGGACCACCTTTCGCGGAGCCGGATTATCCGCCATGCACAGCAGTGCCGCGTTGCTGAGAGACTCGAATTCGTCGTGGGTGATTTCGAAGGCTGGCTTTCCGGCCGCCCGTGTGATGCTCGAGCGCTTGTCGCATTCGTCGATCAATTCGCTTAGGTTTCGTTTTCCGTCTGGCATTGGCTTACCCCGCCTTTGCTTGGTTACGCTTCGATGATCTTCAGTTTCCGCTTGGGGCTTGAGCCCGGCGGCATCCACGGAACGCACTGGATTGTGCGAACCGGAATTTCGAGAAACTTGGCGCTGCCATAGCGATCCACTTCGCATCGCTATGGCAGCGCATGGCGTTCAGCGTTGGAATGGTGATGGATTGGCCGCCGAGGAGAACGATGAGGATTAGGACGGTCATGACGTGGCCTGAAGCTGCTTCTGGCGGGCTTTATAAGTACGGTTCCACTTGCTTTTCTTGGCGCGGTAGCCTGGATCAGTGCGATACCGATTTGTCCTATATTCTTGCTCTTGATCGCGGACCTCTTTTCGCATCCGCCGTCGCGTTGCCCGCACATACTCAGGCATGCAGCCGACGATATTTGCGATCTCGCCAACGCTCAGCGATTTGAATTCTAGCAGTCCGCGTATTTGTTCCGCTTTGGTCATACCTGCCGCTCCCGCACGATGTCTCGCAAAGCCCTGTCGATTGTTTCCGGCTTCAGTCGGAGCCGACGCGCGATCATGGATTGGCTCAAGCCGTCGCAATACAGGCGCTCAATCGTTCGGAGAGCCTTTTCGCGGTCGCTGAGTGGTGTTTGCTTGAGGGGTATGCCGGCGGCCTTCACAGCTTTGATCACAGCAGTTTGCGAAAGCTCGTGCTCTGCTGCGATAGCGCTGACCGGATCGCCGCGCCGGTAATCGCGAACAGCAAGTGCCAAGGCTTTGTCTTCGGTGGTGAGGGTCATTCCGCAGCTCCTGAAATCTTGTTTCGGCGCACACGTTGAATAAACGTCAGAACATGACCTGAATGCTTCTGAGCGTTGCAGGAACGGCATGCGGGAACGTAGTTTGCCAAGCTGTCCGGGCCGCCTTGCGCAATAGGCACAACGTGTTCGACTTCAAAATTATTCGGTGGGAGCGGATGGGATGCCCCGCGAACAAGCTTGACGTCGCAATAAGCACAGTGTCCATCTGTCATGCCCCAGACTTGCTGTCGAATATCCGGATCGTGCTTAGGTCCGTCGTTAACGACGCGGAAGCGCTTGCGCATTTCTTCCTCGCGTATGAGAGCCTTTTCTTGCGCGGCCGCTATGGCGTGGTTTAATTGAACCAACGATCTCTTTGCAAAAGACACCCGTGTTTCATTGGCTTGTATGTAATCGTTGATGGCAAAGCGAACGGACCTAAGCATACCGTGCATTATCGTTTTTTCGTCTGCCTCGACGCCACCGTACTCAATGTGGAATTCCAGATCTGTCAGGCGTCGCATAGTGTCCGCTGCTGCCGTACTAGGCTTGTCGTCAGAACCTGGAGTCTCAGCGATTTCAGATATGGCTTTGTGCACATCCGCCAGAATGTTTTTCTCACCCATCATTCGCTCCCAACCATGCGTGCCGTGTAATCGAACGCACCAATGCGAGCGATTGCGCCGTCTTTTGGCCAACGAGCTGACGATCTCAGCTTGCCAACGTCTTCAGCTCTTTCTGCGAGCTCCGGCTTGTTGCTGGTTTTCAGGTGACTGATCCAAGCGCCCCATGAGGGGTCCGCTTTCGTGATTTCGATTGAAGGTCTCGCCTTCACTTTTCCCAAATCAAAATCAGAATTCTTGCGCGCGCGGGCGCGCGTTGGTGTTTCTAAGTGATGGTTATTGGTGGATTGGTGGACACCAGTGTCCACCTTATCTGTCTTCAATGTCCCCCTTAGAGCGTCATTTGTCCTACTTAGCTCATCTAAGGAGGACAGCATGTCCTCCTTAATATCCACAGGCGGATCACCCTCGATTTCAAGCTCATTCGACGACCCAACCAGGGTGCATTTTTCGTCTGCTAGAGCTTTCAAAAGAGGTGCATTGAGCCACCAGTGATTTGTGGACTGAGGGCCTTTACCGCCCTCCCTCACCAGGTGCAGGAGACCACACCCTCGCAGAGCCTTCGTAACGCGACGAACCGTTCGCTCGTCGCACTGTGCGGCGCGGGCAAGCGTGGCGTTGGATGGAAATATGGAAGTGCCTTCGTCGGTCGAATAATCGGCAATGCGCAGTATCACCAGCTTTTGAGCCAGCGTCGGGAAATCAATATCCCAAACGAAGGTCATAAGCCTGATACTCATGACGCCACCTGCTTGTAATCGCGAATGGATATTGGTATACGCATTTGAATACCTCGGGACTTTGTGAGAGCCTGAACCAAGCCCGTCCCGTTCGCACCGGGGCGGGTTTTTCGTATGTGACGGCGATGCGGGAATTTGACGTTTGATCCGGCGCGACTATCTCTGAGCCGCTTGGCAAGGCACCGGCACGCATTCCCGCTTCCTGATTGACGTTAGTGAGACCCGCCGTCTGGCCAGCCATTTGGAGTGCCAAGCGTAACCGTGCATGGGAGGACGGGCGTGGGCGCAGTCCGACGTGGGGGTCGGCGTGCGCACGGTGATGCGATTGTTCACCGCGATTGCAACGCCCGCCCGCCGATGCACGGAGTCCGAGTCTCAGGTGGAATTCGTCATGGTGAGCCCCCGCTCGCTGTTGTGCAGATGCCTACGCCCTACGCATCTGCGTCATGGTTGAGCGGCGGTTTACGCCGCTGTTACCAAGTGCACTGAATTTTCTTCAAGTTCGTCGAGTGCTTGGACAAGCTTCATCAGCGTCTTGGAGTTCGGGTACCAATCGGTATCCAGACAGTCTGTCAGCGTCGAAGATCGCAGCCCGGCAGAGTTGGCCAAGCGCGTCTTGTTCCCGCGCTTTGTGCGAACAAAAGCTTGAACACGTCGGATCTGATGAGTGACTTGGTCCATACGGAGAAGAAATCACCAAATTCAGTAATTTGCAATAGTCTTGGGTGGCGGAATTCGGTCCTGTGAGTAAGTGCATCTATTCTGATATGCGCACATGCATGGCAAAGCGCGATGCAGAAAGCCGCCGTAAGGCGCTGCGAACGTTCATGGAATCCCGAAAGCTCAAGCCGGGTCCGTGGGCTAAGGCTGCTGGCATGAAGCCGACGACGCTTTACGGTTTCCTTCGCGGCGACAGCGAAGACATGGGTGCCGCGATGTACGAGGCGCTAGCGACGGAACAAGGCGTTTCTGTTGATGAGTTGCTAGGAAATACAGACGACGCGCGAATGCGCATTGTTGCCGCCGCCGAACGACTCATGGTCGACATCGACATAGACGATCTAACGATACCCGCCATATGCGATGCCGCACATGTCCGAGCCAGTGTGTTCCTAGCTCACTTCAGCGATGTGCGCGCGGTTCTCTGGGAAATCGTCGAGCACTACAATGAGCGCTCGTTTGCCGACCTACGACGCCTAGCGCCCGTCTACGGGAAGCCGGAAGACCGACTCTCCTACGTGTTCCGCAGATATTTTGAAGAAGACTGCCGCCACCTCAAGATGACAGCTGTGCTGCAATCGTACTCTTGGACTTGGACACCCGAGCTTGAGCGCAGAAATCAACAGCAACTATCAGAGCACGACAGAATTGTAATGGAGATCCTTGAGGCGTGCGCCGCCGATATCTCGGCAAGTCACAGCAGCTTCACGACAATCTCCAAGATGCTCATGGCAACTTACACTCAGGTCCTCCGCCATGCAGTGTACGATGGCGATGGACCTGAGCGACTAGAGGCGCGGATGCGCCCTTTCATTCGACTAGCTTTGGGTCACTCTGCGCACTGACCTAGTACCTCCGCCGCCGGCGCGGTGCCCAAGGGTTGCTGGGCGCTCGATATCGCGGCGCTTGGAACAACTGCTGGGATCCTCGTCTCCCGTTCCATGGATTGACGTTGCCTTGAGTTGAGTAATTGTCGAACCGGTTCCGGTTAGGCCGGGTCCGTTGGTGTAACTGCACAAAGGTGCCGTTATTTCTGTAGTAGCCGCGAACACCAACCTGCGAAAACGCTGTGGCCGTCGATGCGCAGACGAACGCTGCTACGATTATTAGCCTAAACATGTCTTCCCCCTCATTGGTCAGCAATCACCCTTTCTCTCGCGCGCTTGCGCACGCCGCAACAGCCGAATTATGCACAACCAATCGCACATTGTACGATTTTCCGTATTTTCTATTGACCACTACCGAAATCCGTAGTTAATCTCTTCCTATCGCCAAACGACGGGCACCAAGAATTCTCGGGGCACACGGCGATACCGGAGCAGCAGGTGGGTGGGCGCTCACCAAGCTGCGCCACGGTCTGACATGGCCACGGACGTCGGCTGGGATGCGGGGTTTTGAGTGCCCAGCCGGCGTGCCGCCAACAGGGAGAGACGCAATGCCATTCTCACACACTGAGCTGAAGACCTGGATGAAAGCTGCTGACAAAGCTGTCGTCTATGAGCAGGGCAGCGACGACTATGCCGAGGTTGTCTTCAAGGTCTGCATTCAAGCGGGTGAGCACTTCCTGAATGACTTCTGGATTGATGCGCTGGTTCACGTTGAAGCGTGGTGGGACGGCGGCGAAATCGAGATCAACCCCGATGTGATTGCGCTGTGCTGCGATATCGGGGCGCGCGAGCCAAAGATCATCGACGGTGCCGACATGCAGGGCTCGTTCGCTCGTCAGATCACCGAGGCCGTCTGTGCTGATCAATTCGAAGGTACGCACTACCAGCCGATTATCGATGGGCTTCGAGAAGCTCTTTACGGCGGAAGTCCAGCAGATCGCGCGGCGGCAGCGATTGATCACCGTGTCGATGTTCTTACCGGCAAGGCCGCCTAATTCTATTTGAGATTGGTTTGATCGCTTTAGGGCTGGCGATCTGGTTTTTTCTAAAGGTGTGGTGTGATGGGTGAAGTAACAGCAATTGCGCCAAGGGCGCGCAATCAACTGGCGGCGATTATCCCTCAAGACATGGATGACGCTTGGCGCGTTGCGACTGCTGTTCACAAGGCCGGTTTAGCCCCGCAAGGCATGAACAAGCCTGAGCAAATCCTCATAGCCATTATGCACGGCCTTGAGATCGGGTTGCCGCCAATGCAAGCGGTTCAGCGCATCGCGGTTATCAACGGACGTCCTGCGATCTGGGGCGATGCGGTTCCCGCTATTCTCTGGTCCAAGGGATTTCAGATCAAGGAGTGGATCGAAGACGACGTTGCTTATTGCACCGTGACGCGACCGGACGGAAACTCAGTCACGCGGCAGTTTTCAAAAGATGACGCGGCGAATGCTGGCCTGCTCAATCGCAAGGGTCCGTGGCAACAGTATCAGTCGCGAATGCTTCAAATGCGCGCCCGTGGCTTTGCGTGCCGAGACGCTGCCGCCGATGCTTTGGCCGGAATGTACGTTGCCGAAGAAATCCAGGACGGTTTCATACCTGAGATTGAAATCCCAAAGCGCAAGTCTGCCTATCAGGCGAAGAAAGACGGCGACGGCGAAATGTATAACGAGATATCAGGTCAGATCGCGGACGCCGAGACGCTCGATAAACTTGAGCAAATTCCTGAGCTTTACAACGATGAGATTCAGGGAATGCCGGCCAAGTGGGCTGGAATGCTGAACGAAGAGTTTGTTGATCGGCGCGCTGAGCTAGACCCAGCATGACCACTAGCGCGATATTCAACGACGCCAGACGGGGCTTAGGATGCGAAGATCTAGCCATCAAACACGGTATCACCAGGGCGAGAGCGTGGGCAATAGTCCGCGGAGTGGAGGCAGAACGACTTGCCCGTATTGCGAAACCACATACGACCTTGCACAGCGGTCTTTGCCGCAGCACCGCCGATACTTCGCGATGATCAAGGCTTATTATCACCACTGGCCAGAGCGTCACCCAACGCAGTTCAACAATGAAACAGAGCTGCGGAAATGGGCACAGATGGAAGCTGGCTATTTTGAGATACGCAAGCGCGTTCAGGTCAGCAAGTTTCCGTTCGCAGTCAATGATGTGAACCAATACAGAGTGTTGCAGTTCCTCGATTATCTCGTGACGACTGACGACGAATACACCGTCACAACGTTCAGCGGTGGCGACCTTATCGTGAAGGCTCCGAAGTCGATCAAGTTCAATAAATTGGATCGCAATGGCGCGTCAAAGCTGTTCGATGAGGTCGGCCACGTCCTTTATCAGCAAAGCGGGATAGCACCCGAGAAACTGATGGCTGAGCATGGCAACGCGGCTTGAGTTTTCGAAAGCAACGAAGCTGCAAGCATTCCAGCGTGCGAAGGGCCGCTGTGAATCATGTGGCGTGAAGCTGACAGCAGCGACGGGTGTTGAATACGACCACCTATTGCGATGCGAATTAGGTGGCTCGAATGATTTTGATAACTGTGGGGTCAAATGCAGCAACTGCCACGCCAAGAAAACATATCAGCGGGACATTCCCGAGGCAGCAAAAGGGAAGCGACTTCGACAAGCGCAAGCCGGAATTGCGAAAACGCGGAAGTCACGCCCTATGCCGGGGTCAAAGGCAAGCCGATGGAAAAAGAAGATGGACGGCTCTGTAGTGCCGAGGGATTGAATGACGGGTATAGAAGTATCCGGCAAATCCAAAAGGAACTAGCCGCACTCGACAAGCTGGTTTCCGCCTGCGACGCGCTTGAAGCCGAGCCTGATTGCACTGTCAGAGTATCACAGCATTTTGTAGCGCTGAAAGAAGCGCGGGAACTTATAGAGAGGCGGGGCAATGGGTGAGCACACGACGGATTTTTCCAAACACACCGATGAGTTCAAACCAAAGAGACTACGATCCGAGCACGTGCTCTTGCCAAGCGGTGCTGTAGTTGATCTGTTCGATTTCGATTTAAGCGTGTGTAGAACAGCAGAAGACCTACACGAAGTCATGCTCGTATGTGAGGAGAAGATTATCGAGATTGAGTATCAAATTGATTTGTTTAAAGTGGGGTATCATGCCCCCAATTTCCCGGTCAACAAAGATACTCATGACCCAACATGGCGAGCGAGGGCAAACAAGGCTTTGGCGTATGCCAAGATGCAAAAATCTGAAGTTCAGTTGATATTGTCTCGAAAGAATACAGAAGATCGTCACCGACGCGCTACGCAGCAAAATCAAACGGTCGCAGAGCTTTTTCTTAAACTTGCAAAGGCATGGATGCCCAAAAACAAGTTTGATGAGCTGATTGGAAAAGCTAACGACTTGGAAGCAGCAAAGCGCGCCAAAGCCACGGGAGACACCGATGGCTGACAAGTACATGACCAAGGCCGAAGTTGCCGAGTTGCTCCGCATCAGCAGTCGCCAGCTTGAACAGATGGAAATCCCCTTCACTCGCGTCGGGACTCGTCCAACCTCCCCACGTCGCTATGATCGCGTCGTTGTCGAGAAGTGGATGAGGGAGAATGCAGAATGTCACTCTTCAAACGCCCCGGCTCGCCGTACTGGCAATGCGAATTCCAGGTCAACGGGAAGCGGATTGCGCGCAGCACTGGCACGAAAAGCAGGCGGGACGCGGCCCAGTTCGAACGCGAGCTGAAAGCGATTGAGAAAGCGCGGGCAAAGGTTGGCAAGGTCCGCCCCGCAATGACGCTGGACATCGCCTGCGGACGGTTCTGGGAAGAGCACGGACACAGGCGACGGGATCACAAGGACGTCAAGCGGCACTTGCTCCAGATCACCCAACATATGGACCCGGATCTGATCCTCTCTGAAGTCGGCCCCAGGGACGTCTCAGACGCCGTTGCGTCGATGCGGAAGGCCCACATAGGCGAAATTGCCATAAATCGCGCTGTGACGACGCTACAGGGCGTTATCAACCGGGCGGCAAAAGTCTGGGAGGAGCCGACACGCACGATCGACTGGGGGCGCTTCAAGACGAAAGAGCAAGCCCGTGAGACCTGGCTCACTCCGGAAGAATGTGCGGCGCTGATCTCTGAACTTCCTGAGCACATAGCTCTGCTTGTCGAATTTATGATCATGACGGGACTTCGGCGGTCTGAGGCGTTCAACCTGCGATGGGAAGACGTCTCATTCGAGCGCCGGATCATGATGGTGGACGGCAAGGGCGGCAAGCGGCTTCCGGCGCGGCTCAATTCTCAGGCGCTGGCGGTGCTGGCCCGGATCCAGATTAGGGATGGCAAGGTGTTCAACACCACCAACTGGCGCAAGCACTTTGATGCCGCCAAGGTGGCTATCGGACAGCCTACGTTGCGCTGGCATGACCTCAGACACACGTGCGCAAGCCTCATGGGGCAGCACGGAGCCAGCTTGGACGCAATTAAGCGTCAGCTCCGGCACTCAAGCATCGCAGTCACTCAAAAATACAGACACGTTGCAGACGCTGAGCTTGATGAGGCTTTAGAGCGACTACCAACCGTAAGCGATACCAACGTGGTGACGCTACGGCGGAAGGCATAGGACGGGGAAGGTTGGATATGGCAGACAGTGTTTTTTCGGCCATCGGCAAAGTCGAAACTGGTCAAAACGCATCAGGAAGATGGTTCGCGAGAGTTGACCTGACACACGCGTTGATCACGGCAACGGGTGAGGATGAGCGTGACGCACTTTACGCTCTGCACACGACGCTTGATGTGACGTCAGAAGATGCTGAAGACGCAAAGTCCCATGTAGATATTAAGATTGATGAAATCGAAGCTGACAGCGAGTGACCAATGCCTGACGGCTTTGATGGGCAGCCCTGAGGTCACAGGGGTTCGACACACTCTTCGGGGACCGACCACCCCTGACGTCGTGGTGCCGATGGCTAAGCGTTCGAAAACTGAGTGTGGAGCGGCTGAAAAACCGCCTGTCCTTCAAAGCCGTCACTAACGGAAAGGCGAAAAGGCGATGAAGACAAGCGTTCCACAGACTCACCGACCGCACGGCGACGGTTGGAAACTATGGTACGAAGGAGCGCTACAGCCTGGCCTCGCACCATACCGCTACGTTGAAGTGGAGATTTGGCGGCGCGGGTACATGAAGAGCGAGCTTGTAGATCCGCAAAGCCTTAGCCCTTACTTCAACGTAGCTGGTCTGTGGTGGCGTCCAGCCGGCCCAATCCGTAACCTTCAATATGACCTACGCACATTCAGATCGCGCCAGAGATAATTATCGGCAAACGCTAGACCGCCGACGCCACCCACCAGCAATCGGTCCCAGCACTGGAAAATCGGATAAGCCAAAATGTCAGAAAAATCGTTTAGAATCAATGGTGGGCGATGAAGGGCTCGAACCTTCGACCCGCTGATTAAGAGTCAGGCGCTCGACGATCTGGAATAGACGAAAAACCAAGGATTTATCTGGAGTTTTGTTGCAATGACCTACGCAAGAACGCGAACAGAACACCAACACTTTCGAACGTTTAGTCCCAGCACAACCCACCAACAGTGGGGTGCGTGATGGATGAGCACACGAAAGCCCGCTGCCAAGCTCACATAGCCGCCAAGCCTCGCGTTCGCGAAGAGGATGGATACTTTAACGACGATGGCAAGTTCGTTTTCGGCCCTGTCTACCGACTCATTCTGGACGGGCCCGTGTCTATCGACACTGCACCTGGATTCATCCCCGAGTGTGGTGCTTACATCTCCAGCTTTCACGCCAAACAAGCGGCGGAACACATCAGGGAATGGTGCAGAAAGCGCGGCGTAACATCTCCCCTCCCTGACACAGACAAGGAGGGGACGTGATCTCATCGTTTGATCACATATCCTGAAATCTCGTTGCGACCTCTACCCAAATTTCCACCGCTGCTGCACCAAGGATCGACAGTCCAAATACAGCAAGGCCCAATATTAGAGGATCAGCTTCGGTGACTTTTGAGCCAACGGGGCCAACCCAGAGCGAGAAGCAGATCATCGCAGCAACCGCTAAAATTAACCTATAATTCAGAGTCATATACTCACCCATTATTCCACGTGTTGAACTTCGACGCCCGCCGCCTCAGCGCGACGAACCATGTCAGCAGTGCCCCGTCCGCCCGCGAACGCGATGACCAAATCGGGTTTGTGTTCGTCCAGCATCAGTTGATTACGGATTGGCCCGGCTGCACGTCCGTGCGTTTCCCAGTCCGCTGGCATCGGTTCACATGGCCCCAAGCCCCGATCCCACCACCAATCATGCGCCAGTGCGTCAGCGCCACGCGCGCCGCCGTGCATGAGTTCGAACGAACCAACGCGATCCTGCAAAGCATCGAGCGTTTCAAAAACGCGATCTTTGTTGGAGTAGTACCGACCGCCGCAAACAATGATCCGCATCAGGCACCGTCCTTTACAATTCTGCTATCGGCTTGGTGATCTCGCACGCCTCAAGTGCCTCACATGCCGCCTGCTCCGGCTCGCGTCCCGCCGCAACAAACTCAACAAAGAACTCGCGTAGCGCTGGATTGAGGCCGTGTTTTTTGCCCACGTCGTTGATACGCACAAACCAGAATCCGTAATCGGTCAGCCATTCCTCTGACATGCTCTCACCCATTATTCTGCTGTTGTGTATGGTCGGGCGTTATCTATGGCGCGCTGGCGCTCTTCCTCACGTTTTAATGCCCACCACTCGTGCTCTGACACCTGCTCCAGATCCGACAGCAAGAGATCGCCAACTTTCCAAACAGGCGGAATGCATCGCAAATCCTCGTGTGCGATCCCGCGCGTGATCCCACCCAGCTCGTTGCGGTAGAACACTTCCATTGGCCCAGCAAATCCTACTGTCATCATGACTGCACGTACCTTTCCAATCGAAATAATTTCAGTTCGGCTGTTGACGTTCATGATCGCCTGTCCTATGTTTAGGACATCGCAAGGGGATTAGCTCCAGCGACAAACGGGTAGGAGACCTGACAATGACACTCGCTGAAATCTACAATTCGTTCACTCCTGGCTCTCAGGGTTTTGTGATTGCCGTCGAGACGCACTGCGGATTTGACATCAGCCCCACCGAGATTGAGCGGATCGGTGACGCATCGAAAACGGCAGAAGCGTTTCAGGCCGCATGGGAGAACGAAGACTGGTGGACCGACGCAAACAACTAACAAACGGCGGGCTCCGGCCCGCCTTTCTTTTTGCCGAGGCAGCACCATGACAACCGACCTCTTAGAACGCACGGGCGTCGCGCTATACGGCCCGCGCTGGCAGACCGAACTGGCTCGCGATCTCGACGTATCAGACCGCACCATGCGCCGATGGGTGTCAGGCGACAGCCCCATCCCCGATGGCGTTAACATCGATCTGCTGCGCATGGTTACTGAGCGCGCAGCCAATCTGGATGAGCTAGTCGAGCCGCTAAAGCGCAATTGATCCACCTTCCTTAGAAACCCCGCTCCGATGATCAATCGGCACGCCATGTTCTCATGGCTCGCGTACCTTGCGGCAGAGGCGGGGGAACTGGTTATGGTCAAGTCCGTTTGAAAAAGCCCTTTGGAAAGCTGCACGTACTTTCCACGAGACGGCTTTCGAATTCCGATCGGGTGACGCGATCCGACCAACTCATGTTGGGTTTGCGCCAACCGTCCGGGTCAATGACCTCAACACCACGGAAGCGTCGCGTGCGCAGCCAATCGTCAGCCGTTCGTCGGCCCCTAAGCCAGCCAATCATATCCGCACCGTCCTTTCCAATCACTCGCCAGCGGCAAATGCTTCTTCTGAAATCGCGTCGAGTGGTGACAGACCGTCGTCGTACATCTCGCGGAAACACTCGCGGGCGTTGTCGACGTACATAATCGCGACGCTCAAGGCTTCGTCCAGTGAGCTGTTATCCTGGGCTTGGAATTGGCGTGCGAACAGCTTGATCAGCTCGTCGCACCACTCTTCAAACGTTTGGTCAGCTGCCACGGCGTTCACCCTCTTGTTAAGCTGAGACCTTGGTTATCGTCTCGTCTGCGATCTGCTCGATGACAGCGAGAAGCGCTCCGGCGGGCGTCAGCGTGCGCATCAAGGATTTATCTTTGAGTGCGGTCTCAATGATCTTCATGCAGCGCACGCGTTCTGCCATCTTCGCCGTTTCTGCCGTCTGCGCTGTATCCATTTCTCACCCTCTCGTTAGGCTTCGATTTGTTGAAACCTGCCATCGGAAAATTCGGACCATGGTCGGACCCAAGTGATGTGGTCAGCGCTTTCGTAGATCACGACGATATCCAGCGTCGCTTCCAAATACCCAACATCCATCACTTGATAGACGCCACCGCTCTTGACGTGCCGCCAACGAGATTTGGGCGACGGCTGATCAGGTAGTGCGGGAAGTTGCTTGTCGGTCATCGTCATCACCATTATTCTGCGCCGCAATGGCGTCGTTGAGTTTTGAAAACAACCCCGCCGACGTCACGAGGCATCCATGCGCCGGAGCATTTAATGGCGCAACCGAAGCGCTCACTATAGCGCGTGTCGACAGATAGCCACTGGCCGTATTCCTGACATTCAGTGCTGAGTATTTCGTGATAATAAACCGCCTTGCGCACTATCCCCCCGAGCAGCCAAATGCCGAGCATTGCAATGACAGCCAGGAAGCATAGGACGAAGACGACTTTGTGCGTCGGAGTTGGCTCCGCCTTGGTCATGCACTCACCTATGTTGGAAAGCGGTCGGCGATCTCATCCTCGACGACCTTGTCAATGTGATCATCAGCCGCCGCCTTGACGCCTGACGCATAGTAATTTGGTTTCGACAGCAGGCCGCCAGTGATGTGCATGTAGACTTCCGGCACCTGCTTCAGGATGAAATAGTAGTCGGTCAGCTCGGCTTCGATTTTTTCACGCTCGGTTTTGTCGGTGATCTCTGCAAACACCCCGCGCCAGAACTCTCCCGCCGCCTTTTCAGTCCGCAGTCGCCGCAGCTCGTCTTGATCTTCTGATCCGCCTAACTCAGCCATCGGCGCACCCTCTCGTTTCAGTCCATAAGATACGCATCGATCATCACGCGATTGCGCGCGGCTTTACGTTCGCCAGCAAGGTGCGGCCAGCGTTCGCACGCGACAGCATCGACCGTTGTCAGCCTCAAAGCTAACAGCAGCCGCTCCCAGAGCGTCAGCCAATGCACCTCACCGGCCCAGCCCATAAGCGGGCCGTCGACGTGTTTCCAGTTGACGCGTGGACCTTCAAGGATGGTCTTGTCTTCAACGTCCCACATGGCGGCAGGCGCGTGTATCTCCAATCCAGCCATAACGTTCACCTCTTAGGCTTCGTCTGATTGTAGAGCGTTTTCCGCGAGACCTTGATCCCGTGCTTCTGCTCTAGTTCCGCCTGCACCTGGGGCACAGATTTCCCGTCGTCTCGAAGCCCTTGGGCGATTTTCTTGCCCTTGCCGTTGTCGCGCTCCAAGATCGGAACCGGCCCAGGGACGTAGCCCTCGGTTGCCATCTTGTGCTGCATCCCGGCTCGCGTGCGCTCTGAGATCAAGTCGCGTTCGAATTGGGCGACAGACGCGAGCACATGGATCATAAACCGCCCGGCTGGTGTGGTCGTGTCGATCGCGTCCGTCAGTGAAACGAACCCAACACCGCGATCCTCCAGCCGCTTGATGCGCGTCAGCAGATCGACAATCGAGCGACCGAAGCGGTCCAGCTTCCACACCACAAACGTGTCGCCCTCGTCGCACTTCGCCATAGCCTCTTCGAGCCGTGGACGGCGTTTGGCGACACCGCTGACTTGCTCCACAAACAGGTTGTCTGGATCGACGCCGTGCGCCTTGAGCGCTGCGACTTGCTGCTCTGTGGACTGGTCCTTGGTAGAGACGCGAGCGTAGCCGATGAGTATTCCCGACGTTGGCTTTTGCAATTTTTCCTCGTGACCTGGAAATAACGTTTCCAGTCCACTTTGGAAAGATTCGATCGCTAGAGCGAGCCGCTTCATTTGCCGCCCTTCTTCGCCGCTTCCTTGTCCCGCTCCAGACGTTGAACCACTGCCGTCTCGACCCAACGCGAGTGGTTGATCTTGTCCGGCTGAGCGTCGAGCCACGCGATTAGCTCATCCCAGACGTCGGGATCGAAGGTGATATTTTTTGGCTTGCGAATGCGGTTCTGTCCCATGCTGACTGTGGGTAGATGAGTCCCACACACCTGTGCAAATGTCAACAAGTGTGCGCACACTTGTTGACAAGTATGGACATGCATGTTCATGTCGCCGTCATGCCCACGGGGATCATCTGAGCGAACCTTAGCGGGGGAGCAAAAGGGTGAACCGAAGCACCGGGACGGCGGGTGTGGAGGTCAGGCCAAGAACCAGAGCCGGGACGGATAGAGCCCGGTAGCCGTCAGTAATTTCGAAGGGCAAGGAGGCCCCGCAATGGACGAGATATCGGCAACCGAACCGCAGGGCATTGTTGCGCTGCTGATTGATCCAACGGGGCGTGTTGCCGGGCAGGCCATGGACTTCAGCCTGAGCGGCTACGGTGGCTTTCAATTGTGGGAGGCACAGCGCATGCGAGCGAAGTCGGCGGCTACACGAGACTACGTTCAGCGCCACAGTTCGCCGGTCCTGAGCGATCATGTCGGGCAATACATGGCAGATCGAATTGTCGATGAGCTTCGATCATCTCACGGCTGGCGCATGCACTACGTGGCCGTTGGGCACGACGTTGATCCAAACGAATGAGTTTCCAGAAAGGGCCTCGACGTGACCGACACACTCGCAGACGCACTGCCACGTGAGATCAAACGCGTTCAGGAGAAGAAAGAGCGTTGGGCTGTCTACGCGGCTGACATGGACAAGCATGCGCCGGGGTCGTCGGCAGGCATGAGGCTGTCAATGAACATTATGCAAGCCGAAATCGACACGGCGGTTGCGGTTTTGGCGTCGGGTGACGTCGTGGCCATGATGGCCTCGCACGAAGCGCTCAAAGGCTACGACAACGACTAAACACTTTCCAACGAGGGCCAGGACGATGGATGGACTAATTAAGGCGCTTCGAGCCTATCAGCAGGCCGACGCAGACGGTGTCATGGTCCTTGTTTCGCGGCAGGCGTGCGATGAGGCTGCGGCAGAGTTGGAAAAACTCGAACATCACCTAGCCGCCGCGTATCAGCGCGGCGCGCATTGGTGGATTGAAAACGGCAAAGACGTCGACAATGCAGAGTTCATACCCAAGGCCGCATATGACTACGCAGACAAAACAATCGCGGCTTTGAGCAAGTAGTTATGAGAGGTTCCGAGGTCGTGCAGCCCACGTAAGTCACGCGACTATAAATGCTGCACCGGATGCGTTGAGTGGGCTAGGCGCATCACCCTGAGTGCCAGGGACTGGGTGGGTCGCGCGGCGCGGCCGATACAAAGGCACGAACCGACTTCTCGGTCGGATGGTGGGGCGGAGTAATGATCCGTGAGGCCGCCGTACTGGGATACTCGGACGCCGCAATCAACTTTCCAAGGAAGGCCACTAAATGAGAACAGATGCTGAGATTGTTGATCGCATCAGAAAGATTGAAAAGATTGATTTTTTCGGATTTGTCCGTGGCGATCTTATTGGCTTCCTACCATTTGAAAGCGCTAAGCCGTTCCTTAAAGACGAGGCAACGTCTGATGGTTGGGAACCTAGCGAACGCGACTACTATATCTTTAAAGCAGCGTTTCTTGACTACATTGATTTTGCATGG